>ERZ1034998.542-NODE-542-length-24370-cov-13.732305_pt1 | contig 24370 bp, 20 predicted proteins | sample MGYA00520621_ERZ1034998 | MGnify/ENA primary metagenome ERZ1034998 (study PRJEB33766, sample SAMN09781748) | gut metagenome | biome: gut microbiome | host: Homo sapiens | place: Madagascar | study: EMG produced TPA metagenomics assembly of the PRJNA485056 data...
CCCGGCATCTGAAGATGCCTTCCCTGAGGAATTCCGCTTGCGAAGCACCCTGAGCTGAGCGGGCTCTTGCCGCAGTTCGAGGACAACATTCATTAAAGCCGACGGGGGCAAAAAGGTCGGATCCGCACACGTGAATCATACGACGGGGGCAGAAACCCATGATCTGCACCCATGACAATGAAATAAAGGGACGACGGGAGCAAAAGTGCCGGATTTGCACACGTGACTGGCAACCTTCACCACGACGGATTGGCAAATCACGCGGGATTGCGTATATTTGCGGCGGAAATTATTTCCAAACCCCTGCTGACAATATGGATGGAATGCTGCGGCAGGTGGCAGACAGATCGACAGACAAACATAATACGACAAATGAACTACTCTGGTTTAATCATAGCAGTTATCACATTTTTGGTAATTGGACTTTTTCACCCTCTCGTAATCAAGAGCGAGTATTATTTCGGCACTAAATGCTGGTGGGCATTTGCGCTTGCCGGCCTGGCCTTCATCGTGGCAAGCCTTCTGGTAGAGAACAGCGTAGCTAGCCCCATTCTTGGAGTCGTGGGGTGCTCTTGCCTGTGGAGCATATTGGAGATTTTCGAACAGAGGGAGAGAGTCAGGAAAGGTTGGTTTCCGATGAATCCGAAGAGGAAATCAGAGTATTAGGCAAAGCGCAGGTGAAGTCATAGCCAGAGGCGGCCAGGCTGTCCAGGAGGAGGGAGAGGAGCTCGCTTGCTCCATCTAGTCTGTCGTGGAGGAGGATGACCGAGCCGGGGCGCACCTGTTTCATAATCCGTTCTACAACAGGGACATACCAGTCGTGTCCAGACTGCTTACAAGAATGTTCTGACTGCATACAAGAATATCCAGACTGCTTGCAAGAATGTTCTGACGAGTTGCAAAACATTGTGTCAAAGCTTCTTACATCCCAGCCGACAGTTTGCAGACCGAGAGTCCGGATTACTTTGGAGATAGTCGGATTCGTCACGCCGAAAGGAGGACGGAACAATGAAATCTTCTTGCCGGCGACACTTTCCACTGCACGTTTCCCTTCATTGACATCGGCCAGCATTTTATCGAAAGACAACAACGGAAAAGTGCCGGCATGGCTGTAAGTGTGCAGTCCGAGCGCATGTCCTTCTTCAAGCATGCGACGCAGAACCGCCTCATTGCCAGAGACTTTGGAGCCGATCAAGAAGAAAGTCGCCCTGGCGCCACGTTCACGGAGGACATCCAGAACACGTTCAGTTTCAGGCGGATGCGGCCCGTCATCGAAAGTGAGGTAAACCACTTTCCGGTCTGTCTTCTCACGACAGAATGCCCGTACATATACTCCTGAGCGTATGCTGGCAGAAGCCCAGACCATAAAGACTGTTATGGAAAGTACAATGGCAAGTATGCAGAGTATTGCTATGACAGACATATCGGCAGAAGTCAACTACTTATGTAACAAGACGATAACGCCATCCCCATTGACATCATCCACTATCGCTGTATAACCATCCGGAATCTTCTGCTCCGAGATGAGTTTACAGAGCAATACCGGAAGCAGTGAACGGAACGCTCCGAGAGACTCGACATGGTCGGCGCAGCTTATGACATTGACACCGGCATTGATTCCGAACAGTTCAGAGATCGGATTCTCTGCGCATTTCGGGAGGTCTGAAAGATTCGCGAGGCCGCAGAATCGGAGAGCTGCGTTGCCGTCTTTGGTGCCGTTCAGCGAGCGCGATGAGGTTTCCCCATACTCGTGCAGGGGTTCGGAAGAAGACTCGGAGCCAGATTCATCACACGGCCAGGAGACAGACTCAGACTCATGCAAAGGTCCAGTGGAGCACTCGGAGCCAGATTCCCCACACCGCTCAGAGGCAGACTCAGAACCGGCTTCATCACCACCCCGCTCAGAGGCTGACTCGGACTCATGCAAAGGTCCGGTGGAGCACTCGGAGTTTGCGTCACCACCCCGATCAGAAGCAGACTCAGAACCTGATTCATCGCCACCCCGCTCAGAGGCTGACTCGGAACCATCACCACCACCCGGCCCTGCGGACATCTCAGTTGCCGGACAGGACCCGGAACCGTCTGTCGGCATCGCGGCACTGAGCAGAAATGCAGCAGCGCCTTCTCCTAACGGAAGGAAACCATCCCCAACTCTATATAAACCAAGACGTTGCCTTATGACATCGACCTCCGGCGTAACCTCGTCGAAAGCACCGACCAGTGCCACATTTCCCTCACCTGCATCGTCGAGCAGCATTGCAGCATCGACAAGAGACGCAGCGAAACCATCAGCCTGTTGCACATAAGTCGTGTTGTAGGCGTGAATTTTTCGGATCAATGCAATGTAACCGGATGCTGTATTGAAAGTGGACTGCATGAAAGGTGACGGATTCAGCAGAGTTTCCTCCCTGTCGAAAATGCTTGAACCGAAAGAGATGGTATCCTTCATGAAGCCGGCACCCGTAGAGGTGATGATTCCGGCCACCCTCTCGGAAGGGACACCATCAAGCGACTTCAGCCCGCACCAGACAGCCATCTTCAGGAGCCGCCCCATTCTGCGCCTCAAATTCGCATCAGTTATAACTTCCTTATAATCAGGCTCATCAGCACTGACATATGAAGTACCGCTGATATATAAATGTTTATGCGGAATAAACAGCATGGCTAAAGTGCTTTTGAAGATTGAGTGTCAATGATATCCGAAAAGACGAGAGAGACGCAGTTGCCGCTGAAGCCGAAGGCCGAGGACAATATGTTGCGCAACCGTGGCTTAGAACCATCTCGAGTCGCAAACGGTGTAAGACCGGTTTCCGAAATCGGAGAAGCGTAACTGCGAGAACCATTAAACGGTGCAAGACCGGTTTCCGGAAGAGAAGCAGCGTGACGGCGAGAACCCCTAAACGGCACAAGACCGGTTTCCGGAATCGGAACAGAGAAACCGCACGAGCCCATAAACGACAAATCATTCAGTTCCAACGACTTGCAGACCATCACCGCCTCTATTCCTTCTGAAGCGGCAAGCGTATGTCCAGTATAGGCCTTCAGCGAACTGAACGGTGGAACAGCACCACCGAAAACCCGCAGCATGGCATTGCTCTCCGCAAGGTCATTGACCTGAGTACCAGTCCCGTGCGTATTGACAAAGTCAATGTCGGACGGTTCCAGACCTGCCTGCTTGAGTGCGGCGGACATTGACAATCCAGGCCCTATACCTTCAGGCGAACTCGCCGTCTGATGGTAAGCCTCATTGGCATTGCCCCAGCCGGTCAGCCTGCAGACAGCGCCTTCAGAGTCGGCAGTGAGCACCAGATACCCTGCACCCTCACCCAGATTCAGCCCTGCACGCGACTCGTCGAACGGCCTGCAGATTTCCGGATCAAGAATACGCAGAGAATTGAACCCGTTCATCGTAAAACGACAAAGCGAATCCGTGCCGCCCACAATGGCCACATCGCACAATCCCTCACGCAACATCTTGGCTCCCAGCATAATAGCATTGCCGGCAGCAGAACAAGCCGTACTTATGGTCGTACTGAAAACTATATTGACCCCACGGGACTCCAGATGATGCGCCATCATCGAGGTAACATCCCCGGGCGTATGCATGCTCAGACTTCTCGCGTCGCCGCCAGCAAGGTCATCGCGGTGCTCCTGCCAGAAAACCTCGCTCAAATCAATTCCGCCCACCGAAGTACCGGACAGAAATGCGCAGCGGAGCTCTTTCAGCCCGTCTGCCTTGCCACTACGGCTGACGAAATCTGTCAATGCCTCGTCCACAGCCTTGAGTCCGAGCAGAGCCGTACGACTTGCAACTTCTTGCCTGTCAATGCCTAACGTATCTTTAAGTTCATCATCAGAAAGACAGACCTCACCGACGGGGAACCCGAGCGCAGTCTGAAAACGTCTCACAGGAGCAAGCATTGAACGGCCGCTCCGCATTGACTCCAGACATTCTGCGACATTGGTCCCTGCCGCGCAAATCGCACCAAGCCCGCTCACATAGACTTCCATATCAAGCAGTTTTCCCGTGTTCGCGGATATAGTCGGCCATGGTCTTGACCGAATAGAACACCTGTTTTCCCTCAGCAGGATTCTTCAGCTTGATGCCGTAATCCTTGTCCAGGAGCAGGATAATTTCCAACGCGTCGATAGAATCGAGCCCGAGCCCGTCGTCCCCGAAAAGAGGAGCTTCCGGGTCAATGTCCTCAGGCGTAATCTCTTCAAGATTCAGAGCCTCAATGAGCTGGGCTTTAAGTTTTTCTATAAGTTCATCCATAATTTCTACAATTATCAGAATAACAATGTCCGGCTATCGGCGGACCAAGAGTTCAAATTTAGCGAAATATCTGCCATTCAGAAAATCAATGTGACCGACAATGCAATATTTCATATCCTGTGCAGACATTGACAGCGCAGCATACTCACGCACATCCGAAAGCGTCCTGTCATCTGACCAGAACCAGGTATTCTCACCCTTGATATGATGACGGATGGAAATCTCGCCCTCCACCACGTTCGGAAGCGTATAGACGAACACTGCAGGACTCGCGGAGGCATCTGTTTCTGTGTCAATGATTTGCTGATGCCGGATATCCGTATCGAGGCTGCCGTAAACTCCTGACAAAATGAGTCCGCAGTCCTCTTCACCATACTCAATATCGTCAAGAAGCACTTCAGATGCGACGTAGCCAAGTTTTGACAGACTGTCCATCTTGTAGAACTTCATGTTCGGAGCGCAGACTGTCTTGAAAGCAGAGCGAATAAAGTCCTGAAAATCAACAGAGTCGGAAGAATACACTTCTTTATCATTCAGCAAGATGCGACTTGATTCCACCAGAACCGTTCTGAGAACATCTGCATTGACCTTATCCTCTGAAATCCGCGACCCGGCACAAGAGCCTGTCTCGTCTGACATAGCTCCGGGAACATTCTCGGGAGATCCGCACGAGAGCGCATCTTGAGGAGAGTATTCCAGAAGAAGCGCCGCATTGGTTCCGCCGAAACCGGAGGCTGTTTTCAATGCACGGAGCGGTTTTCCTGACGGAAGTTCCACATTGGACCGGCTGATATTCAGCGGCATAGGGACTCCGAGCGTTTCAAAGCCCGGTGTTCCGACCAAAATCTGATTACGGAGTTCTTCAGCCGCGATAATGGTCTCTATCACTCCGGAAGCCCCCATCGTATGCCCGAAATATGGCTTCAGACTCTGCGCAGGCACGTTCTGCAGACCGGCGAGCGAACAGGCCTTGGACTCCATCTCATCATTATATGCAGTGGCGGTGCCGTGCATCTGGAGCATATCCACATTGTCCGCACCTGCTTCCGCCATTGCCTTGCGCATAGCGAAATACAGTCCGTCACCAGTCCTTGACGGGCCTGAAATATGGTTCGCGTCATCGGTCAATGCTGCTCCGCTTATGCAGACACCATCCCCTTCCGTGGTCAATAACATCGCCCCGCACGCCTCGCCGAGATTCAGTCCGCAACGTGATTCGTCATAAGGTCTGCAGACATCGTCTGAAAGTGATTTGAAGGACGCGAAACCACTGGTAATGAACCGGTTCTGGGTATCTACGCCGACTACGACCATCTCTTTATACCGTCCCGAGAGAATGAGTCTTCTTGCTACTGCAACAGCCGTAATTCCGGAAATGCAGGCATTGGAAACAACAAATGTATCCTCCGCATTGATCCCGAACCTGGAGGCGATTCTCCTGGCCATCGGGCCGAGCAGCAGAGCTGAGCCCGCACCAGGCGAGGCTGGCGAATCAGTATGCTGAGCCACGACTCCCGCCACCTCTCCGGTCTCCTCGTGGAACTCTGTCCACTCCGCGCTATGACCTTCGAGAAGCGAAATGTTTCCCTTCGCGGAAGCTATCACCAGTCCGATGCCGTCCGCACTGCGGTTTCCGAGAACGGAACTGATGCAGTGAACTGCGATGATTTCTGTCAATGTCCGCTGCCTGTCATAACGCTCGTATAAAGCATCATATACGGAATCCGGAATAATCCCTGCTGTAACCGGAGACTGGGAAACACGAGGGTTTACGACACGACACACGCCGACTTCTCCACGAAGCAAGGCCGAAAAATTCCGTTCCACGCCTTCGCCGAGAGACGTCACCATCGCCGAGGCCGATATAAATACCTTTCCTTTAAGCATTTGCAAGAGAACAACGTATCAGACTGTGACCATAGCCGAGATTATCGACAATCTCATCCACCCGCAGGCCGGCAGTCTCAATCATCTTGAACAAGTCATTGCTGTAGAACATCTTGCTGTTGCCGTTGGCCATGGCGGTAAAATACACACTTGTCTGCGCGAGGTCGAAGGACGCAGTATCGAACTTCTGCCTGTCCCAGAGCGTCTCCATAATATATACACGGGCGCCCGGCTTAAGCCCGGAAGCGACACGTGAAAGGATGCTGACTACCTGCTGCTCAGAGAAACAGTCGAGGAACTGGCTCATCCAGACCACATCGAAACCGCCCGGAATGACCGTTTCCGGATTCAACAGATCCCCTGCTACAGTATGGATCCTTTCGGCTCCGGTTTTCCCGTCAATGTTGTCCTTCAGCATAGCGAGCTGCTGCGGAAGGTCCATCACTGTAACATTGACCCGGGCATTTTCGCTCACGGTTTTCAGCGCGAAACGGCCTGTATTTCCGCCAATGTCGAGAATCATCGCCGTCGGGGACGCAAATATGTGTGGCAGAGCCTGTTCGAATGAATTGTCCGAATAGAAATGGTCGAAGCCGAACCAGCTTTTCTGCACCTGGGGCTCCAGAGATGAAAGGCCCTCGTACAATGTCGGCCAGGGACCAAGTTCCTTCAGTCCGGCAGGTTTTCCTGTGCGCACAGCCTCATCCAGATGGAAAAGTCCCTTGTAGTTCACATCATGATTGAAGTCAATGTCGGAACGCACCATCGGGTCATTGAGAAGGAACCATCCTACTTTGGAAATCGTGAAACGACTGTCATTAAGAAATACGGTTCCTGCAGTCAGAGACGACTCCAACAGTACTTTGGCGCCATAGACCGAGATTCCTGCCTTTTCAGCCACTTCTTCGGCGGTCAGCCCTGCAGGAACACTTCTCCCTGCAGTTTCGAGCATTTCGAAAATGCCGTAATTGATCATGAGCCGGCTTACCTGAAACACAACAGGCGCAAACGCGATTTCATGGGCCGCCCTCTGAGCGTCGAGAGCCGAGATTCTTCTCCCCTTGTACTTGCTGTCCATAGTCAGTTATTTTTTCAATTTCCAGAAGTCATAGTAATTGTACCATTGCTCCGGATGCTGTTTCATTTCGTTTTCCAATGACCTGATGAATTGGTCCAATATCATGTCTTCCCCACCTTTACGCGAGACGGGTTTTTCTGCATTGACAAAACTGAACCTGTATGTCATATCTTTCTCACGCACAGCGAAATAGAAGAACACTGGGACTTTCAGTCTTGCCGCCAGATGGAATGGGCCGAACGGGAAATCAGCCTTGTGCCCCATAAAATCAGCAGTAAGAAGTTTATCCTCGTTCACGTATCTGTCGCCAAGGAAGCAGACAAGTTCGCCTTCATCCAGGGCTTCCGATATCATGAACACGTGCGCGAGCGGATCCTTGTTTACAGGAATGATCCTGAAAGACGCGCCGGAAGAACGGTTTTCCTCGAGGACCTCCTTGATATCTGCATGTTCATTGTCATACATCACCAGCGACATCTTGGTGTTGCCTTGTCTGAAAAACGGCTCTCCTGCAGCCCAGTTGCCGAAATGCGCGCTTATGACTATCGCTCCCCTGTTCCCGTCCAATGCCTCGAGCAGCGCCTTGTAGCCTTCGAACTTATAATGGAACCGGTCAGACAAGCCGGAAGAAATAGCGACTTTGTCAATGATGGATTTCCCGAAAGAAAAATAATTCCTGTAGATGAACAATGCGGATTTCAGCGGTCCGTAACCTAAGATCTTTCTTGCATAACGCCAGATGTCCGCTGTGGAACGCGGTGCCGCTGGAATGAAGTACAATGCCACGAAGGCCAACAGGCAGTAGGCTGTCCTGACTCCCGAATGTCTGATCAGAAAGACGAAAATCTCATATCCAGTACGTCCCCCGCGGGACTTTCCCTGCCAGTTCTTTGCCATTGCGCGAAAATATTGCGACGAATCAGATTTTCCCCTGCAGGAAATCGTAGAAGTCAGAAAAAGTCTTGATCTTGGCGAAATCCTCTTTCTTCATAACATATCCGAAATTCTTCTCCACGAGCACGACAACATCCACCATATCGAGACTGTCCAAATCCAGAACCTCAAGCATAGGTGCGTCAGGTCTCATTTCGGTAACATCTGTTTCAAACTCTTCTGACAGAATTCCGTTAACTTTTTCGATTAGTTCCTCTCTGGTCATCTTTCCGATTTTTTCTTCAAAAGTGCTAATTTATAACATTTGCGCAAAATATGCAAAATGACTTTACCGGCTGCTCCACAAGCAAAAATTTTTGGAAACATTGGAAAAAGGGATTAACTTCGGTCTCCGAAAAAACCAAGACGGAAAGTTGTGAAAAAGATTCTGCGGGATACCCTTCTGACCTTATTGCTGATGACACTGAATGTTTGGACCGGTTCGGCCCACACGTCCGCGTCATGCTCGGTTCCGCGCGATTCCACACGCAACACTCCGTCCACACACAGAATAGGAATCAATGCCAGAGGAGCATGGCTGATGCCGACCCATAAGTTCTTCAGAGGAGAGAACGGAACAGGCAAGCCCCTGAACTACAGCGCATCAGCACATCTTCAATACTCCTACCAGTTCCCCGCGTCCAGCACATTCGGGACATTGTTCCCTACCGCATATCAGGGAGTCGGAGTAGGCTGGAACACCTTTTTCGACAAGAAGGAAATCGGCATGCCGACTGCGGTCTATATATTCCAGGGAGCACAGATATGCAGACTCGCCAGCCGCCTCTCACTTGATTATGAATGGAATTTCGGCGCATCTTTCGGCTGGAAGCCATTTCACGACGACGAGGAACTTGACGGCAGATCCAACATCTACAACACCGTAGTAGGCAGCAAGGTCAATGCCTATATCAATGCGAGTCTCATCCTCACCTACCGCCCTGTAAATCAGGCGACTCTGTTCTTCGGGGTCGATATTTCGCATTTTTCTAACGGTAACACGAGATATCCCAACGCCGGAGTAAACACATTGGGCATCAAGGTGGGCGGCACCTACGGTTTCGGAGAATGCAGCATGAGAAAACCTGGCGCAAAACTGAGCCGTAAAGCTGATTACGGGTTCAATGACATCTGGTCAGGCACCAGGCCTTATTGCAGCATTCCGGATGAGAGAGATGAAAGCAGATTCATAAACAGGATGTCGCTGAACGTGACACTCTACGGCGCTCTGCGCTCGAAAGGTCTCATGTATGAGGACAATGCCTATATACTCGGAAACAAGTTCGCTGTGGCCGGGATCGACCTGAACCCTATGTACCGAGTCGGAAAGTGCTTTGCAGCAGGTCTTTCCGTGGATCTGCAATATGATGAGAGCGCCAACCTCAGAAGCCATATAGCAGGCACCGACCATACTGAAGACGGCATAAAGCTGCTCGTCAGAAGACCTCCGCTGAAAGAATCATTGGCAGCAGGCCTCTCACTCAGGGCAGAGCTGATAATGCCGATTTTCACGGTAGGAGTCGGCGTCGGCCACAACATCATCTATAACGGAAGCGATTTCGACGGATTCTACCAGGTGTTCAATCTCAAGGCCAGTCTCACCAAGCGTCTTTTCCTGAATATCGGCTACAAGCTTACAGACCTAAAGAGGCCGAACAACTTGATGATCGGCCTCGGATGGAGTTTTCACAGAATCAGAACGAAATGACCGGCAGTTCCAGATAACTCTCTGCTGACCAGATGGTCATGACCGCTTTCTTGTAGTCTGTAGCCTCTGCTTCATACTGATTATTCAGATAAGTATGAGGGTTCATGGCAATGAGCGGGAACCACGAAGCCTGCACCTGCACCATAAGCGTATGCCCAGGAAGGAAATGATGGTCAATGTCACACATCGTAAAATCCGCATTGACCTTCTTGCCTGACTTGAGCGGCAGCGGTTTCTCGAAGCTTTTTCTGAATCTGAGCGGCATGACATCAGCTCTGACCAGCATCTGGTAGCCGTCAGGTCTGACATCTATCAGTTTCACCACCACATCAGCATCTGTCAGGCGGGCATTGTCCTCAGGCGTGACGGAGACGCATACATGAACATTGACCGGTCCTGCGAGATGAAGATCCTTTTCCAGAACAGGTGACGTGTAGGTGGCGACATCATTGCGTGCAGAACTGAATCTCTGGTCAGCAACCATATAGGCCCTGTCGCGGCTGTTCGCGTCACTGTCCATGTAAGGAACAGGAGAAGCGGGATCAGATGTGATGGAACGGTTATAAGGCATTGGCTCAGAAGACATTGAATAAGCCTCTCCGCCTTGTCCGAAGGTCAATGAATTTTCTCCGGAAAGATAGAGTTTCCTGAAATTCATCTCTACAGGCGGCCATACATCGTAACTTTCCCACAAATCTGTAACATTCCGGTTTTCCATAACGCCGCGCATGGTCTCGCCCGAAGGACAGATATTTACGCGCGGAAGTCTTTCGCCGCAGTCCTTGCCGTCCAGATAATATGCAAAGAACGGATATTCCACATTGTCCTGATAATAAGCGCCGGTAGCCTCGCCGAACCACGCGTCGGAAAGATGTCTTGCAGAGCGGTTGTTCCAGCCGCCGTGATACCATGGACCGGCAGTGAGGTAGAGCGGGCAGTCCGGCGACATTTTCTTCAGCATGTCATAGGTGCGGAATGCGCCATAGCAGTCCTCAGCATCATAGAATCCGCCCGTAACCATCACAGGGACAGTGATATTCTTAAGATGGCGGCTAGGGTCCCTGTCTTTCCAGAAGGTGTCGTAATTCGGATGAACCATCATCTGGCTCCAGAAACGGAGAGAGTCGCCGAAAAAGGCTGACAATTCGGAAATGGACTTGCCCTTGAAATAGTCATAGATATTCCCGTCAATGCGGACAAGGCTTGAAGGAGCGACCGTAGCAGGCTTCTTCATTTCTCGATAGAAGCCGGAACCGAATCTGTATGAATCTGTCAGGCACAATGCCCCGTTGTGATGTGCATCATCGCCCATATACCAGTCAGTAGCAGGCGCCTGCGGCGAAACCGCCTTGATGGCAGGATGACGGGACAATATGGCCAGCGTGGCATAGAATCCCGGATATGAAACTCCTTTCACTCCGACCTTGCCGTTGTTCGCGGTATTGGCCAATATCCACTCTATCGAATCATAGACGTCCGTGGCATCATCGGTCTGCACGACTCCTTTCACATAGACAGTATCGGCAGCGCCGTCAATGCCGGACACATAAGGGCGCATCTGCTCGTATTTTCCTTCGCTCAGCATCCTGCCCCTTACATTCTGATACACAATTATATAGCCGTCAGCCACATAATTGGCCATATCTCCCTTGAGAGAGCCGCCGAACCCCGAACCGGCCTTCTTCACGCCAAGTTCTCCGGGAGCGAGCCCATAAGGCTTCAGTGAATAAGGAGTGCGCTGAAGCATCACCGGAGATGTTTTTCTGCCGAGTTTTGCAAGATATCCCTGATTCGGCTCATAGAGTACAGTATATATATGTATGCCGTCACGGACCTTTACCATGACCTCACGTTTGGTGTAGTTCTGACTCAGCCACTCGTCGGTGACTATCCTTCCGTTCTGCGCGAAAGACAATGCCGACAGCACGAGGGCCATCAGCATTGACACGAAAAATCTCTTCATTTTATATCTCCTGATACATTTTTATATATTCATCCCCGAAAAATGTCACCGTCTCTCCGTTCTCGAAGCCGAGACGGCCATAGAGGCGCTGAAGATAGTCCTTCCCGCTGTCCACAAGGAGAGTCGCCTTCGTAAATCCAAGAGCCTGCGCTTCTTCCAATGCATTCTGTATCAATATGCTGCCTATGCTATGGCCACGGAATTCCGGTGCCACGGCCAAAGAATCGAGATAGTACTCCCCTGCCTCAGTCTCCGTGCCTGGATTCGGCTTGTCCATATCCAATGCTTTGGAAATCAACGAGAAGGTAAGATCAGCAGTTTCTTTATAGGAGGCCCCGTCATATGCAATCAATGCTCCTGCGACTTTTCCGCCGAAAGTTGCGATACATGTATTCTTCCAGCTGTACAGTGTATCTTCCCGTTTGCATATCTTTTCCAACACGGCCTCCAAGCCCGGTTTGGAAGCAAATTCAGTATGCTCTCTGTCCATTGCCTCAAGCACTACCCACGAAATAAATCGAGCATCTGCAGGAGTTGCTCTGCGCAGTTCCACGCGCGGTTTCACAAAAATCGCATCCATATTCTAAAAAAATTCATTCATATTTTGTAAATATAAAAAATTGTTCCTACATTTGCAAACGCAAAACGGGGATATAGCTCAGTTGGCTAGAGCATCTGCTTTGCAAGCAGAGGGTCGTCGGTTCGACTCCGTCTATCTCCACAAGTTAAAGGGCTGACAAAGAAATTTGTTCAGCCTTTTTTCGTAACTTTCGGAAGTATCCTCATAATCAGCAGAATATGGCATTGGTATCGGGCGCCGGGAACGACCTGAAGTGGATTTGGAAGATTTCCCGCAAAACAAGATGGCAGGTAATACTGTGCTGCATCATTGAAGCGGCATATTTTTCCGTGTCAATGTTCTTTATCTGGGTAAGCAAGCATCTGATCGACATTGCGACCGGTGACGCGGAAGGAAGGATTCTTACTTTCGCATTTGTACTCGGAGGGTGCATATTGCTGCAGCAGGCATTGTCCATAGCAAGCGCGAGAATCGAAGCCAAGAGCGAGATAACACTCCGTGGCGATGTCAGAAGCAGGCTTTTCGGAAGAATCATGACCGGGAAATGGGCCGGCAAGGAAAAAATGCACTCGGGCGACCTGCTGAACAGGCTGATGGATGACGTTACTGAAATCACGGAAACAGTCTGCTATACGATTCCCAAACTCACCGGTACTCTTGTCCAGCTGGTTCTCGCCACTTATTTCATTGCGAAAATCGACTACAGACTTGCCCTGGCTGTATTTTTCATCATGCCTGTCGCACTGATACTGAGCAAAAGCTGTTTCCGGAAGCTCCGCAGGCTGACCAGGGACATCAAGGACTCGGACAGCAGCGTGCAGAGCCACATTCAGGAGAACATCCAGCACAGGACACTCATTTCCGCGATGGAACATACTGACTACTCGAGGGAAAGGCTCAACTCGCTGCAGGACGAACTGGAGGAAAAGGTCATAACCAAGACGGATTTCGCCCTGTTTTCCAGGACAATGATAAGACTCGGAGCCGGTGCAGGATATGCTACCGTACTGCTGTGGGGAGTATATGGCCTGCAAAACGGGACAATGACCTTCGGTATGATGGCGGCATTCCTCCAGCTTATTTCCCAGATTCAGAGGCCTATACTTGACCTTAGCCGTCAGGTGCCCGGTTTTATCCGCACGGCAGCATCAGCTGAAAGGCTCAGGGAAATCGACGACATTGAGACGGAAGACACTGACAAGCACATCGTACTGGACGGGACATCCGGAATAAGGATAGAGAACCTGACGTTTTCATATCCTGATGGAGAGAAGCTGATTTTCGACAATTTCTCATACGATTTCAAGCCGGGCAGCCTCACGGCCATATTCGGGGAGACAGGTATCGGCAAGAGCACGCTGATCCGCCTGATGCTGGCTCTGCTGGAGCCTGACAAGGGCAACATCTATATATACAACAAGGACAATGTCCTCAAAGCCTCACCATCCACAAGGGGCAACTTCATCTATGTTCCCCAGGGCAACACACTTATAAGCGGCACTATCCTGGACAATCTCCTGCTCGGACGTGCTGATGCCACACAGGATGAAATCCGCCAGGCACTCCACTATGCTATGGCAGACTTCGTTTGGTCTCTGCCTGACGGTCTGAATACGGTATGCGGGGAATCCGGAGCAGGTCTCAGCGAGGGACAGGCCCAGAGAATCGCCATAGCGAGAGCCCTGCTCAGACAGGGCGGCATTCTGCTTCTGGACGAGCCGACTTCAGCTCTGGACGCGGAAACCGAAAAAGCACTGATTGCAAATCTGCGTGAGTGTTCACAGAACAAGACTCTTATCATAATCACGCACAGGGAATCGATTTCAGAACTTTGTCCTGAGACTCTGTTCATAAAGAAATAAACAGCAGAACCCAAAAGCATACCCCCTAAAAAGGCAAAGAGATACGAACTTTCACATCCGTATCTCTTGGGGGTCAGAAGCAATAGATCCAATCTATCTATATCAGCTTCTAAATTCTCAGTTTTTATTAGAAGACGTCCGGTTACCAGTTAAAACGTTCGTCCCGGACTCTGGGTGCAAAGTAAAGACTAAAAATTTAGAATGACGTGTAAGATAGTCGGTAAAAATCTACATACGTGGGTAAAATCAATGCGAAAATTCACATAAACGAGTGCTGAAAATCTGTGACAAATTTAGAAACGATTATTGCAACACGCTGATACAGCGAACTTTGACACCATTTATTTTCTGTTCTGGATACAGCATCGTAATGAGGCTTCCTTGAGTTTGCCAGCCATATCGGAATGCAGAATTTGAGAAACCTGTACGGCAAGTGCTGTACGCTGCCCCCTGCCCTGCCAGATACATCAGGATAAACTCGCGCTGGTTTGGAACTCGCCACTTGTAATTTGTGTCATATGTATAATTCTGTGCACAAGTATATGTCCCTTCTACAACTTTCTGCATTGTAGCAGAAAGAATCTTGGATGCTACAAGAAAACTTTTTGCTGGCTTGTTGTCATCCTGACGTTCATTATGATTGTTCAGTTCGCCTTGTTCTCCGGAAACATTCAGTGCACTCGCATCGATTCTATCGAGCGACAGTTTCGTATAACCATTCTGGGTTGTAGAAGTATAATACTCGATCGGAGTCTTGTCATAGCCTTCATCGTATGACTGGAGATTGCGTACGCATCTCAGATAAGAAGCAGACCATTTCCCGGATGTGGCACTATTGGTGGCCATACCTTCTTCCGCAAAATAATCACAGACATTTCTTGTGGAAGTCCAGTATATCATACGGTTACCATCCGCATAATCATTGTGCGGTTTGGTTCCCAAGATTGAAGTAGGCTTGTTGAACAGACGGCTGTCCGTACTGATGACATTCTCTCCCAACCAGAGTCCAGCATATTGCTTGAGCGTAGGAGCATACCAGCGGATTTCTTCGTCATCGATTACTCCGTCACCATTCAAATCCCTGTTTCTGGACATACAGGCACGGTAGAAACTCTTGTTGGAAGCCAAATCTTTCCAAGAAATGCGGTAGTTTGACTTCGACAAATCGCTGATCTGATTATTCCTTCCGTTCCAGCTGTCAGTTCCACTGGAAACCGGACCCGCAGAAAAGCCCTTCCCTGCCTCATCATTCGTAGTCTCGCATCCGTAGGCAACCACAGTTCCGGCATGGGCTCTATCATAGAAAGTCTGGATATTACATTGATTCAGTCCGTAAGCGACTGTAGCATAGACACTTCGATTATCCTTACTTTCGCTTACAGAGTTGGCTACATAGAATGTTCTCTTAGGGACATCATTCACATACTCATTCCATGACTTGGACGGATAATAATTCTCGTCGATGAAGCATGTAACATCAATGTATGGATTTGCCTTGGACCCGCCTGTCCAGAAAGTTATGACATGCGCATTGTCATAGAGGAGTTTAAGGAAAGAGTTGATGTTGTAGAGCGACGATTTTCCTTTTCCAGGATAAGCTACCGCAGTTCCACGCTCTGTTGCCGAGGATGAATATGTACCGCCTATGGCAAATTCCACCCAGTCAGTAGTGGCGCCATTCAAGTTTCCGGTCACCTTGTCTGTCACCATCATAACTTCTGACTGATTGCCGAGATCGGAAATCTGATACACATAGCCTAAGCCCTTATCCTTCAACATCTTGATATCGTTCATATAGAAGCGCATCACCATATATTCGTAATGGCTGTCCAATGAAAGTGTCTTCCCTGCAGCACCATATTCCATCACGATACCCTCTGCACCAGGTTGTTCCTGCGTCTGGTTTTCCTGCTTTGCCTCGACAATGATATTGTCCACGCCTGAAATGGAGACATTGAACGTATATGTGGAATTCCTCTCCACATTATAGTCATTGACATCCGCTGTACAGTCTCCCAAATGAACGTAATACGTAACAGCCGCATTTCTGGTGTAGTTTGTGGTCTGCTCGGTATATGTTCCGTCGATAACCACGTAGGTTCCGAACTCAGGGGCATTGACAAAAGCTTTCGGTATAGACATCCCGTCAGCCTCACGCTCGTGCCACTTAGTCACCTTATTGACCGCATTCTGCTTATTCTCAGGCAGATACACCTCGAAATACTGCCTTCCGGAAGCATCCACATCATTTGGCGCAAAAATTCCGGATATGTTATTGAAATTGGTCTGTACCGGTTCGACAGAATAGATTTTCTCGATGCCGGCATCGTCGGAAGAGAAAAGAGGGCCGACGCAGGCGACATTGACAATGCTGTATTTCTCAGCCTTGAAGCTTTTCCCCACTTCACCACGGGCAATTCCGATATTGAAACGGACTTTGGAGACGACACGAGTGAGTCGGATCATATCTTCATTGCCGGAAGATGTAGTCTCGACACGACCTTCTTTATTGATATTCACCACATTACCTCCATTAGCCGCCCCAGTCATAAGGAAACTGCTGGAAACCTGAATTGTTTCCGGCTTGCGGTTGAACGGAAGCGCCAAAAACTGCTTGCGAGTGAAGTTCACGTTGCCATCCATTACCGCTTCCCAAGAAAGATTTATCGGAAGGCCATCCGAAGGCGATATTGTTTCCCTGATACCGTCCTTCATAGTGGTTTTGAGAGGATAAGTTCCTTCCTGATAGACATTTGCGACAGCATAGATGTATGAGCGCCCGGCTGTGGTCTTGACTTTTACTGTTCCGTATTTGCCTTTTGTATCCGATGTGGACTGGTTAAGTCCGCTGTTGAATGCCGCAAAGCCTTTCAATGCTCCACTTTCATTGAAAATATACACATACAGATTTTTCAGCGCCCTTTCCTCTGCATCGGTCGCCTTGGTATCCATCGAATAGGATTCTGAAGAGGGATTCTCCACAGGCAAGGAAACCACTACGACATCATCCTCATAAACGTCAGTTCCCTTTTCCCATATACACGAGGTAGCAGCCCACAGCAGGACTGTTGTCAATATGGCAATATGTAAAAACCTGAACTTCATAATCAGTTGAAATCAATGTTAACGTCCTCTTTGCTCTTCCAGTCGATTACCTGATACTTCAGCGTAGTTTCTACCTCCACCCGCCCGTTCAGGACATAGGCATATATGATGCATTCGTGATTTCTGAGGAACTCGCCAGGGGCAATGTTGAAGGAAACTTTCCTGGATTTGTTGGCAGAGAACTGATAGTTGACAATTCCCCTAAGCGCCTGACCGGACTCCAAAAAATACGAAGAGAAAGATGTCAGACCTGCATTTCTCATTCTTTCAGCGTAGGCTTGCGCGTTTTCGTCCAAGCCTCTTCTGAAAACGGTGGGATCCTTGACCGGACTTATGTCCGCTGCCTTGAACAAGACATTTGAACTGCCTGTATATCTGACCGTCTGGGAATAATAGCCCACATTTTCAGGCAGGAACGCAGATGAAGTGTACAAATAATCGAGGCTCTTCACATCAGCAAAATCCACCGACCGCGTAAAGGCCAATGCTGTCTGAGGGATGAAATTACCGGAAACACCGGTAGCAGAAGCCTCGGCTTTTCCAAATTCCACATTGAGGATACTGAGACCGTCGATGTCCGCATTTCCCGCGGCCTTGGCCATATAGAACTGAAACTTGGACACTGCCCTAAGAAGAGGAATCTCTATAGAATTTTTCAGGTCAATGCTTTCAGACACATACTTCTGAAGCGGGACATTGGTCAGCGCCCTCGACATAGGAAGGCCCGCAGAAGGGACCGCCGTCACCTCAGGTTTCATATCAGAACGGATGCCGAATCCGCTTATGGTTCCGGTTCTGAGCTGTCCTCTTGTCATCACGCTACCGTCTCCTGACATCAGTCCGGAACAGCCATCCGAATTGGCAAGAACATATATATCGACACCGTTCATTTTTCCGGTACGGAGTTTTATGCTTACGACTCGATTTTCCGTGCCGGCAAGTCCAGTCTGTTCTGCAAAACCTATCGGCTGCGCCCCGTCTCCGGACTCTCTCGATGCGAAGATCCAGATTCTGTAGGAGTGTATAAGTGATTCAGATTCAATGCCTGACTCCATATCCGCTTCTGTCAATGAAGTCTTTGTCTTGCCAGGAATCTTGTTGCTGACGTCCCCTGTATTCAGTGTTACAGTCAGGTAAGCCGGCACGTTATCGGGATATTCGATATCGCACGGCTTGCTGTCATATATGCACGAAGTCAGGATGAGCGCGGCAAGTGCTGCCGTGACCATCTTCGCACACCGGGCATTGACTGCAACCAGTTTATTTATACAGGACATCAACATCTGCATTATCCTAAATATCTATGTCGTCAAGTATCACTCTCCAGGAATTGATCAATATGCTCGAACTTACCCAACGGTCCTCCTTATCCAGGAAAAAAGTCAGATTGTATTCATCTTGCCTGTCCAGATATTCTTGATCGGACATCGTCGAATTATAGTGTCCCTTTATCAGCAGGGCATAATCTATCAGCGGAATGGAAATGACTCTGACTCCGTGCGTATTATAGACATTAAGTATCGGTCTGTGTCCTTTCACAAGACGCCCCACTGTAAGTTCCGCCATAGCCACGCCGATTTCCGTCTGGCCGTCACGTGTCAATGTCGTCTTGTCAATGCCTGCGCTGCCGGAGCTTACTGACCAGGCTTTGTAACTCACTGAGTCCGATACTGTCAATGTATTGTTCCAGTCAGTCGTACCATTGTCGTCTGTGATAAAGAACTTGAAATTCTTGTCATCCACAGGCTCTCCGGAAAGATGCTGGAGAATGATTCTCACATTGTTGGTATTCTTGGTAAGGGAAAGCGCAGCGCGGTGTACGCCACCTGTCCGGAAGTCCGTAAGGTCCACATTTTCAGCCATTCCGTGAAAAAGCGGGGTCAAGTCTTTCTCTACCTCACCGGACGGGCTACGTTTAATTATGCGTTTGAGTTCATTGACATGAGTCTTTCCCGGGATAACAAAAATCGGCATATAGGAATCGGGATTCCTCTGCTCTCCTTCCGCCCAGGCTACCAATGTATAGTTTCCAGACGGCAAGTCGCTGATATTCACCTGATATCCGTTCTCTGACAATTCTGCAGCCGATGATGTTTTCACATAAACCACCGTTCCATCTTTATCTGCAGCATATATGTTCACGGATTTCACTTCTGACGAAGCGGCATCCGCTGACTTGAGGTTTTTGTCATATCGAATCTGAACGTACCGACGTGTAGGACAGCCGTCAATGTCATCGTACACACAGCCCGTCATTGCAGCGATGCTGCAAAGAGCCGCCACTGCGAGGATACTCTTCGACAATTTCATTATATCAGCCTTTCTGTTCATTGTTTTTCTACTTTTGCCGGAACGACTCCGGTCTTTGGCAAGCGGAAAGCCGGTCAAGGCCGTCCGCCCGAAAAATTCACTGTCTGTGCCGACAGCAATTACAGATTACTCGATTACAACATCCTGAGTAATAACTCGCCATTTGAGAACCTTGAGTTCTGCAGATACGTAGTAGTTCTTCTCTTCTCCAGGGATAAGGACGAGTTTCTCCTCCGGATTGAATACCGGATTACCGATTTTTGCTATCTTGGAAAGTGTGAGTTCATAGATATGGTTACGCACAGTACCGTAAGCGACATCCTCGGCAGTCTGATTATGCTTGATAGGCACCTGATAGTAGCACATACCGTTCTTGAAACATACAAGCTCTTTCTTGGCAATATTGAAACCATTCTCGCCGTTGAGAATGTCCTCAACAGTCTTGGCCCAGTCAGCAGACTCTATTACAGAATTGTCTTCTTTCATGAGTTTTGCACCTTCTGCAGGGGCTGTAAGTGCTTCAACTTCGACTTTGACGGAACCTGAGTTGTCGACAACATTAGCAACAAATTTTGCTTTCACCTGATCCGGAAGCACAGAAGCGTTTTTCAAGCCTTCTGCTGTGGTATATTCCCAATGCAGTTTTCCCTTGAGAATCTGCTCGGCAGCATAATTTCTCAATGAAGCATCCGTGTAGAAAAGACCGCCGAACTTGTAGATGTCCTGCCTTTCCCAGGCCGCTCCGGTCTTCGCTGTCTCCACATGTGCCGCAATGAGAATGGTAGGAACATTGGCAAGTTCACCGCCATTTACTCTTGCGGATGCTTTGTCAGTAGTATTTTCATACATGTAGTTGTATGAATCGACCTTGTTCTGAGCGGCATCGTTCCAAGACAGATATTTGACATTCTTGTATGTTCCCGGCTCATCCTCAGGCGTGCGGCCGAAAACATACTCCTCTGAGCCTGAGTAGTTAGGGTCCTGAGCCCAGAATGTCCTTTTGGCAGCTTCGTCATACCAGTTCGCGAAAGGATTTGTAACAAGCCATGAAGTCGGAACATCTTTCACAAGATATGAAGTGGTGTTGAAAGCATTTGCAGCCCAACCGTCAACGACTATACGGGCAGAAACCTTGACACCGTCGAGAACACTTTCTGCATTTGGAGTCTCGAAACATATTTTTCCTTCTGCAGTCTGTTTCAAGCCTTCCTTGGCTTTCATGTTCACCTTGGCAACCTCGCGCTCCACATAAATCTGGACAGGAGTCTTGAGAGCTTCCTCCTTTGTTTCCTTTACGGAAGAAGCTGCAATCGGAGTTGCATTCACGATATTCTTTCCGTCAACATATACGGAATTGGTCATTGTGAACTTGCCCGCTTCAGTTGAAATCGCTCTATTGTCCACCTGTGTGTGAGCATCAGCAAGCGACAGATTTCTGAGAGCGTCGCAATTGTCATAGTTGAGAACCGCAAGCACGAGTGCAGGACGGAGTCTTGTAGGACCCAGCACGATAACTGCCTTGGACTCTTTCTCTACGTAACCTGATTGAGTATTTGTTGTCAATTTGAGGTTTCCGTTCTCATCCACAGAGCCTTCAGTCGCAGAAATGACACCGGAGGTAAGGAAGTTGCCGTATGCATCATAGAAAAGGAAAATGGAGTTTTTCACATTTACAGTGCTTTCAGCCTCTGATCCGTCGCGATAGTCCGCAGGAGCTTTGGTAGAAGAGCCGACTGACATAGCGATATCAACAGCCATGTACTGATTTGCATCAGAACCTCCCTGATTAGAGGTGACGTTCTCTTTAGAGCAAGCCATAGCAAGGCTCAAGAGAGCGATAGAAATAAGTTTACCTGTTTTCATTGATAATATAGGATTTAATTGTTTTTGATTTTCTTATAGTTGTTACGCGCCGCCTCAAGTGAACTTGCCTGTGAGAACAGTTCCAATGCAGCTTCATTGTCTCCGTTCATTGCCGCAAATACGCCTCTGGCATTCTTGGCCTCGGGAGAATCCCCCGCATTGGCCAGAAATCTTGCGGCATCCTTCATATTGCCGTTTTCGAGAGCCACACAGGCTGCATTGACATTGGCAATTTCACTTTCAGGGAACATCCTGACTGCGACATCGAAGACATTGTTGAAGTCATCGCTTCCTTCTACATAAGAGTTCGCAACCAGATACATCTCGTTCAGGGACAGTTTCTGTGGACGTTCTCTGATAATTTTCCGGGCCTCTTCAAGGCTGAAATTACGCACGTCGTATGTGACCTTGTAGTCTGTGCGGCGCAGTGACGGGTAAGCGACAGGGAGCACTACATTCTTGTAGAACGTAGTATAGCGCATCATAAGCGTCCAGTCTTTTTCGTCAGGAGTCATATTGCTGTCGATGATATTGAGCACATCCCATCTTCCCGGGAAGCCGCAAGTATCCGCAAATTCTCTGAATCCTTTCCAGTCTTCAGGTGTGGAATTCACCGAGAAAAGGCTACTGTTCAATTCATTATAATAGTTCTCAAGGTATTTTTCCAGCGCGCGCGTACGATTCTTGGCCAGTTCCGCATTATGCGCATAAGGGCCGTCCGGAGAGGCATAACCATGAAGATATATTCCGGTGAGTTTCACGTCTTTGTCATTTCTTACAAGGTCGATAGTCTCTCTTATTTTCCTCAGTTCCGCAGCATTGTTTCCGAAATCCGGTCTTATGTCATATTTGTCCACGTCGAAGTTCAGCCGTGCCGTACCTTCTTCCGCACGCTGTTTCACTGCCTCCGGCTGAGGCATGATGTAAGCGAATTCCCACTCCACCGGCTCTTCTGACGGAGTTTTTTCCACCTCCGGTTCCAGTTCTTCTGACGGGACTGTCAATGTTCCGTTTCCCAACTTCTGGGCACATCTGCAGTCAGCCTGTTCTATAAAAAGCCTTGAGCCTTTCATCCACGGCTGATAGGGAATCTTGTAGGCATAGTGCTCCACCTGCGGGTCGCCATTATGACGTCGCGCCACAACAAGAGGATCCTGTGTTGCCGTAACCCCGTTTCTCAGCCAATATATATGGCGGAGTCTTCCGAGCATTTCGATTGCGGGAAGTCTCAATGTGTCTGATATTCCGGCAATTACAGGTGTGAGCACAAGACCCTTGTTCGCAGGGAGAGTCAGTTTGCTCACATCAAGGTCAAAACTCAGCATCACAGTTCCTGAAGCTTTCTCGAGGCATACATTCTGTGCCTCAACCTGCCCGTCTGCAAATGTCTGGGCAGACATTGTAAAGACAGTTGAGATGACAACTGCTACGATTGCAAATATATTTTTCATGTCAATGTCCTATTAGAAGAGGTAAACAAGGCTTAGAGCAGCCTTTGTTGGCGCTATCATATATTTCTGATTTTCATCGACTTTCTTGCCGCACTGCGGGCAATCGTACTTCTCGTATCCTGTGTATATCACACCCATTCCGAGCTCGAATTCAAGGTTGAAATGCCGAGACAGGGCCCAGACGTAACCATAGCCGATTCCGGCCCCTGCCATCCAGCCCTGGTACCTGTAGTTTTTCAATGAAGAGAAATCCTTGCCGAATGCCTTGAAGTCTGTCGGGAGATTTCCGACATTGTACTGGGCGCCGAGAAGATGAAAGCCGAGAAAACTGCGCATGAACTTGTTGCAGAACCACCAGCGGATTTCCGGCTGCACGAGCCAATGTTTCCATTTTCTGTTGTCTGAAAAACTCCATCCGTTATAGTTGCCGGAAATATCCATCGTCCATTTCGGAGCAATCGAGAATTCGACGCCGGCATTGACCGTAGCCGTCGCATCGTAGAGGACATTTGTCTTGAGCGCTACGTTCTGGCCCTTGACCGGGCAAATGGAAAACGCAAGCAGACAGACTGTAAGTGCTATGAAACTTTTCATAGAACGTTTACCAAAATTATTATACATATCAGTCTTCAATTCAAGCCATGCTGAGAACTGAATTCGTCACTATTTTTGAGCCGGCAAAGATACATATTTTCCAATGAAATAAGCAAACACAAAGACGATTTTTCTTTATAATTTTTATAAATACGTTTTAGTATTGTCAGACCATGCGCTCTTCCCCTGCCCAACACGACCTCACGGGTGTGAAAAAAAGAACTACGCTGCCAACAGCAATAGCGGGCAACGCGCTGAATAACATATACGAAAAACGGAGACCATTTCTGATCTCCGTTCTCTGTGCTCCCTTAGGGGCTCGAACCCTAGACCCCAACATTAAGAGTGTCGTGCTCTACCAACTGAGCTAAGGAAGCAAAACTTCTTTGTGATCCGTTCGGGGCTCGAACCCGAGACCCCAACATTAAAAGTGTTGTGCTCTACCAACTGAGCTAACGAATCTCTCCATTCCCCGCGTTTTTCAATACTTTTAATATCGCTGGACTCTCAAGTGTTGTCTTGTTTTCCAAACGGGATTGCAAAGATAGGCACAAAATCTGAACTTGCAAACATTTGGGCGAAAAATTTTCAAAAAACTTTACCTAAATGGTTTTAAACCGAGATTATGCCTTAAAAAGACTGAGATTTTCCCTTCCAGGAAGGAGCTCGGTAGTTTGACACTTTAAAATCCGAAAAAATTTAAAAATATTTGATAGAGTTCGTTCAGAACTCTTTTTTTTGTCAAATTTAATTCTTATAT
>ERZ1034998.543-NODE-543-length-24354-cov-11.689699_pt1 | contig 24354 bp, 37 predicted proteins | sample MGYA00520621_ERZ1034998 | MGnify/ENA primary metagenome ERZ1034998 (study PRJEB33766, sample SAMN09781748) | gut metagenome | biome: gut microbiome | host: Homo sapiens | place: Madagascar | study: EMG produced TPA metagenomics assembly of the PRJNA485056 data...
AAGTTAGACATATAAACTCCTCTGAGGAAAGAAAGAAAACTTTCGCATTTTACAGTTGACACAGAAAGAAAACCGTGATAAAGTAAAGATACGAAAGAAATCCGATGTATAAAAACGGAAAACTTTCTTATCCGGATTTATGATTATTTTTCTTGGCAGAATAAGTATATCGTATTTCCGTGATAGTGTCAATGAATTTATTGCGGAAGGAGGGAGTTTATGCCTAGTTACGAGAAGTATGCATCTATAAGAGATGCAAAAGGAGTTTCTGATTATCAGGTATGGAAAGATACTGGGATAGCGACAGCTACTTTGTCTGACTGGAAAAACGGAATTTCAAAGCCGAAAACCGATAAGTTAAAAATTTTGGCAGACTACTTCAAGGTATCTATTGATGATTTTTTGGAGTAAGAAAGAAAATGAATACTGATAGTTGAGAAGAATGTCGATATTATTTGTTATTTTGTGATGGATTGCGTTTGAAACGTGAGAAATCAGTTGATACAATGAAAATGTGATGGCGGTACGGTTGACAGTTACACAAATTATAAAGAAATGGTTATCCTTAGTGATTCAACCGATGGTTAGATCGGTTTTGTCTGAAGTGTCTTATCTACCGCTTGGCAGCTTTATCATAGGCATAGGTTACCCAGTTTTTGCAAATTGAGGTCGCAATGCTGGTGAATGTAAACAACGTGCAGAAATCCAAAGAGTAGGGCCAGGATCCTGCAAGCGTTACCACGAATGCTATGATGACTTCCATACAAAGCTCCTTTCGGAATTATGTCCGCCATCACATCTTCATTGTATCAACATAACAAAATAGAGACAAGAAAATTTTTCCAACTATCAAAACGTTAGTTGGATTTTTTATTGCAAAAAATCGGAAAGGAGAGGAATGAGCGAATTACGAATTTTTAATAATGAAGAATTCGGAGTAATCAGGACGACAACTATTGATGGTGAGCCTTGGTTTGTAGCCAAAGATGTTGCTGACAAACTTGGATATGCGCAGACAAGCAATATGATGAAGCGAATAGATGAGGAAGATTCCAAATCATCCATTTTGGATGGTATGAATATGAAGTCTTCTTTAATTAATGAAAGCGGTTTGTATTCTGCAATTATTGGAAGCAAGCTTGATTCAGCAAAGCGGTTTAAACACTGGGTAACAGCAGAGGTTCTTCCGTCTATTCGTAAGAACGGCGGCTACATAGCCGGGCAGGAGAATTTATCCGACGATGAATTGCTGGCCAAGGCACTCATGGTAGCACAGAACAAAATTGCCGAGAGAGATCGGATCATTGCTGAGAAGCAGGAACACATCGAGAAGATGCGTCCCAAAGAGATCTTCGCCGATGCCGTATCATCCAGCCACACATCTATTTTGATTGGAGATCTTGCGAAGCTGATCTGCCAGAATGGGTATCAGATCGGTCAGAAGCGATTATTTGAATGGATGCGGAATAATGGTTACCTAGTTAAGTTCGGTGCATCAAAGAATATGCCGATGCAGAGATACATTGAGCAGGGATTATTTGAAGTCAAGGAATCAAATGTGCAGAATCCGGATGGATCGGTAAGGATCACCAGAACAACAAAGGTGACCGGGAAGGGACAGGTTTACTTCGTGAACAAGTTTATAGGTGAGACATCATGAAAAGAATGATAAATGTGTTTCTACCTATTATAATGTGGTCTTTTGTCGAATTTACATCTACGGCACAGCCCGCCGGAACATACATATCGGAAGATGCGCAGGAAGCCTGCGTAAAGTATGGCGAGGAATACGGCATCTGCCCGGAACTACTCATGGCAATGATAGAACTGGAGTCCTCCGGCAGACCGGATGCAGAGAGCGGCGGTTGCAAGGGACTGATGCAGATATCTGATCGGTGGCATAAGGATCGGATGGAACGACTGGAAGTAGCGAACATCTATGATGTGGAGGGCAATATTCATGTAGGAGCTGATTATCTGGCAGAACTATTTGAAAAATATGAAGATGTAGGTATTGTCCTCATGGTTTACCACGGAGAGAAGAACGCAGCTACAAAGACAGAATTAAGTGATTACGCAGATTGGATATTAACCAGGAGCGCAGAACTGGAAAGGATGAACGGCAAGTGAAATCAGTTTTAAGTTACATACTTGGAGCGATTGCATTTATATCATTGCTGCTTGTACCTGGAGTAATCGAGAGCGAAGAATACATTTTGGCATTTTTTTTGATCATTGCTACCAGAGTATGGGCACATTTATCAATAAAAGAAGATGGAAAAAGCACCTCCGACCGCTAAATCAAAAGGTGCTTCCAAGAAACAAAGTAACTATAACGCTACTTTTGTGCCAATTTTAGCACAAAGAGAAAGGAAATGCAAATGGATAACAACATTAACAGAGATAATAATAGAGTAGTCGTGGAGGGAATAGTGGAAGGTGATTGTCAGTTCAGCCATGAGAAGTTTGGTGAAAAATTCTATACATTTTCCATTGGATGTAAGAGAGAAAGCGGCATTGTAGATCATGTGCCGGTTATGGTATCAAACAGGCTGTTTCCTGTAAAGGAAATCAAGGCAGGTGATCTTCTTAGCGTAGAGGGCCAGTTCAGATCGTTTAATGAGTATACCGGAACTAAGAATAGGCTTCGTGTACATGTCTTTGCTACTGAGATTTATGGTGGCGAGGAAATCTTCAATAAGAATGAGATTTTCTTAGACGGCTATCTTTGCAAGAACCCTGGGTACAGAAAAACTCCACTGGGAAGAGAAATTGCAGATATGCTGTTGGCCGTGAACCGACCCTATGGCAAGTCTGATTACATTCCCTGTATCTGTTGGGGAAGAAATGCACGGTATGTAGACAGTTTGGAAGTAGGATGCCACGTTAAGATATATGGCCGTGTGCAGAGTCGGGAGTATCTGAAGAAACTGGATGAAAATACACAGGAACTCAGAACCGCATATGAAGTATCTGTCATGAAATTGGAGGTAATTACGGATGAAGAACAGAGCAATTAATGCACTTGTGGAAATGGGTATGCCGGCCGATATTAAAGGCTTTCAGTACATTGTGGATGCAATGTGCCTGTTTGAAGAAAAAGAGTGGAGAAATGGAAAGACAACTGTACTCTATTACAAAATCGGAGAAATAAACGGTGTGAAACCGCAGAACGTGGAACGATCCATTAGACACGCTTTCGAAGCAACACTTGCTAAAGGAAATCCGAAAGTGGTGAAAAAGTATTTGTCGTTTGAATGTACTACGAACGGTAGCCAGCTGCACTTATTGTATATCAGGTTAAAACAGCAGGAAGAGGAAGGAGAATCGTAAATGAAAGCTACATTGAAATCATTACATCTTGAAAATTTCAAGGGGACCAAGGATAAAACCTATGAGTTTGGTAAGTCCACCAGAGTGAGCGGCATGAACCGGATTGGAAAGACTACGATTGCGACAGCGTGGTTCTGGTTGCTGGCGGACAAAAACTATGAGCTGGTTAGTAATCCGAACATCCGCCCGGACGACGTTGAGGAGTGTGTACCTACGGTTACGGCTGTTTTGGATGTGGACGGTAAAGAAATCACCATTGCCAAGATGCAGAAACGTAAGGTCGGCAAGCCGGATGCAAACGGGATCTCTAAGGTGACACTTACCAATACATATGAGATCAACAGCGTGCCTAAGACAGAACGAGACTTCAAGGCTGATTTGGAAGAACTGGGTTTGATCGTTGATAACTTCCTTGTATGTTCGCATCCGGACGTATTTACTGGGCAGAAGAAGGCTGATATGCGCAAGGTGCTGTTTAAGATGGCATCCGCAAAGACGGACGCAGAAATCGCCGCAACGAGTGAAGATACTGCGGATGTGGCAAAACTGCTTGAATCCTACAAATTCGAGAAAATCGAAGCCATGAACAATGCTTCCAAGAAAAAGGCGGTTGAGCAGTTGGATGCTATCCCGAATCAGATCATCGGTTTAGAGAAAGCCAAGGTTGATGTGGATGTTGCGGAGCAGGAACTTGCCAAGGCTGATCTGGAACGGAAGATTGCCGAGATAAACCAGAAGATCGTCGGTGCGGGTAATGCGGTAGAAAGCCTACGCCAGGAAGAAATGCAGTTGCAGTTTGATATGTCCGTCATTACACAGGATATGAGCAGAGAACTTTCTGCAAAGCGTAGAGAACTGGAAAATAGCTTAGAGAATTACAATCCTGTCGTGGAGATTATTCGGAAGAACATTTCAAAGACAGAGGGGCAGATTGCCGACAACACCCAAACTATTGCCGATGCGGATGTAGAGCGGAAGAAGCTGGGAGAGCAGTACAATGCCGAGAAAGTCAAGGTATTTGATGAAACGCCGTATCTCTTCGATGAATCCAAGTGGGTATTCGATGAAAACAGTACGGTTTGTTCCTTATGTGGTCAGACTCTTCCGGCTGATAAAATCGAACAGTTAAAGGCAGATTTTGAAAGTCGGAAAGAAAAAGCAAGAGTAGATGCCGCACAGAGATTGGCAGATGCCAAGAACAACTTCATTACTCAGAAAAAATCCAATCTAGAAGAAATCAAGGCAAAGGGCACCGCAAAGAAAAATCTGATTGAGGAACTGACAAAGAAGAACGTGGATTTGCAGGCAGTAATTGATGATATGAAGGAGCAGGAGAAGGTCGCTGCTGTACGCAAGGAAGAGCTTTCAAAGCAGTTGCATGAATTTCCCGAGAAAGCTGACTACACGCAGAATGAAGAGTATGTGAAGCTGAATGCCAGACATAACGAGGTGCTTGCAGAGATCGAGAGATTACAGGCTGCAGACGATGCGGAGCTCGTAGCATCCCTCAAAATCGAAAAGGCTGATCTGAGATCGCAGCTGGAAGAGGTCAACAAGATCATTGCGCAGGCTGCCAATAATATCCGTATTGATGAGCAGATTGCAGATATGCAGAAAAAGCAGCGTGAGTATGAACAGGCAAAGGCAGATGCCGAGAAGATTCTCCATCAGCTGAAAGAGGTATCCAAGCGCAAGAATAAGTTGCTTGTCGAGGAAATCAACCAGCATTTCGTTATCGTCAGCTGGAAGCTGTTTGATTATCAGAAGAATGGCGAATACAAGGAAGTCTGTGTGCCTATGGTGGATGGGAAGGAGTTCGGAGTTACCACCAACACCGGCAGAGAGATCCAGGCAAAGTTGGATATTTGCAATAGCTTCCAGAAGTTCTTCGATATGTATGTTCCCATCTTCCTTGATGGTGCTGAAAGCTTGAACGATGAATACATACCGGCGGTAGATACGCAGTTAATTCTTCTGACGGTAACAGAGGACAAGCAGTTGAAAGTGGAGGGCGTGTAGAATGGACAGTTTTGAGCAGAAAATAGCCGATTGCGTCAATCAGAAATTGACTGATGGAACAGTTGAAAGACTGATTGAAGAAAAATTGGAAAAGGGTGTCGCTGATGCCATAAGCGAGTTGTTTTCATATCGTGGTAGGGCAAAGGAAATGCTTGTAGGCAAGTTCGAGGAAGTTATGATTCCGGTTATTGAAAAACATGATTTCAATCAGTATCTGACTAAATTAGATACTGTACTGACAGAGATTGTCAATAATACTTCCATAGCTGACAATGCGGTTATTCTGGATAATTTTAAGCAGTTAATGAAGAATCCAGTTGATGATTTCAGCATTATTCTAATTTCGAGAATTTATGGGGAATGGCAGGACTATGTATCTGAAAACATTGATACCAGCAAGTTGGAAATTGATTATGACGATGAACCAAGCTATTACAACGCTAATACAAGTATGGAGGTAGAAAGGGTAGGAAGAACGTGGCTTAGCCATTCTATAGATGAATATGTAGTTAAATTCGCTTGCGAAGAAGATGAGGATTTGAATTGTGAATTTAAGTTGAGTGGCGGATATTCTGATTCACGATTACGAATTGATGCAACGACAATTCCTATGGATATTCATTCTCTGCGAACAATAAGCAAATTCGAGATTTTCATTCAGCAGTTAATGCGTGCATGGGTAAAAGTTGACTTAGATATCATGAGAAGTTGTGATGATGTGGAGATTAAAGCTGAACCGGAAGCAGATTTCCATTAAGAGAGTGAGGTGCCAGAATGAACTACATAAAAGCAAAATACCCAAACAGTACACGCAGTTACACATTTAAGACCGAGGATTCCGTAAAAGCCGGAGATACAGTTGTAAATGCCAAAGGTGCAAAGCTGACGGTTACGGATGAATCGGTGGATATGGCATGGGTGGAAACTTACGGCTCCGATAAGGTGGCGGCTGTAAGGAAGTATGAGGAATATCGTATTGTTGATATTCGGGATAGAATAACGCAACAGACGAGAAGCGATGGCAGATATCCGCTGAGAATCGGAAGAATCATTAAAAAACCTAATCCGCATACTTTAATGCCGATGTTTATTGAATACATTCGGAATGCGGATGGTTCGGATTATTCGGGCATGGTATTAAGAACAAGCCGGGTTATCTATCATTCTGCTGATGAGAATGGAAAAATCGTTGTTGAAACCATGAATAGCGTTTATGAATTTGAACCCGTAAAAAACGGAGAAAGTGAGGATAAGTAATGGAACTTGTAAAGGAGACAACCATTTCCGTTATGACTACGGATGGGAAGAAGATCGAGAGGGGAGACACGGTGGTGTTCAACCTGGAAGACCGGTGCTGCACCGGCGTGTTCATGGGAATTGGCAAGAAGGGCGCATTGATGTTTGACAGCAAGATCGTAGGAACCGGTGTGAGATTTCACATTATGCCCCGGAGCATCAAAGAGATCTATAAGGCAGAGGTTAAGGTGGACATGGGATTCATGAACCCGCTTGCAGAAAAGGAAAGTGAGGAATAAGAGATGGCAGCGGAGAAGAAGCAGGAAGTAGCAGCACAGGGAAAACAGCAGGCCAGTCTTGTTGTAAATAATGCATTTGTGGATGGTTTGGTTGCGCAGCTGCAGCAGAAAGAGAAGTTCGGTCTTACTTTTCCTAAGGGATATAACTATGCCAACGAGTTAATGGGGGCATATCTCATTTTGAAGGAGACCTATGACAAGAATAATAATTGTGTACTTGAAAGCTGCTCGCAGGTATCTATCGCAAACACACTTATGGACATGGTCACCATGGGATTGTCTATGCAGAAGAAACAGTGTTATCCGGTAGCTTATGGTGGAAAGTTGCAGTGCCAGGTATCTGTTTATGGTAACACCTGCGTTGCGAGAAATTATGGAATGAAGAATATTGATGCAATGTGCATCTATGAGGGGGACGAGTTCAAATACCATATCGAGAACGCCAGGATTGTGATTGATTCCCATACGCAGGATTTCATGAACATCAATATTGACAAGATTATCGGGGCATACGCAATCGTGACGATGGGTGATGGAGACCAGTATGTTGAGCTGATGAATATTTCCATGATTAAGCAGGCATGGAAACAGGGATTCGGATATAAGGAAAACGGATCCGGAACACATCAGAAATTCACAGATCAGATGGCAATGAAAACGGTTAAGAATCGTGCATTGAAGTACATTATCCGTACATATGGCACCCAGATGTTGGATGATGCCTACGACAATGTAGAAGCTGCGGAAAACGAAGACAGAACTGTGCTGGATATGAACTATGATGTAGCTCAGAATGCAAACTCCGAGGATTTCCAGCCGGATGAACCGAAAGTAATGGAAACAGTAGAAAATCCTAAGATGGCATCCGAACTGACAAGGGACGATGCTGACGTAGTTGAGGATACAGATCTGCCGGACTTTATGAAGTAGGAGGTCAGTATGAATCTTCCAAAATCTGAATTGAGTAAGCAGGAAGCACTGCAATTATGGAACACATGCCCTTCGGATTATGCCAAAGAACAAATGATTCTTAGTAACCATTGGATTGTTTTTTCGGTGATGAAGAATTTAAGCATTCCTTTGACTGACGAAGATATGTTTCAGACTGGAATCATCGGACTGTTAAAGGCTATAAACACCTTTGATGCTTCAAAAGGCTATCAATTTTCGACCTACGCTTTTCCAATTGTGAGAAATGAACTGCTTATGGAATTTCGCAAAAGCAAAAGGTCAGTAATGGTGGCATTCTCGCTGGATGATAATGCAGATATAGGGAATGGTGAAAGCGTTCCTTATGCGGAAATGATCGCAGACGGCAAAGATTATGAAGAAAATGTAGTGAATTCCATGCTTACTCATCAGATTTTTGAAAGGTTGGAATCAAGGGAAAAACATATTTTCACCATGTTCTTTGTAGAGAATAGAACGCAATCTGAAATATCCAAAGCACTTGGAATTTCACAGTCCTATGTTTCGAGAATTATTAATAGCATGGGAAAAATGAAGCGGAAAGGAAGGAAAACAAAATGAGGGTAATTAGTCAGGACGGCACTCTTGATATGCCGTATGAACAGGTGATTATTCAGAGATTTAAGGATGAAATTTACTTTCTGAATAAGAATCTCACAGGGGTAGGACACCTTGTTGGTGATATGGTTGCTGCTAAATATTCTACGGAAGAAAAAGCACAGAAAGCCATGAGTGAGCTGAAATATGCGTACTTGTCGCACAATCAGCTACAAATTACCAAGGAGATTCCAAAGGCTGTTTCCAACGTATTTCCAGATAAAATGATCAAGGCCGTGTATGGGGCATTTCAGTTTCCGGCAGAGGAAGAATTGGAGTAGCCTATGGAAAAATATCTAAGTATTATTACAAATTTTGGATGCCACGGCAAATGCCCTTATTGCATTGTCAGAGAAAACGGCATTAAAGTACCAAAAACAACACTTGGCGGTCTTGATAATCTGACCAAGGCTTTAAAAGAAACAAATAGAAATATTATTTCCATTTCCGGCGGTGGAGACCCATTACATGAGTATGAAAAGCATGTTGATTGGTACAGAAAGCTGTTTTCGATTGTGAATAATTATTATGTTAATTGTGCTACGTACAGTATTCCAGTTGAAATGCATACAAGCTACATGACAGACGAAAGTACATTTCCGTTCTACGACTGCAAAAGAGTAGTGTATCATCTAAATACATTTGAGCAGTTGAAGCACATTCACAGAACTGGAAATGAGATTGTGAGAGTTGTTTATGTGGTAACAAAAGACTTCACGCTTGAACAGATTATGAATATTGCAATGTTCGTAGCTGATAGTAACGAGATTGATGAGTTGAGTTTCAGACAGCTTGTTGATAAAGGCTATGAGGTTACTGATTATTGGCAGGACATATTGAGGTTTGGACACAAGAAATTGTGGTGGTATATCGAGCAGCACGATTATAACCTCTATTATGCAGAAAATAAGATTTATACAAAGTTTTCAGAGATTGGAGAAAGCAATGAAACTTAAAGTCTTAGGTTCCGGTTCGTCCGGTAACTGCTACATCTTGGAGAATGACGAGGAAGCATTAATAATCGAAGCAGGGTTGCCTTTCATGGAAGTCAAGAAAGCGTTGAATTTCAACGTGATGAAAATTAAGGCTGTGCTTATTACCCATGATCACGGTGACCACCGGAAGTACTGGTTTGAGTATGTGAGGGCTGGCATTCCGGTATTTGAGCCGTTCAAACTGGATGGAAGCAGTCTAGAATTTGACAATTCACAATTCAGAGTGATGGCTTTTGAAAACCAAGATAAGTCCGGCAGGTGGCTACATAACAACGGAGACGGTTCAGAATGTCCGTGCTATGGATTCTGCATCATGCACCCGGATATAGGCAGTTTGGTGTATGCCACAGACACCGAATATGTCCGTTGGCGGTTTAAAGGCGTCAATCACATTCTTTGTGAAGTCAACTATGATATGCAGTTCGTAGACCGGGACGAGCCTAACTACGAGCACCGCTTACGAGGTCACATGAGCCTGCCAACGGCACTTGATTTCATTTCTACTAACGATAACCCGGCATTGAGAAATGTCGTTCTAATTCACTTATCAGATAAATGCGGAGATCCTGCAGTATTCCAGAAAAGAGCAAAAGAAGTATTGAAATATGATACCGATGTCTATGTGGCACATAAAGGGTTAGAGGTCAGCTTAGACCTCTGCCCGTTTTAGAAAGGTGGAATGACTTATCAATAAAGTAATCCTCATGGGAAGATTAACCAGAGATCCCGAAATTAAATATTCACAGGGAGCTACCGCAACGGCAATCGCCCGCTTTTCCCTTGCAGTAGATAGAAGATACAAGCGTGACGGTGAGCCAAATGCGGATTTTATTAATTGTATAGCGTTCGGCAAGACCGGTGAGTTCATCGAGAAATACGGTTACAAGGGAACTAAGTTCGTTATGGAAGGACGTATTCAGACTGGCAGTTATACCAATAAAGAAGGACAACGTGTGTACACCACGGATGTAGTAGTCGAGAACGTAGAGTTTGCAGAGAGTAAGAATGCTTCCAGCGGTGGCAATAACAATGATGGTTACATCGGTCAGCATCCGGGAACTGCAAATGATGGATTCATGAACATTCCTGACGGCATCGACGAAGAACTGCCTTTTAATTAGGAGGTGTGGCATGAAGAAGCAAAAACCTTCGGAGGTGATCTCTGGTTTTCTTTCGTTTTTGGAACAGATGAATGTAGAGCATATGGAATGCACCAAGACGGTTGAAACTTGCAGCCAGAAGAACATAGATTACCTCCATGATATGGAATTTGCCAAAGACAAAAATGCAAGGAATAGAGTTGCAACAAAGATACATAACAATCAGGTTGCCCGGCGGGAGGCAAAGGACCGGGCGATGGAGACTGAACATATTGCAAAGTTTTTCACGGATAAGAATAACCGGGCATTTATCGGATCGATGAAACGACTCATGAAGGACCAGCAGAGCCGGGAGAAGTTCTTAGAGGGTGAGCGGCACTATGAAAGAAGGGTAGGTGATAGTGATGCAGATGATACTGGAAGACAGCAGACAGCAGGAAAAGAAGCATGAGACCAAGCATAAGTACTTCCGAGCAGCAGATGTTCACTGGAATCGCACAGCGCTGTACTGCGGAGACTATACCCTTCCGGCGGATCAGAGCGTGTGTATCGACACCAAGAAAGATATTCAGGAGCTGATCGGGGATATCCAGGTAAAGACGATCACCAAGAAAGAACTGGAAACAGAGATAGAAAATATTTTTGTGAAGCATCATTTATTCGAAATTCTTCCCAGTGAGATTTTGAACATTATCTGGCAGGATGATACAGATCGTTTTCCGGAGAAAGAGATCAATGATATCTGCTTTCACAACGGAATCCCGGAACGTGCTATAAGCGAATTTCAGCTTCTTTATGTTAAGCGGCGAGGATTCTTTCATCGGGGACTGAAACGGGCGCAGAACAGCGGAATACGGCTCATCGTCCTGGTGGATAACGAGGAAGGTGTCCAGTCGATTGAGGATCTGTTTCGGTGGAGAAATCCGAGGTTAGATATCTGGGTTAATAGCCGGGAAGTGATCGGAACATGGAAGAACGGTAGACCACGGTATAAGAAAGTGCAGAAATATCCTTATGCAATGACCGGGGAGCGGCTGGCAAAAGCCTGCCTAACCATGCAGTTGAAGTACGGCGTTGAGTTTCAGTTCTGTCGACCGGAGGAAGCTGGGAAGAAAATACTGGATTTACTCGGTGTAGGGTGATGCCTATGAGCAACACATCGTACATTCGGCTTAATCGAAAAATTTTGGACTGGGAATGGTATGGAGATATCAATACCTGCAGGTTGTTCATTCACATGCTTTTGAAAGCAAACTGGAAGGATGGGGAGTTCAAGGGAAAACACATTCCGAGGGGATCTTTTGTCTCCTCTTTCGGAAAGCTGGCGGAAGAGACACAACTTACAGTGGATGAAGTGAGGACAGCGGTAAAACATCTGATTTCTACCAAGGAGATTACCAAGCAGGCATACTCAAAATTTACCGTATTTACGGTGAAAAATTATGATGCTTACCAATTTGTCCCAAGCAACTGCCCGAACGAATCCCAAGCTATTCCCGAGCAGTTCCCAACAATAGAAAAAGGAAAGAAAGGTAAAAAGAAAGAAAAGAACCGATTCAACCAGTTCCAACAGAACGAATACGACTATGAACAGGTTGAGCGTGAGATGGTTTGCAATTTGAAAGGTGATAATAATGGGAAAACTTAATGTGGCAATAGCCATGATACATAAGCTGCCGATCGGATCCAGAGTACAGCTTGAAGATGATTACCCAGACACAATCCATGAGATCTACGGTTACGCGGTAAATGCTGATGGGGCGTACATGGAGTTTCGGGATGGGACAAGGCTTGATCTGAACAACCTGGGGCAGATAGCGGAGGTGGTCTGATGGAAATGTCAAATGAGGAGATTATCCGGAGATATAAGCAAGCCAAGCATAAGGCAGCGCAGATACAGATCCTTGCAGATCTTAATGCATGTCCGAAATCTAAGATTTTAGAGATTGTCAGTGACAGCATAGTCCCTAAGCATCCAGCTCCGGCGCAACCGAAGGAACAGCCGGAAACGGTCAAGGCGGTGGATAACTTGGCATCCTTTGAAGAGTATGTCGTAAACCGTATGGATGAGATAGATGGGCAATTAAAGGCGCTGGAAAAGGAATATGCCGATTTATCGGTTACACTGCTGACAATCGGAAGATATGGAGAAGAGAGGGCATCGATGCATGAGTGAAAGATTTTATGGTGAGGATGAACTGTATGACATGCAGAAGCATCCCAGTGTACGGGCAATCCGCATCGGACGCACGAAGCCGTATGACTGCAGCTATCCAGTGATGGCGGAGAGACCTAAGATTCCGGAAAGGAGTGAGCAAGATGGCGATTAAACCGATTTTATTCAATGCCGAGATGGTTCGGGCAATTCTGGATGGGCGGAAGACTTGCACCCGGCGTATATGCAAAGATGCAAATGAGTATACCGTACCGGATATGGATTTTTACAATGCTGACAGGCGGACTTATGCAGTACATAACTTTGCTGATAAGGAGCAGATGGAACAGTTAAGTACAGTGGAGAGAACCTGTCCTATCTGTCCGGGCGACATCCTGTATGTCCGGGAAACTGTATGGCAGAAAATAGGGTACTATTTGGATATTGACGGAGAGACAAAACCGTCATGGTATAACGAGTTTAAGTACGTCGCATCAGACGAAAAGCCAGAAACGGGGTGGAATTATAGTTGGGCTAAGCGTCCATCAATCCACATGCCAAAAGAAGCAGCTCGTATCTGGCTGAAAGTTACGGATGTAAGAGTAGAGCGGTTGCAGGATATTACTGCTGATAGTATTCGCAATGAGGGACTTTCTTCCTTAGCCGTCCATTGTGGAGATATGGAGATTGCATTAAAAGAATGGGAAAATCTCTGGAACAGTACTATCAAAAAATCCGACCTTGACCGTTACGGCTGGGATGCTAATCCTTATGTTTTCGTGATAGAATTTGTGAAAATTGATAAGCCGGAGGAAATACAAAATGCATGATACGCCACATTCAAAAGAGAGTAAAAAGAAAATGAGTGATTCTCATAAAGGAATTGTCAATAACGCAAGGAGAAGAAAAACTATTGTAAAAGACGGTATTACATTATATCAATGCGGAATATGCAAAGAGTTTAAACTGTATGAGGAATTTTATAAGAATAAGCGGACGATTCTTGGAATTACGCCAGAATGTAAGAAATGCCATTGCAAAGAAAGCATAAGAACGAGAAATAAGGATACTGCAAGAGAAAATAATCAAAGGTATATGGAACGTGCGAGGAAAGCGGATATTGAAAAATTCAGAGAGCGTGACCGTAATCATGAAAGAGAAAAAGATGAAAAGTATGTAGCAAGGAGAAAATTAAATAATGCTGTAAAACGTGGTGATGTTGTAAAACCAGAATTTTGTGAGGAATGCGGTAGAAAAGTAAGATTGACTGCACATCATGATGACTATTCAAAGCCTTTAGATGTTATATGGTTATGCTATAAATGTCATGGGAAAAAGCATAGAAAAGATTGATTGTGGGTGTGGGTTATCGAATTTGAGCGATGCGAGAAACCTGAAGGAGTGTGAGGTATGGCTAAAGCCGTATGGATATGTTGGAATTATGTGATATGTGTACAGAAAAATATGGGGTAGCGAAATGCTACCCCATCCCGCAAAGGGTTATGATGACTTACGCTTTGATGGAATTGACGTGAATTTTGCCTTTTCCATTTCTCTGAAAGCGTGTTTAACTGCTACGGTTGCGGCTTCGGTTGTTATATTCTCAATAAAAGCATCCCAACCGCCTTGCTCTTTTACATAGTGTAATTGAGCTGCTGTCCCATGTAACAGTTTGTTATCGTCAGATAACACTTTGAGAGAGCATTTTCTCTGTTTGCTCATGGCGTCACCTCCTTTCATTGAGAATTATATCACATTTGATATGAGGGAGATGTATGCGTGGAATATAAACTGTTAGTTGTCGAATAATTAAATCGAAAGGAGTAAGAGGTTTGCTGGCCAGCGTGAAAAGAGCTCTTTACTCCGAGAAGAAAATGGAATCAGTACAGGAAAGGATGGAGCGGATTGGAGCTTATGCAAAGATTGCTTCATTCATGCAGAAAGAAAAGCAGGATTATGGTTTTAAAAGAAAATATGCACAGATCCGTGCGGAAGAGTTCCGTCGTGAGTGCGATAACAGAGGACTTAATTGTCATGTATCAGTAGGCGGACTGGATAGCATTATCCTTTACATATTCCTGAAAAAGGTATGCAACATTGATGTTCCAGGAGTATCCGCATCATATCTGGAAGACAAGAGTATTCAGAAGGTGCACAGGGCAATCGGAATTATCAATGTACCACCGTTGAAACGCGAGGACGGAACCTATTGGAGTAAACCGAAGGTGATTCAGGAGTTCGGCTTCCCGGTGATCTCCAAAGAGGTGGCAGCAAAGATAGAACTGCTACAAAATCCTTCGGAGAAGAATAAGACAGTACGCCACGCCATTATTACCGGTGAGACCGGGGAATATGGTGGCTGGCAGAAAGATTCCCGAATGAAGCTTAATCATCGATGGCTGAAGCTTTTCGGTGGGTATGAGAACGAAAACGAGGGATGTGATTATCAGAAGCCTGATTTCTTGGTATCTTCCAAGTGCTGTTATTACCTCAAAGAAAAGAACTGTGATGACTGGGGAAAAGAGCATAACAGTGTACCGTATTTAGGGCTGATGGCATCCGAGGGCGGCAGACGTGCCAAGAGCCTGCGGATGAACGGCTGCAACTACTTCGGAGCATCCACAATCAGATCAGCGCCGTTTGCTATTTTCCACCGGCAGGATATTCTGTCCCTGGCACTTGAGATGGACGAGAAGTGGCGGAATGGATGGAAAGATGAATTCCATGATCAGCTGTTGCAAGAGGGAAGAATCACAGAGAATTTTGTGATGCCGGAGTCGTTGATTCCTGAGATATACGGAACCATTGAGAAGAAACCGGACGGAACTCTGTATACTACTAAAGCGCAGCGTACCGGATGCAGCATGTGTGGTTTCGGAATACACATGGAGAAACGGCCACATAGATTTGATTTGCTCTATGAGAGCAATCCCAAAGAGTGGGATTATCTGATGTTCCATATGTGCAAGGATGCTGATGGAAACGACTACGGTTGGGCAAAGGTATTGGAGTACATCGGTGTTGGATGGGATCCGACGACGATTGGTGGAAACTGTAAAGGACAGATGAGCCTGGAAGATTTTATAAGGTAGCGGGTTTGAGGGGATTTGAACCCCTCGGCGTCCAAAATATTACTTACACCCTTGCCCCTGAATCAGTGGTTGTGTGCCAAACCCACGCTCGCCAGCACCCGCCGAAACTTTTTGTAATTCAGATAATATTGTCATAAGTGTACCTCCAGAAAAGATGAATCTAAAACTTAGGTTACCTTTTAGGCTGTGCGACCACATGACAGAGCAACAGGATAAAAACAATGTAAGTAATAAAGTGTATGGCTTATCAATACGAAAATATAGTATCACTTTAGCAACAAAAAATCAAGAAAGGAGCCGAACCAGCGCGCATAAAGGGTACCCGGTTCCTGAGAGAATGAAGAGTAGTAAATTAAAGGAATATTTGAATGGATTTTCTGATGATGCCGACATCAGCCTGATAGTTGCAAATACGCAAAATAGAAAGGTATATGAACCCAAAGAAGTCATTGTAATGACAGATGTGGAAATTCCGGCATTTGTAATTGATGTTTGCAATGAGAGAGATATGGATGCAGAAGAAATCTCTGTATGCGAAGAATGTGAACGAAATGCGGATAATCTGGAAGGACAGATGGACATATCAGACTCCCCGGAGGTGATGCCATGATTAACGGAGAACTGATCGTTGACAACTTTGCCGGCGGCGGGGGCGCATCCACTGGAATAGAGATGGCAACCGGATACAGTGTGGATATTGCCATTAACCATGATCCGGAAGCTATCCGGATGCACAAGGCTAATCACCCAAACACAAAGCATTATTGTGAGGACGTATGGCAGGTGGATCCAGTGAAAGCATGCAATGGGCATCCGGTAGGCCTTGCCTGGTTTAGCCCGGACTGCAAACACTTTTCTAAAGCCAAGGGTGGAAAACCCAAGGACAAATTTATCCGCGGTCTTGCATGGGTAGCCTGCAGGTGGGCGGGGCTGGTACGACCACGCGTAATCATGTTGGAGAATGTGGAGGAGTTTAAGACCTGGGGACCCCTTAATAGAGGGCATCATCCTATTAAGAGCAAGCAGGGAAAGACATTTGAACGGTTTGTCCAGCAGCTTACAGATTTAGGCTATGAGGTGCAGTTTAAGGAATTGGTTGCAGCCGATTACGGTGCGCCCACCATGCGAAAGAGATTTTTTATGATTGCGCGGTGTGACGGCAAGTCGATCATCTGGCCGGAGCCAACACATGGACCAGCTGACAGTGAGGCTGTTAAGGCTGGTCTCTTAAAACCGTATGTGGGTGCATACACGCAGTTAGACTTTTCCTTGCCGTGTCCCAGCATCTTTGATACATCAGAAGAAATCAAAGAAAAATACGGCATCCGGGCGGTACGACCGCTGGCACCGAAAACGATGGAGCGGATCGCACGTGGAATCAAGAAATTTGTTGTAGATAATGCAGATCCGTTCCTCATCGAAATAGGGTATGGAGAATCAAAAGGGCAAAAGAATCCGAGAGCATACAGCATTGAGAAGCCTTTGCATACCATTGTAGCAAAAGATAAGAACTTCTTGGTTGCACCGATACTCACTCAATACCATTCTTACGAGAAAGACGGATTGAGAGGTCAAGGCATAGAAAAGCCTATTATGACAGTAGATGGATCTAATCGGTACGGATTGGTTACTTCGTTCATTCAGAAATACTACGGTGGAAATTATAAAGGAAACGGATCGGATATTAAAGAACCTCTGCATACGATAACCACGCTTGAACGTAACGCTATGTGTGCCGTTAATCTGATTCAGATGAATAATCACTGTGATGGAAGAGATGTAAAAGAGCCTATTCCGACAATAACAGCCGGAGACGAACATTTCGGAGAGGTGAGAGCCTTTTTGATTAAATATTACGGACAAGGTATTGGACAGGATATTAAGGAACCGCTGGACACGGTTACAGCGCAGGATAGATTCGGACTGGTAACCATCAACGGTACTGATTATCAGATTGTAGACATCGGACTGCGGATGTTGGAACCCAGGGAATTGTACGGATGCCAAGGATTCCCGGATGATTACATAATTGATCGTGACTATACCGGAAAGACCTACCCGCGCAGTGAACAGGTCCGCCGATGTGGCAACGCTGTTTGTCCGCCTATACCTGCAGCATTGGTAAGAGCAAACCTGCCGGAATTATGCGTGGCAGAGCGTACACCGAACATGAGAATAGAAGCAGAGCAGACCGGGCAACTCCGGTTTGCGTAGGAGGATATATGGGAAAGAGACATTTAACACCGGCAGAGATTAAGGAGCAGTGCAAGCGGATCGCCAGGGAAAGCCGTATGGCTGACCGAACTCCCTGGACGGCTATGGGAATCATCTGCAGCTATGTGATCATGCGACGGGAGGGATTCAGGGGGCAGCGGATCTCCCGACTGGCGAACAAGGTTAATGAGATGGAAGCGGACTGGTCCGCGGGCAAGATTGGTATGAAAGAGATTAGCCAGCGGCTGATGGATAAGGCTGGATGGTCCATTGAGTATAAAGCCTATACCGAGGATGACATCACCGCCCGGAAGGGGTCCTATCAGTACTGGCTTGATCAGAAGCAGATTGCACCGCAGAATACCATCAATGAGCAGGCTACAAGGTATATGCTGTTTTTCTTCACTGCTTTGATGGATGAGTACGGATTCGGCAAAGACCGGCTCACTCGCGTTGAAGAGTATATGAATGAACTTTTGCTGTCATACCAGCAGGACAAGACCACGGTCCGGGAGTGGTCCCGTGCATTACTCAAGGAAGCCGGGGTGGTCTTGGAGCCGCCCGTGGATCCGCTGACGCAGACTGCAGGAAGCATTATGACGGGGTGATAATGATGGAATTTTACAAATTATTCCACTGGCGGAGAGACTGGCCGGAGCTGTTGAGTATGGAGAAGGTGCTGATGAGCGGTGAACTACATGCAAGATGTGCTGAGAAAATGAGTAAAATCGACCAGCTGATAATTGGTGCATCTATGATGAGCATCTTATTAAGCAGGAAGTGAAATCATGAAGTAAAAACTGAAATCAGGAACTAAAAAGTGAAATTGATATTTGAGTTGTTGCTTGGAAACTCAAAATCGAACTGGTAAATTTTCTTTACCAGTTGGGAAAATTGAACTACCGAGGAAAATTCGGTAGTTCGGCAAGTTAAAAGGTGGTGAAAATTATGGCTATAAATGCAAAATGTAATGACTGTGAGGAACCTACAAAATATGTGGTTGGCTTTTTCGATGGCAAGAATGGAATCCACGGTTGCCTTTATGATTGCCACAACGAGGAATGCACAATAAAGCAAATAAAGGAAGTGTCTGCATCGAAAGACATTCAGGAAAGAGCGAAAATACAGATTGTGAATGGTAATAAGGGTATGTACGCAGGCTATATTGCAGCGCTGCGGAGAGATGCGAAAGTGCCCATGTTTAAGATGGCACAGATTGCCGGATGCGATCCTGCGGAGTACAGTGCGTACGAGCACGAACGGAAAGAATTTAATCCAGAAGTGTACCGGAGATGTAAGGAGTACCTGGATAAGGTAAGAAATTAACAATGTAACTTAGGACAGAACAGAGGAGTGGTGAAGATGGCTACTATAAAACAAGCATTTAATAAAAGAATTTGGGAATGTGCAGAAAAATATAAGCCGACATACCAGATAAGCTATATGGAAAACAAAGACATGGCGGAAACAAAATTTACAGTTAACTCTGCATCAACAGCAGAAAATGAATTGCAAGATTTTTGGAATGATTTTTGCAAGGATAATGGACTGAAAAAGAATTCTGTAGTTGCCGTTGTATGTGTTGGCTAACTTAGGATTTAGTGGAGGAACAATGAAACGAGGAGAAATAACAAGGTTCTTGGGAGATCTGTTGGTCACTGATCGGCTTTGTAAAAGAGGAAAGTATTACGCAAGCGAAGTGAGCATAGACTACGGAACAAGTGATGTTAAAAGAGTTGATTTCATGCAATTTGAACCTGCTGGAGTAACTGCAATCAGTGCGATAGAAAAAGGGATATTCACTTGCTATGAAATCAAGAGCTGCAAAGAGGATGTATTTAGTGGAAATGGACTGAACTTCTTGGGAGAAAAGAATTATATAGTTACTACTATGGATTGCTACAAAAATATCCAAGAGGATTTAAGAAGTGGAAAACTAGATAAGCATATCCGAGAATGCAGTCCAAACGCTTCACTATACTACGGGATAATGGTTGCAATACCGGAATATAGAGATCCTGCGGATGAATACGAGAATCCTACACCTCTGGATAAAAATATGGATATGGGTTGGAAGCTTGAAATAATAATACCATGCAGACAGGGAGAGCGAAAAAGATCCATAACTGAGATGTTATTTTATATGCTAAGGAGCGGTCATTAGCTTGAATTAAACTGAAATATTAGGATTTAGCAAAGGAGCGGAATATGGGAAAAATAGAAGTGAGTGAAATTGAGATAATTGTCACAGGCAAAAAAGAAAAACCTTATTTTCAAATACAATATAGAGAAGTTGGAAAAAGACATTATAATATTGGTTTCGGATCATACAACCTGGATTATGTCTTCGACTGGAAAGAAAAGAGTTTCGAGGTGATTAAGCCAAAAAAGAATATCTTTAGAAAAATTTTTAGGATTTAGAGGAGAAAACATATGACAAACATGAGAAGTATTTATGCTAATCCATATAAATACGCAATTGAATGCGACATTCCGTTTAGTCTTGCAAAAATTATGTGCAAAAAACAAAGACATTTCGAAAAAGAGCAAAGAAAACACCGTATGTACTGTCCGGTCTGTAAGTCTAAGAATCTGTTTTTTGAAAGCGGTTCTTATGAAGAAGGATATGGAGACTTCATTGAGTGCAATGATTGCGGAGAAACATTTGACTGTGATGAAGTTCCAAATGTAGAGTATGCAAGTCTAACAGGATGGGAAGATTTTGATGCAGTATTGTATTTTAGCAATACTGAAAATAAATCTGATGGTTGGATGGAAGCATGTGGCGCTACAACACATGAAGAATGGTTGAGATATGCGATAAAAATGATTACTGGTCGTAGTCAGATAAACTGAAAGTTACATAAAACAAAATGTCCTGCACCGGGACGAATCCACGAACACAGAACATTTGTTCTCTTCAAACAAATAATACCATGACTGACAATATCTGTCAATGGTCTGTTACATAAAAACAGCGGTACACCCACCGACCAAAGTAGATTGTACCGCTCACATGCTTGGGTGTATTATACCACGTCGGTGATTCCCAAGCAAGATATTTTGTGGAGGGTTACGGATATGGACATCAAGGAACAGGTCAAGAACAACATTATGTTAAAAATGCGTTATCATTTGGATAGCCAGGAGCTGGATCTGCTTGGAGTGGTGCTGACGGATGAGCTGACCAAGGTAGAGGTGGATACGCCGGAGACAGAGCTTGCTACGGTGGATAACACTAATGAGTATATTATGGATCTCTTTATGCTAAAAAAGGCGCCAAAGCTGTCAGACAAGACTGTCAGGCAGTATACGGATGCGGTACGGCGGCTGACGGATTACTGCCATAAGCCGCTTACCCGGATCACCAGTATGGATGTGGAGGGTTGGCTTAATAGCATTAAAAGTTGCAACAGCAATACATCCCTGAATAATCAGCGGCGGCACCTCAGCGCATTTTTTACATGGATGAGAAAATCTAAGATAGTTACGGAAAACCCCGTGGAGAGTGTGGAAATTTACCCGGAGATTCAGAAGCCGGTAGATCACATGGAAGCGCAGGAGTACGAAGAACTTAAGACAGGCTGCATCCGCAAGCGCGATCGCGCTATGATGGAACTGCTGCGGAGCACCGCTATCAGAGTAGGCGAAATGGAACGACTCAACGTGAATGACATTGATTGGCGCACCGGATCCGTGTCAGTGTATGGACAAAAGACCCGCACCTATCGGACCGTATACCTTGATGACATTGCGCTTAAGTACCTCGGGGAGTATATCCAGGAGCGTGGATGTGGTATTAACAGTCGGGATCCGCTATTTGTAGCGGAGCGTGCTGTGAAGGGAGAGCACAAGCGTCTGTCCAGATCTGGGATTCGTTCTGCAGTCAGAACAATCGCGCAGCGTGCGGAGGTTGAACGCCGGGTATATCCCCATCTCTTCAGGAAGACCACGGCCACCAATATCTGTAAGCGTGGCGGCACTATATGGGATGCCGGACATTATCTGGGACACAAGGACCGGAGCACGGCTGGGCAGCATTATGTTGCAGAGGATCAGGAGTGCATGAGATCTATTTTTAGGTTGAGAGTGGCTACCATGTAAAAATTGAATAATGACGGCGAAAATGATATAATTCCTTTATTATAATATAAAAGGGGGAATAGAAATGTACGAACCAAAATGTAATGATAAGGGAGTTATTGTCAGAGAGTGGGAAACAGGAGATTCCGAATGTAATGCTTATAGTCAAGAGTATGAATGTGGCGCTGTATATCATAACAACTTTATGGATGTAGTTGGAAACAGAGATCACGATTGCTTTTGGGATTGTAGCAAATGCAAAAAGGGAAGAAAATGAATTTACGAATCCACAGGCCGGCCGTCAATTTTTGATGACTGGCTTTTTACATACTTAGGATGATTATATTGGAAAGGAGAAAGGGCGGCGCAGCCTATGGAAGGTATCTCCATGACAGATACCGAATTATTGAAATATGCTGTCGAAAATGGTATCATTGACACAGCACTTTTGCAGGAAAAAATAGAGATGCAAAAGAGAGAGGAATATCTAAAGAAGCACCCGTATGATATTTGGCAAGGAACAGATGGAAAATGGAGAACATATCTGCCTGATGAAATAAAAGGAAGGAGGCTTGTAAAAAGGAACAAACAGGAGGATGTGGAGAATACAGTAATATCATATTGGGAACAGCAGTCTGAAAATCCAACACTGAAAGAAATGTTCATCATGTACAATGATAGTAGGCTACAAAACGGTCAAATATGCGATGCATCGCATTTGAGGTACATGCAGGATTTCAACAGATACTACGAAACTATTGAAAATCGCAGAATAAGGTCTATAACAGCTGATGAATTGTGCGAGTTTATGGAAACCCGTGTATCAGAGTTAGACTTGGATAGTAAAAGTTTGTCAGGTTTTAAGACGGTAACAAAGGGACTGTTCAAACGAGCATACAGAAAGAAGTATGTTGACTTCCGGGTGCAGGAAGAAGTGTTGGATGTAATAGATTTGTCTGATAAGAAACTTCGTAAGGTACACAAGGAAGATTTTCAAGAAGTTTTTTCCGAGGAAGAATATGTACAATATATAGGGTTATTGGAAAATAAGCTGGATATATGGAACATGGCGTTGCTTTTGATACTGGTTACAGGCTTAAGAGGCGGAGAAGTAGTTTCACTTAAAAGAGAGCATATAAAATGCGTAAAGGGAAATTACTACATCGAAATACATTACACAGAGACCAGGTATAAAAAAGATGGTAAGTATGTATATGAGATTAAAGATGCTCCCAAAACGGATGCTGGTATCAGAAACGTGATCGTACCGAAACAATATAATTGGCTATGTAGCCAGCTACTGATTAGAACTCCAGCAGGATCGTATATATTTGTAAATCCCCAAAGTGGAAAGCGATTCACAACAAATAGTCTGCGGAGAAGACAGGAACGGAACTGTAAAAAGCTAAATACCTATCAGAAATCACCGCATAAGAGTAGAAAAACATACGGATCTATTTTGAGGGATAATAAAATCGACGATAATTTGGTTATTCAGCAGATGGGTCATGTGGATATTTCTACTACGGAAGAGTACTATCACAGAAACATGAAGAGTGTTGAGAGAAAAGCAGAGATACTAAATGAGATACCTATATTCGAAGCTAAGTTATCTTGATTACTTTTTTGATTACCTTGTGATTACCTCACAAAAAAGAAAGTGCCAAAACCCAGTAAAACTAAGGTTTTGACACTAACCCCTGAATCGGAGTGGCGGGATTCGAACTCGCGACCTCCGCCTCCCTAAGACGGCGCTCTAACCAAGCTGAGCCACACCCCGAAACGCAAGTAAGATAATACCATGGAATTTTACAAAAAGCAAGAGTTTTTTTATAAAAAGTTAATTTGCTCATTTTAAGGCTATTGTCGTACAATAGTGTCACACAAATAATACATAAAACAGTGGAGGATGGGCTATGGCCAATATAACAAAACTGGCACTGGAAGCAGCTTTGAAAAAAGAGCTTCTCACGAAGCCTCTGGATAAGATCACCATTAACGAACTGGCAGAGGACTGTGGAATCAGCCGGATGGCTTTTTATTATCATTTCAAAGATATTTACGATCTGGTAGAGTGGGTATGTGTGGAGGATGGCACGAGGGCACTGCAGGGGAAGAAGACCTATGAGAACTGGCAGGAAGGCTTCTGTCAGATCTTCGAGGCAGTGCAGGAGAACAAGCCTTTTATTATGAATGTCTACCGCTGTGTGGATCGCCAGAAGATCGAAAGCTACTTAAACAAGCTGACTTACCAGCTCATTG
>ERZ1034998.549-NODE-549-length-24275-cov-6.234517_pt1 | contig 24275 bp, 19 predicted proteins | sample MGYA00520621_ERZ1034998 | MGnify/ENA primary metagenome ERZ1034998 (study PRJEB33766, sample SAMN09781748) | gut metagenome | biome: gut microbiome | host: Homo sapiens | place: Madagascar | study: EMG produced TPA metagenomics assembly of the PRJNA485056 data set...
CCACGGCGTCCTCCACGGGGATGACCTTGGCCAGCTTGAAGAAGGCGGCCTGCAGCACCATGTTGGAGCGGTTGCCCAGACCCAGCGCCTGAGACTCCTTGTTGGCGTCGATGATGTAGAACTTGATGTCGTTGTCGGCGATGTACTTGAGGATCTCGCCGGGAACATGCTGCTCCAGCTCGTTCTCCGTCCACTCGCAGTTCAGCAGGAAGCTGCCATGGGGCTTCAGCTCATGGATAATGTCGTACTTGGTCAGGTACGTCTGGTTGTGGCAGGCGATGAAGTCCGCGCTGCTCACATAATAGGTAGAGCTGATGGGGTGCTTGCCGAAGCGCAGGTGGCTCTTGGTGATACCAAAGGACTTCTTGGTGTCATACTCAAAGTACGCCTGACAGTACATATCTGTCGTCTCACCGATGATCTTGATGGAGTTCTTGTTGGCGCCCACGGTACCGTCGGAGCCCAGACCCCAGAACTTGCAGGAGATGGTGCCCTCCGGTTCGGTCAGCAGCGGCGCGCCCACGGGCAGGGACAGATGAGTCACGTCATCCACGATGCCGATGGTAAAGTGGTTCTTCGGCTCGTCCAGCAGCAGATTGTCGAACACGGCCTTGATCTGGGCGGGGGTGGTGTCCTTGCTGGACAGGCCGTAGCGGCCGGCGTAGATGGCGGGGCGGTCGCTCTCGTTGATGTAGGCGGCGCAGATGTCCTCGTACAGAGGCTCGCCAATAGAGCCGATCTCCTTGACGCGGTCCAGAACGGCGATTTTCTTCACCGTCTTGGGCATAGCGGCCATCAGATGCTTGCGGGAGAAGGGACGGAACAGGTGTACCTGCAGGAAGCCCACCTTCTCGCCCTTGGCGTTCAGGTAATTGACGACCTCCTGGGCGCAGCCGCCCACAGAGCCCATAGCCACGATAACGCGCTCGGCGTCCGGTGCGCCGTAGTAGTTGAAGAGGTGGTACTCACGGCCGGTCAGCTTGCTGATCTGGGCCATATAGTCTTCTACGATATCGGGCAACTCGGCGTAGGCCGTGTTGTTGGACTCGCGGAGCTGGAAGTAGATGTCAGGGTTATCCACCAGAGAGCGCATCCGGGGATCCTCGGGGTTCAGGGCGTTGGCGCGGAAGGCGGCCAGCGCGTTGTAGTCCACCAGCTTGGCGTACTCGTCGTAGGTCAGCACGTCGATCTTCTGGATCTCGTGGCTGGTACGGAAGCCGTCGAAGAAGTGCAGGAACGGGATGCGGGCCTTGATGGCACTAAGATGTGCCACAGCGGCCAGATCTGCCGCCTGCTGGACGCTGCCGCTGGACAGCATGGCAAAGCCCGTCTGCCGGCAGTTCATCACGTCGGAGTGGTCGCCGAAGATGGAGAACGCATGGGTGCCTACGGTACGGGACGCCACGTGCAGCACGCCGGGCAGGCGCTCACCGGAGATGCGGTGCATGGTGGGGATCATCAGCATCAGGCCCTGGGACGCGGTGAAGCTGGTGGCCAAAGCACCGGCCTCCAACGCACCGTGACAGGCGCCGCAGGCGCCGGCCTCGGACTGCATCTCCACCAGACGCACCGGCTGGCCGAAGATGTTTTTCCTGCCGTTGGCCGACCAGGCATCGGCGTGCTCCGCCATGGGGCTGGACGGGGTGATGGGGTAGATGGCTGCGACCTCGGAGAAGGCGTATGCCACATACGCCGCCGCTTCGTTGCCGTCGCAGATCTTCATGATCTTGCTCATTCTTTTCTTTCCTCCTCTATAAACATAGAAGTATCCCGCTTTTCGGGCGGGCGCATTAAAACAGTGTTAATTATACCATTCACGCTTTAAATAATCAATGCAAAGGGAGCGATTCTGTAACAACTGCTACAAAATCGCTCCCTGTTTTGGTGAAAAGTACAACTCAGATGACCATCGGCTCGCCGCTGATATCGACCTGCCCATCGGTGACGGTCAAATCGCCGCCCAGTTGATTTTCATACACGCCGTCGGCCAGCGCCACCGATACGCGGCCGCCGCAGCCGGACAGATCAAATACGCCGGTGCGCTCCCCCGCCGGGGACTTATAGTGCCCGATAACAGCGCCGCCGCTGACCTCGTACCACACCGCACCCTCCAGCGGCAGCGTCCGCTTCATGGCCTTGCACCGGCGCAGGAAGTCGGACAGGTCAGACCGCTTGTCGCCGAAATTATCGTCCGCATCAAACAGCCCTACCTGACGGCGCGGTGCGAACTCCGTGCCGCCGTAGAGCAGCATACTGCCCCGACAGAAGTACAAAAATGCCAGCCAGTGCCGCAGCCGCCGTTCATCCTGCACCCAGTGGGCCAGACGCGGTGTGTCGTGGTTCTCACCGCAGCGCATCTTGATAAAGCCTGCGGGATATGTCAGCTCCTGGTAGTTCAGCATATCGATGTACTGCCGCAGGCTGTTTTTACCGGATAGATACCCTTCAAACCACGGCCAGATATCGTAATCGTAGGTCATGTCGAAGGCCCGGTACAGCTCCGTGTCCGTGGCGCAATAGGCACCCTGCCGCCGCAGACCCAGCACATGGGCACCGTGTACGCTCTCCGCCAGCCAGATGCAGCCGGGGCGGACCGCTTCCGCCTCCTGCCGCGCCGCCGTCCAGAAGTCCAGGGGCACGCTGCTGGCCACATCGCAGCGGAAGCCGTCCACGATCTCCGCCCACATTTTCAGCGTATCGATCTGGTAGCGCCACAGTTCCTTGTGGGTATAATCCAGGTCTACTACATCCCACCAATCCGCCACATGGCGGCTGGGCCGACCCTGCTCGTCCCGGAAAAACCACTCCGGGTGGGTCTGGGCCAGCACCGAGTCCGGCGATGTGTGGTTGTAGACGACGTCGATGATGCACTTCATGCCCCGGACGTGGATGGCGTCCACCAGATGGCGGAAATCCTCCACGCTGCCGTACTCCGGGTTCACGCCCCGGTAGTCACGGATGGCGTAGGGACTGCCCAGCGTGCCCTTGCGGCCCACCTCGCCAATAGGATGGATAGGCATCAGCCATACGATATCCGTACCCAAGGCGCTCAATCGGTCCAGATCACGTTCCAGCGCACGGAAGGTGCCCTCCGGTGTGTGGTTTCGCACGAACACGCTGTAGATCAGCTGATGCTGCAATGTCTTATCCGTATTCACTGCCATATTGATGGCCTCCTCAGTCCAGAAGTGCTAAAAATTCGTCCTCCGTCAGCACGGGAATGCCCAGCGCCTCTGCTTTTTGCAGCTTGCTGCCGGCATTTTCTCCGGCCACCACATAGGTGGTCTTTTTTGACACGGAGCCGGCGGCCTTGCCGCCCCGCTTTTCGATCATCTCCGCCGCCGCGTCACGGGTAAACTTTTCCAGCGTGCCTGTCAGCACAAAAGTCATTCCGGCAAAACGACTGTCAACCGTTTTCTCTTTACAGGTCATATTGACGCCGACGGCCTTCAGCCGCGCCAGCAGATCGCGGGACTGGGGGCTTTTCATCCACTGGCAGAGATACCGCGCGGTAATGGGGCCCACGTCGTCCACGGCAGTCAGCTCCTCCTCCGGAGCCGCTGCCAGTGCGTCCATAGTGCCGAACCGCTGCGCCAGCGTCTTGGCGGCCTTCTCCCCCACCTGCCGTATGCCCAGCGCGTTGATAAGCCGCCACAGGTCGTTGTCCCGGCTTCTGGCGATAGCGTCCACCGCATTCTGCGCCGATTTTTTGCCCATGCGCTCCAGCGGCTCCAGCTGCTTCGGCGTCAGGCTGTACAGGTCCGCGGCGGTCCGGACAAGTCCGCTGTCGATCAGCTGCTGCATCACCGCAGGTCCCAGCCCGTCAATGTCCATAGCGCCCCTGCTGGCAAAGTGGGTCAGGTACCGCAGCAGCTGGGCGGGGCACTCCGCGCCGGTGCAGCGCAGCGCCGCGCCGTCCTCGTCCCGCACCACCGGTGCGCCGCACACGGGGCACGTCTCGGGCAGGGTATAGGGCTTCGTCCCGGCGGGACGCTTGTCCGCCACCACCTCAACGATCTCCGGGATGATCTCGCCGGCCTTCCGCACCAACACCGTATCCCCCACCCGGATATCCTTCTGGGTAATATAATCCTGGTTATGCAGCGTGGCAAAGGCGACCGTCGTGCCCGCCAGCCGTACCGGCTCCAGCTCCGCCTTGGGCGTCAGCACACCGGTGCGGCCCACCTGTACCACGATATCCTTCACTACCGACGGCTTGACCTCCGGCGGATATTTGTATGCAATGGCCCATTTGGGGAACTTTGCCGTACTGCCGATGACCTCGCGGTCATGCAGGTCGTCCAGCTTCACCACCGCACCGTCGATATCGAAAGGAAACTGCTCACGGCCATCGCCCAGCGCCGCGATCTCCGCCAGGATGTCCGCCGGCGCGGACATCCGCTTGTGGGGAATCACCTTGAAATGCTGGCTGGCCAGATAGTCGATCGTCTCTGTGTGGGTGGAAAATTCCCGGCCCTCCGCCAGCTGCAAATTAAAGACCGCGATGTCCAGCCGCCGCTGGGCGGCGATCTTGGGGTCCAGCTGCCGCAGGGAGCCGGCGGCGGCGTTGCGGGGATTGGCCATCAGTGGCTTGCCCTCGATCTCACGCCGGGCGTTGATCTCCTCGAACACGCTGCGGGCCATGTACACCTCGCCCCGCACGATGAGGCGGGGCAGCTTCTCCGGCAGAGTCATGGGGATAGACCGGATCGTCCGCAGATTTTCAGTCACGTCCTCCCCCACCCGTCCGTCACCCCGGGTGGCACCGCGGACGAACACGCCGTCACAGTATTCCAGAGCCACGGAGAGGCCGTCCACCTTCGGTTCCACGCTGTAGGCGGGGTGCTCCAGGGGTATCTTCTCCAGGAAGCGGCAGACCTCCTCGTCGTCGAACACATCCTGCAGGCTTTCCAGCGGCACGGCGTGGGTCACCTGCTGAAACTCCGTCAGCGTCTGTCCGCCCACCCGCTGGGTGGGCGAATCCGGCGTGATCTCCTCCGGATGCGCCGCCTCCAAGTCCTCCAGCCGCCGCAGCAGATGGTCATATTCATAATCCGACATGGTGGGCGCATCCAGCACGTAGTAGAGGTATCCGTTCTCCGTCAGCGTGCGGCGCAGCTCCTGTATCTCCTTGCGATAGTCCATATCCAAGCCCTCATCCATTGTTCATAATGTACTCGTCGGCGTAATCCTCGATCTTATCCTCCGTGGTGCTGAAATAGGTGTACGTCTGGGGCACGCCGCCCACGATCACCGTCTCCGCCACGGATATTTCGTTGCTGACCTTCGTATAGGTGGTGATGCCCGGCAGCAGGATACTCACGCGTACGTCTACATCCAGCAGGATCTGGTGCTTTGTCTGGTTGATGCCCGCCGCCGTGAATTTATCCCGGAATTTGGCGGTAGCCGTGCCAATCGTCTCCATTTTTACCGTCAGCTTCGGCCCCCGGCCCGCCAGCAACGGCGAACCGGTCAGTGTGCCCAGCGGCACCGCCAGTTCACTGGCGGATACCTGACTCAGCCGCGCCAGTACGTCATCCGCCACCGCGGTCTGCAGGCGGTTGAACTCCGCCATATTGCTGCTCAGCGCCGTCACGCGGCCGTCGCTGTCCTTGTCGAACTTTACCAGCCGGTCGTATTCCATCCAGCCGTTTTCCACGGCGTCGTTCACCGCCGCCACCACGATGCGGCTGACAGTATTGGCGCACCGGGCTGTTGCCAGATTTTCCAGCATGGGCCGCAGGTGCAGCAGGATCGCCGCCAGCAGCGCCGTCAGCGCCAGCAGGATGATCGCCAGCCACACACGCACCCGCTGCCGCCGGGTCAATCGTATATACCGCAGCCGGCCCATGCCGTCACCTCCCATAGACGCGCTGTATGACGCGCTTACTACGGAAGTCTATGACACCACGGCTTTTCCTCATTCCTCCCAGCCGTTCACGATGGCTTTGAAAAAGTCGCCGCGCTCGGCAAAGTTCTTGAATTGGTCAAAAGATGCACAGGCCGGCGACAGCGTCACCACATCACCGGGCTGTGCCCGATCGCGGGCGGCCTGCACCGCCGCTGCCAGAGGCGCGGCGTCGATGATCTCCGGGTGGCAGGGCCGGTACCCCGACGCATTCTCCACGGCGGCGCGTATTTTATCCGCTGTGGCACCGCAGAGCACCAGCAGCTTCACATGCGCCACGATCTCCGGCCCCAGCACATCAAAGGGAATGTGTTTGTCATAGCCGCCGGCGATCATGATTACCTTCTCGCTGAATGACCGCAGCCCCGCGATGGCACGGGAGGGACTGGAGGCAATGGAGTCATTATAATACCGCACGCCCTTATAGGTTCGTACCAACTCGATGCGGTGCTCCACACCGCCGAATTCCCGGGCAAAGGTCCGGATGACCTGGTCCGGCACCAGACCGTCCACGGCGGCGATGGCCGCCATATAATTCTCCACATTGTGTACACCGGGGAGCTTGATGTCCCTCGTGGTCATCACGATGCGCTCATGACCGCCGCTGCGGCAGACAACGTCCTCGCCCCGCAGGAACACGCCGTCGGCAACCTCACCCTGCCGGCTGAAAAGCCGGGCGCGGCCGGGCGCGCGGGTGGACTGCTCCGCTGTGATGGCATTATCCGCATTAAAAATGGCAATGTCCTCCCGACTCTGATGGGTAAAAATATTCTCCTTGGCCGCCACATACTCCGCCATGTCCCGGTGAACGTCCAGATGGTTGGGCGCCAGGTTGGTCACAACGGCGATGTGGGGGCTGTGCTTCATGGTCATCAGCTGGAAGCTGGACAGCTCCAGCACCGCAAAATCCGTGCTCAGCATTCCGTCCGCCTCGCACAGCAGTGGGTGGCCGATGTTGCCGCCCACCCACACACGCTTTCCGGCCTTTTTCAGCAGCTCGGCAATGATGGTGGTGGTCGTCGTCTTGCCGTCAGAGCCGGTGACAGCGATGATCGGACACGGGCAGATCTGGAAGAAAACCTCCATTTCACTGGTCAAAACGGCGCCTTTTTGAACACAGGCCGATAGCTCCGGCACGTCCGGGCGCAGCCCCGGTGTGCGGAAGATCACGTCCGCATCCAGATCCTTCAAATAATCCGCGCCCAGATGCAGCTCACAGCCCAGCTGCTCCAGATGCTCCGCCTGCTCGCCCATCTGCTCCCGGCTGCGCTTGTCGCAGGCGGTGACGCGGATGCCCTCCGCCAGCAGCAGCTTCAGCAGCGGTGTGTTGCTGACGCCGATGCCGATGATTGCTATGCGCTTGCCGCGCATGTCCTCTATATATTCATGCAACGTCATGTTATACTCCTCCATCCGGCACAGTATTGCTCCGTTCATTATACCTCTTTGGCACCGATTGTACAACAAAAAAACGCACCCCGGAGGATGCGTTTTTTCAGATCGCGACTGTGATGGGCGCTTCCAGCGCTACCGAGCCGCCGATGGATGCCGCGGTGACGACACCTGCCTGTCTTGTAACAGACGCATACACCGTTCCCGCCGGCTGTGTCAACGCGGTGGAAAACATCCCCTCATGTCCCTCGCTCAGGGCGATGGCGCTGGCCAGCGTGCCGCTGCCGCAGCTGCCCTCAAACACCAGCGTACCCGCTTCGGGCACCTTTACCAGCGGCGTCATGCGCTCACCCTCGATGAAGCACACACCATAGGCCTCCAACATCGGATCCTCCGCAAAGATCGGCTCTGCTGCCGCAAAGAAATCCCGGCTGGGCGCGACACCCTGAACCACCAGGTGTGCGATACCGCCAAGATGCACGAGCGTTCCCGCCGTGCCGGCAACCTCCACTTGCTCTACGAGCTTCGGAAGCGGCATCTCCGCGGACGCCGTACCGGCATCCATATCCACGGTCACGGCCACCGGATGATCGCACCCGCTGACGGACAGGTGCATGGTGTGACGGCCCTTCAGCCCCTGCTGCTTCGCCAACAGATAGCCATACGCCCGGGAGGCGTTGCCGCAGAACTCGCCGGCCTCCATTTCCATATGTCCGTTAGGAAAAATGAACCCCACCTGCTCCGCCTTCAGTGCTTCAATGGCCAGCAGCTTGGCGGCGACAGCGGCACATTCCGCCTTCTCCACCGGCGTCAGGACAAACAGCGTAATATTCCCGGCCGGGTCCGCCCGGACAACACGCAGCTCCCTCATCTCTGATACCGTCCCAGGAACTGGCGCGTTCTCTCCTCACGGGTGTTCACCATGACCTCCTCCGGCGTACCCTCCTCCACGATAACGCCGTCGGCCATGAAGATCACGCGGTCCGCCACATCCTGGGCGAAGGACATCTCGTGGGTCACGATGACCATGGTCATGTGTTCCTCCGCCAGATCGCGGATCACCTTCAAAATCTCGCCGGTCAGCTCCGGGTCCAACGCCGATGTCGGTTCATCAAAAAAGAGTATCTCGGGATCCATCGCCAGTGCCCGGGCGATGGCCACGCGCTGCTGCTGTCCGCCGGAAAGCTCACAGGGATAGGCGTTCTCCTTGTCGGACAGCCCCATCTTTTCCAGAAGCTTGCGGGCGCGCTGCTGCGCCTCGCCCTTGTCGCGGCCCAGCACGCGTATCTGGGGATCCATGAGATTTTTCAGCACCGAATAGTGGGGAAACAGGTTGAAACTCTGGAACACAAGGCCGAACTTCTCCCGCACCTTCTTCAGCTCACCCTTATCGGCATAGACCGCCTTGCCGTCCGCGCTATTGTGCGCGGCCTGAATATCCCCATAGATCAGCTCGCCGGAGTCCATCTGCGTCAACAGTGTGGCACAGCGCAGCAGCGTGGACTTACCGCTGCCGGAGGGACCGATGATGGCGACGACCTCGCCCTTCTCCACGGAGAGGCTGATATCTTTCAGCACGTGCAGCGTCTCGTCATTAAAGCTCTTCTTCACGTGGTTCATCTGCAATAATTTCATGGCGCCCCTCCTTACTGGTAGTAGCTCATGCGCTTCTCTACTCTGCCCATGACGAAGTCCACGACTGCGTTGAACACAAAGTAGAATACGCCTGCCACCAAAAACGGTACAAAGCTGGTTTCGGAGTTCGCGATCTGCTTACCGATGGTAAACATCTCCTGATAGGAAACGGTAAAGGCCATAGACGTATCCTTGACCAGGGTCACCACCTCGTTGGTGATACTGGGCATGATACGCTTGAAAACCTGCGGCAGAATGACGTGAATAAACGTCTGGACCTTTGTGTATCCCAGCACCTCCGCAGCTTCATACTGCCCAACTGGCATAGACTCGATACCACCGCGATAGATCTCCGCAAAATACGCCGCATAATTGATGGCGAACGCGATCACCACCGGGATCAGCTTATTGCGGGACACGGGCAGTTCAAAGAGGTAATACGGTCCGTAGGTCACCGCCAGCAGCTGCAGCATCAGCGGGGTTCCTCGGAGAATGGAGATAAAAAAGCGGGTAATGCCGGAGATGATCTTGCTCTTGCTCATGCGCAGCAGGGCAACGATCATGCCCAGGGGGAGAGAAAACAGCAGCGTCAGAGAGAAAATGGCGCAGGTTTTGGAAAGTCCCTCGCCCATCTTCACGATCATTGTCAGTAAGGTCATATCGTATCCTCAATTCACGCACACACGCTCCCGGAGGCGAGGCTGCCTCCGGGAGCCGGTATGTTTTTCAGTCAGTCGTCCCGCGGGATCAGCCCAGCAGCGTCAGGTTGTTCTGAATGTCGGGGTACTTGGCAGCGATCTCGGCATAGGTGCCGTTCTCGACCAACTGCGCCACGGCGCCCTCGATGGTCTTGCACAGCTCTGCGTCATCGGCGCGGAAGGCGATGCCGTACTGCTCAGCGCCCAGGCCCTCATCCAGGACCGTGAAGCCGGCGTTCTCGGCGGCATAGGAAACGGCCACGGGCTTATCCACGATCACGGCGTCCACGGCGGCGCCGCCCAGCTCAGTGAAGCACTTGAGGAAGCTGTCACAGGTCATCAGATCGCCAAAGGTCGCCGCCAGATCGGCCAAATCGCCGCCCTCGGACAGCAGCGCCTCGCCGGAGGTACCCAGCTGGACCGCCACGACCTTACCGGCCAGATCAGCGGAGGACTTGATGTCACTGCCCTCCTTGACCATGATCACCTGCGTGTTGTCATAGTAAGGCGTGGAGAGCACATAGCCGGCCACCTTCATGGAGTCGAGGATCGTCATGCCGGACCAAACGCAGTCGCACTCCTTGGCGTCCAGCTGCACCAGCTTCTGATCCCAGTTCACAGGGAAGATCTGCAGCTCCCATCCCAGCAGATCGCAGGCGGCCTTGCAGACCTCCACGTCAAAGCCGGTGTAGTTGCCGTCCGCATCCAGATAGCTGAAGGGGGGATATTCCGCGTCGATACCCATGATGAAGGTCTTTGCGGAAGTGGAATTGGCATCATCCTTGGATTTGTCATCCTGCTCGGTCTGACCGCAGGCCACCAGCGACAGTGCCATCACCATGGCCAAAATCAATGCGATGATCTTTTTCATTGTCTTTCTCCTTTTCTTGCCGGGATACCGGTCTTTGTCCTTGTTTTCCGCCGGTCTGCCGGCGCTCTGTTTACTACGCTACCAATTTACCACTTTACCGAACTAATGTAAATAGTCTTGTGTTCCAAATTATTCTGTTTTTTCTTGTCTGATTTGTACAAAACATAAAAAAGGCCGCAGCGTAAAGCGCTGCGGCCCCCTTATAAGCGTGCGAGTATGCCTATAAGCCGGGTTCTGTTTTGATAGTCATCTATCTACGCGTGCCGTCGCCGGTACGCTCAAGCCACCTCGGGAGCAGCCGGGCCGGCCTATGCTCCCATACCGGTGTTGCTCCGGATAGAGTTTACAGCGACGGTCGCTTTCACACGCCGTCGGGTGAGCTCTTACCTCGCCTTTCCACCCTTACCCGCCGGCACGGAGCCGGCAGGCGGTATATCTCTGTTGCACTTTTCCTGAAGTCGCCTTCGGCGGGCGTTACCCGCTATCCTTGCCCTGTGGAGCCCGGACTTTCCTCATGGACGGGCTTTCGCCCTGCCCCCGCGACTATCCAGCGTACTCGCAGGATCAATTCTACCCAAACGGCGGCGGAAAGTCAACGAAAATTTACCGAACGCGGGGGATCAGCAGCATTTTATCCGGTACCGTTCCCTCCTCCAACTGGTTCACCGCGCGAATCAGCTCCTCGTCGGTGCGGTACTGCTTTGCCGCATCCCACAGAGTCTCTCCCGGCGCTAGACGCCGCATGACCAGAGATGGCCGGCGGGCATTTTCCTGCTCAGGCAGACACTGCACCGCACTGACGGTTGACAGCGTTTCACGGGGCGCGGCGGCGGGCGATACCGCCACCGCCTGCCGCAGATCACAACCGCTGCCGGTGAAGGCTACCTCCGGTGCGCCGCACAGGGTACAGACCTCTCCCTCTCCCAGCGGCAGCTGCGCCATTTTTTCGGTGACGGCCGGGGCCTCCTCCTCGTCCAGATACAGCAGACGCATACGCACGTCGGCGCAGGGCGTACCGTCTTCTCCGGCGGAGGGCGCGCAGGCGGTATCCGTAACGAACACGAAGGGCCGCTGACGGCCGAAATCCAGATGCTGGACCGCCTCCTGCCGCACGGGGCGCTCCGGCGCCAGGGGCAGGGACCGTTCTGTCGTTTCCAGCTTGGTGCCGCAGTGGGTGCTGTACAGATCCGTAACGCAGGATACCGTCTCCTTACGCGTGATACGCAGCAGCAGCCGAAGCTCCGCCGAGACGGAGAATCCGCTGCTCTCCTCGGTCCGCAGCAGACGCGCCTCGCCGCAGATCAGCTGCACCCGGGCGGCAACATCCCCCTCCTCACCGCCGGCCGGGCTGTCCACGATCTGGGAGAAGGGCACAGCGGCGGTGTATGTATGCAGCTTCTGCTGCTGGCAGCGATACAGGGCACAGAGGGTCAGTTCGCCCTTTACCAGCAGCTTGGCGCCTACCAGCTGGCAGGAGGCGACCTGGGGGTACAGGCGGCAGAGGAGCAGGTCCTCCGGTGCCGGCTGGCCGGCCGGTACCGTGACCTCACCGGCGACGGCACACTCACGCTCCGCCATGGCGGCGGTCATGTACAGCTCATGCTCCCGGCGGCGCAGCCGCAGGGCGGGGTCCTCCTCCACGCCGCAGCACAGCTGTACGGTGGTGCAGGTATAGCCGCAGACCGTCCACTCCGGCATCAGACGCAGGGACAAACGGCGGGGCGTCAGTGCCTGAGCCTCACACAGCAGCAGCCTTCCGGCGGCCCACAGCACCTGGCAGGCCGCCAGTGGACGGTTCTCCGACGTGCAGACAAAGGGCACCGCCTGGGTCAGGCTCCGCAGTCCCACGCTCTCCTCCGAGGTGTACAGCACCGTGACCCGGGCAGTTCCCTTCAGCTCCAGACTGCCGCTGCGGGCGGTGATGGACCGCAGACACAGTGTGCCCGAGGCCTCCACCACACGCCCCATGTCCGGACAGTAATCGGGGATGGCTGCCTCCAGCGTTTCCTCGTGGGTCAGCGTCAGCCGGGGCACCTCATCCCAGCAGGTGATATCCTTCCATTGCAAGCCACATTCCATCGTTCCAGCCCTCACATTCCTATGGTTTGTGACCATTCTATGTGTGAACTCCGACGGTTATGCCGCCACGCCGAACAGTCGGCGCAGCAGTCCCCGCATCCCACGGGGCGCCCGCCAGACGATGATCCTCATGCCCTCACCTCCTGTCCCTCAAGCACGCGATCCCGCAGGCGATCAGCAAAAACGACACCAGGAACATTAAGCAGCCCACCGGGAACACCGCCGCGATCAGGATACCCAGTCCCAATCCCAGCGCACAAATGCCCAACCAGCAGCAGCCGCCCCATCTTCGCACCGTATATCCCTCCCCCTGCTCCAGTATATGAAGCGCAAAAAGCGGAGTGCATCGCACTCCGCTTTTTCACTTCTTCTGCCAGGCCCGCAGGTCCTTCAGCTCATCATAAAGCCGCATATAGCTCCTGTGGCGGCTGGCGGGGATATCGCCGTCCTGCACAGCCTGCAGCACACGGCACCCTTTTTCCTTTGTGTGGGTACAGCCGGTAAAGCGGCATTGGTCCACATAGGGCGCAAATTCGGGGAACGTCTCCGGCAGGTGCGCCTTCAGTTCCAGGTCCATTTCCTCTGTATCAAAGGAGGAAAAACCCGGTGTGTCGATCACATAGGTGCCGCCGCCCAGAGCAAACAGCTCCACATGGCGCGTGGTATGGCGGCCGCGGCCAAGGGCCTTGCTGACCTCGCCCACCGGCAAATGCAATTCCGGCAGCAGCCGATTCAGCACGCTGGACTTCCCCACGCCGGAGTTCCCGGTAAAGGCGTTCAGCTTTCCGGCGATGGCGGCGCGAAGCGTCTCCAGTCCCTCCCCTGTCTCGGCGCTGATACGCAGCACCGGCAGGGCGGAATGACTATAGATGTCATACAGCTCGTCCGCCGTGTTCAGATCGCACTTGTTCAGACACAGCAGCACCTGACAGCCCTTCAGGGCGGCGATGGCGGCAATGCGGTCAATGAGATACGGCTCCGTCACAGGGATGGCGGCGGAGGCCAGGATGACCAGCTGATCGATATTGGCGGCGGCGGGACGGGAAAACACATTGCGGCGCGGCTCCACAGTCTCCACAAAGCCCTCGCCCACGCCCAGGTCACGGACCTGGACCCAGTCGCCCACCAGCGGGCTCATGCCATCACGGCGGAACTTTCCGCGGGCGCGGCATTGCAGCGTCTCGGTTCCGGTATTTACATAGTAGAAACCGCTGAGTGCCTTCTCAATGCGGCCCCGGCTCAAAAGCGTATCTCCTGAATGGCGGAGACCTTGGTGGCCCCGGTGTTCATGCTGGTAAAGACGGCACAGACATTAGAACTGGTCCCCGCCTTGCCGGTAAAGGTATACGTCACCGTTCCCATGGAGGCGTTGATATACTGGCTGTCCAGGGTCACGCTGTCCTGCTCAAACTCCACCTTGATCATGCCCTCCATGTCGCTGGGCATGGTGAACTCCACCACCCGGGCTACTGTAGCGTCATCGCTGTTCTTCTGTCCGCTGACAGTGAAGCTGATCTTTGTGCCGCCGGGGACCTCGCTGGTTGGCTCGATGCTCTGCTCGATCACCTGGCCCTGGGGCGCAAAGCTGAATGTGTCATAGGTGATCTCGCCCACGGTAAGGCCCAGGTCCTGAGCATTCTGCACTGCGTTGGCGATATCCTGACCGGTGAAGGTAGGCACCGTCACGGTCTCCGGACCGGTGCTGACCCGCAGGATCACCGTCTGTCCGGCCACCAGCGGTTCGTCGGCGACAGGGACTGTCTCGATCACGGCGTCCGCGCCGTATTTGTCGGAGGACACGGTTTCCGTGGTGATCTTCAGATCTAGGCCCATATCGGTCAGAAGCACGCGCGCCTGCCGGTACTCCATGCCCACCAGGTCCTTCATCGGCACCTTCTCCGGCTCAGCGGCCACATAGACCTGAATGACCAGATTGCTCTTGCGGGTGCGGCCGGCGGCGGGATCCTGCTCGACGATCTGCCCCGGCTGGTATTCCTCCGTAGTGCGGGTACCCTGCACCTCGATCAGGAAGATATCCTTTACGCCCTCCATCTCCTGGGCCTCCTCCACAGTCTTGCCGCGGATATCGGGCACGGGGTAGCTCTTGTTGCTGCCGGCAGGGCCGAAATCGCCCAGTATCAGCTTGAACAGCAGCACAACCAGCAGCACCGCCGCGGCAAAGATCCCGGCGATGATGGCAATAGACTTCTTATCCCGGCGGGGCGGCTCCTCTTCCGCCTCGCGTTCCCGGCGCAGCTCGCCGGTGTGCTTTTTTACGGCGGAGGCCACCTGGGCCGTGGGCAGGGGCATGGTGGGCTCGGTATCCGCGGCAGGGGCAGTCAGCTCCTGCCGGATATAGTCCATATCCACAGAGGGGTCCCGGCGGAACTTCTCCAGGTCCTCGATCATAGCATCCGCCGAGGCGTAGCGCTTGTTGGGGTCGCTGTTCATAGCCTTCATGCAGATCAGCTCCAGCGGCTCGGGGATGCTGGGATCGATATCCCGGGGCGCCAGGGGCACGGAGCTCAGGTGCTGGATGGCCACGGATACGGCGCTGTCGCCCTCAAAGGGCAGGCGTCCGGTGAGCATCTCATACAGCACAACGCCGGCGGAATAGATATCCGAGCGCGCGTCGATACGGTCGCCCCGGGCCTGCTCCGGCGAGATGTAGTGCACGGAGCCAAGCGCCTCCTGGGTCAGTGTCTGCCCCTGGTTGGCAAGGCAGGCAATGCCGAAATCAGCCACCTTCACGCTGCCGTCCCGCAGGACCATGATGTTCTGGGGCTTGATATCACGGTGGATGATCCCACGGCTGTGGGCATGGCTCAGGCCCCGCATGATCTGGGTGATGAAGTGCAGCGACTCCCGCCAGTCCATGCGGCCACGGCGCTCCATATACTGCTTCAGCGTGATGCCGTCGATCAGCTCCATGACGATGTATTCCCGGTCCGGATTGGTGGACACGTCATACACCGACACGATGTTGGCGTGGCTCAGCTGCGCTACCGCCTGGGACTCATCGTGGAACCGGCGGCGGAAATCCGCGTTGTCCGCCAGGTCGCTTTTCAGTATCTTGATGGCCACAAGGCGATTCAGCCGGTGGCACCGGGCCTTATAGACATTGGCCATACCGCCGGAGCCGATCAGTTCCAGTATTTCATAGCGATCGTCCAGCATTTTTCCGATATACTGATCCATGTGGTCATCTCCCTTCCTCGTTCAGCAGCAGCACTGCCGTGATGTTGTCCGGTGCGCCCCGCTGAAGCGATATTTGCAGTAAATGGTCAAGACATTCATTTACGTCCCCGTCGTGGAGGACCTCAAACAGCATCTCCTGATCCGAGACGGTGTTCACCAGTCCGTCTGAACAGAGCAGCAGGAACTCGTCCTTGTGCCAGGGCAGTTCGAAAGCGTCCGCCTTGGCGTGGATGTCCGGGCCAAGCGCCCGGGTGATGAGATTGCGATTGGGGTGCGTTCGGGCCTCCAGCGGCGTCAGGTCACCCTTGGCCACCATATTCTCCACCACCGAGTGGTCACGGGAGATCTGGAAAATACCCTCCGGCGTGATGTGATAGGCACGGCTGTCGCCGATGTTGCCGATAATCGCCATGTCGGACCGGGCCACGGCGCACACCAGCGTGGTACCCATGTGCTGGTACTCCGCGTTCCGCGCCGCCTCCTGCCGGATGGCGTCATTGGCGCAGGCGATAGCGCTGAGCATCGCCTGCCGCAGCTGCGGGATGTCCATATCGTCCCGCAGGCTGTCGCGCAGTTCCTTTTCGAACCGGGCTACGGCGATGGCGCTGGCCACCTGTCCGCCGTTGGTGCCGCCCATGCCGTCGCACACCACGGCCGCGTGGAATGCGCCGGCCTCGAACACGGCGTAGGCGTCCTGATTCTCGCTCCGCACCAACCCGGTATTGGTGATCCCCCACATTTTCATAGTCGCTCACATCCTTTATTCCGTAAAGAGTCCATGTCTCACAGTTGGCCGCGTTCCTGCATTTCCTTCCGCCGCAGCTGGCCGCAGGAGGCGTCGATATCGCCGCCCAGGCTTCTGCGGACCGTGGCGGTAACACCCAAACTCTCCAGCTTTTGCTGGAAAGCGCCGATGCGTCTGCTGGGCTTATACGGGCTCTCCACCACGTCGTTCAGGGGTATCAGGTTCACGTGGCCCGGCATGCCCTTCAGCTTTTTCGCGATCAGCTCCGCCTGCCAGTCGTGGTCGTTGACGCCGTCGATCATGGCATACTCAAAGCTGATGCGCCGCCCGGTCTTTTGGAAGTATCTGTGGCAGGCGGCAAACAGCGTCTCTACATCATACGCCCGGTTCACCGGCATAATGCGGCTGCGGGTCTCGCTGTCCGGTGCGTGAAGGGAGACAGACAGCGTTAATTGAAGCTGCCGATCCGCCAGCGCGTCGATCCCCGGCACTACGCCGCAGGTGGACAGGCTGATATGCCGCATACCGATGTTCATCCCGTGGGGGCTGTTGACCAGCTCCAAAAAGCGCAGCACATTGTCCATGTTGTCCAGCGGCTCGCCGATACCCATGAGCACGATGTTGGAGACAGGCAGGCCGCTGTCCAGCTGGGTAAACAGCACCTGGTCCAGCAGCTCAGAGGGCCGCAGGTCCCGGACCTTGCCGGCAATGGTGCTGGCGCAGAAGGCGCAGCCCATACGGCAGCCCACCTGAGAGGAGATACACACGGTGTTGCCGTGGTGGTACTGCATGAGGACTGTCTCGATGCAGTTGCCGTCGGCCAACTCCCACAAATATTTAACGGTCCCGTCCAGCTTCGAGGTCTGCTTCCGGGCCACGGTCGGCGCTGTGATGAAGCACGTCTCGGCCAGCTGGGCACGCAGAGGCTTGGACAGGTCGGTCATCTCGTCAAAGGAGCGCACGCCACGGTGCAGCCAGGTGAATACCTGCTTGGCACGGAAAGCCGGCTGTCCCATATTCTTAAAAAAGTCAGCCAGCTGACGCTCGGTCATGGATTTGATGTCGGTCATGCAATTCGCTCCTTGACGTTATCCCCTGCGGCGCATACGGCAGATGTAAAATCCATCGGTGCCGGTCCGCTGGGGCCACAGTGTCACATCACCGGGACAGCTTCCGATACCGGGCAGGGTAAATTCCTCTTTCGCAAAGTCCGGGTGTACGTCCAAAAAGGCCGACACAACGCCGCCGTTTTCCTCCGGTAGGACGGTGCAGGTGGCATACACCAGCACGCCGCCGGGACGGACGTAGGCGGACACGTTGTTCAATATCGACAGCTGGACGGCGGGCAGCTGTGCCAGCTGCGCCGGATCCTTCCAGCGGATATCCGGTTTCTTCCGGATAATGCCCAGGCCGGAGCACGGCACATCGGCCAGAACCACATCGGCCTGCTCCACCCAGCCGGCGTGACGCTCCCGCCCATCGGCCAGCGCTGTGCGGATGATAGTGATCCCCAGCCGTGCCGCACCGTTTTCGATGAGCTTCAGCTTGTGGGGGTGAATGTCACAGGAGAGGATATCGCCCCGGTTCTCCATCTGCATGGCCATGGCGAAGGATTTGCCGCCAGGGGCGGCGCACACATCCAGCACCCGTTCGCCGGGCTTCGGTCCGGCGGCAATTGCCGCCAAACGCGCCGCGGCATCCTGCACCGTGCAGCGTCCCGACGCAAAGGCGGACAGACGCTCCAAATCACCGGTACCGGTGACTTCAAAGCAGCCCTCCAGCCAAGGGTGCGGCACCAGACGGACACCGTCCGATCGCAGCTCATTTTCCAGCTCCGCCGGCGTGGTCTTCAGCGGATTGACCTGTATCACCGTGGGAACAGGCTCATTATCCAACCGCAGGAACGCCTCGGCCTCCTGCTCGCCGACCAAAGCCGTCAAGCGCTCCACCAACCACCTGGGATGGCTGTACTGCACCGCTGCTTTGGAAATAAAACTATTCTGCGGCAATGGCGGTAAAGTGTTTTTGCTTGACGCACATTTCCGCAGCACCGCATTGATCATGCCCGCGGCGCGAGCCTTGCCCCGGCGTTTTGTCAGCTCTACTGTCTCGTGAACAGCAGCCCGGTCGGGCACCTTGTCCATGAACAGTATCTGATATATACCCAAACGCAGCAGGCAGGCCACCACCGGTTCCAGCCGGGCGGCCTTCTGTGTACACCAATGGTCGATATAGTAGTCCAGCAGTGTCCGGTTCTGCACCACGCCGTAGGTCATCCGGGTACACAGCGCCGTGTCCCGGGCCTCCAGCCCGGACTGGGCCGCGATACGCTTCAGGCTGCCGTCAGACCACGCGCCCCGGCGCTCCATCTGCAGCAGTGCCTCCAGCGCCGCGTCCCGCGCGTCACGGGGCGTCACAGGCCCAGCGGGACCGGATGGCCCCGCAGATAATCCGCCGCTGCCATGCGCTTGCCGCCCTCGCCCTGCAATTCAAGAACACGCAGCAGCCTGCCGTCGCCGCAGGCAATGGCCAGGCCGTTTTTGTCCGCCTCCACCACGCTGCCCGCCGGGGCGGAGGTCTCTCCGCCTACCGCGGTGCGGTGGACCTTGACCGGCTTGCCTGCCAGCACCATGGACGCACTGGGCCAGGGCACCAGGCCCCGCACCTGATCGTGCAGCTGCTGCGCTGACCGGGAGAAATCCATCGGCGAGAGGCTTTTATCCAGCATGGGCGCGTAGGTATGCGCCGCGTGATCCTGCGCCGTCCGGGTAACGGTGCCGCGTTCGATCTGCCCGATGGCCTCATGCAGCGCTTCCGCGCCAAGCTCCGCCAGCCGCGCCGTCAGCGCCACCGCGTCCTCGTCCGGATCGATGGCCGTCTCGCGGCACAGTATCACATCTCCCGCATCCAGCTCCGGCGCCATATACATAATGGACACACCTGTCACAGCGTCGCCGTTGAGAATCGCCCAGTTGATGGGCGCCGCGCCCCGGTACTTCGGCAGGATGGAGGAGTGTACGTTGATGGCACCGTACTTTGGCGTGTTCAGGATGTCCTCCGGCAGGATACGGCCATAGGCTGCCACCACGATCAGCTCGGGAGCAAGAGACCGCACCAGCTCCAACGCCGTACCGTCCTTCATTTTCAACGGCTGATATACGTGCAGTCCCTGCGTCAGAGCATATTCCTTCACCGGCGGCGCGATCAGCTTCATGCCGCGGTTCTTCGGCTTGTCCGGCTGGGTGAACACGCCGCAGATATCGTGTCCGTCGGCCACCAGCCGTTTGAGGGAAGCCACGGCAAAATCCGGCGTTCCCATAAACAGAATACGCATTACTTGTCCTCTTCTTCCTCGATCTCGTACTCGTCGGCGTGCGCCTCCAGCCACTTCTGCAGCTCCTCGCCCTCCATGAGCCGGTCGGTATGCTCCACGAACAGATGACCATCCAGGTGCTCGATCTCATGGCAGAAGCATCGGGCCGTCAGGCCCTCGTCTTCGACCTCGAACCACTGACCGTCCCGGTCCTGGGCACGGACACGCACCACCTCAGGCCGCGTTACCACGCCGTATTTCCCGGGAACGCTCAGGCAGCCCTCCAGGCCAGTCTGCTCCCCTTCGGTGTAGATGATCTCCGGGTTCACCAGCTCGATCAGCTGATCCTCCTCGTCCAGCACCACGCACACCCGGCGCAGTACGCCCACCTGGGGCGCGGCCAGACCCACGCCGCCGGAGTCGGCCAGCGTATCGGCCAGATCGTCCAGCAGCGTATGCAGCCGGCTGTTAAAATCTGTAACCGGGCGGCACACCTTGCTCAGGCACGCCTCGCCCTCCAACGCGATCTTTCGTAAAGCCATAATCTTACCTCGTATTTCCTGGATCTAATCCATTTTATCGCAGTCCGTATAAATATGCAGTCTTCGGTTTTCGGGCCGCTGGACAAAAGCCCGCATGAAACCCGCCAGCAGCTCCCGAATCGGCGCGATATTCTGCCCCAGCACCAGCAGGCGGTAACGGTATATGCCGTTGACCTTCACCACCGGCGCCGGCGCAGGCCCGATGACCTGTATCCCCAGCGTGTCGTAGGGCGGCTTCTTCGCCGTATTCCCGATCCCCTGCCGCAGCAGCTCGATAGCCCGACGTACCGGCGTCTCCTCCGGTCCCGTCACCGTAACGGTGAACTGATCCGCAAAGGGCGGGTCCTGCCGCAGGCGGCGCAGCGTGATCTCGGCGTCGTAAAACCTCTGATAGTCCTGGGCGGCCGCCGCCTGTATCACATCATTCTCCGGTGTGTAGGTCTGTATCACAGCCCGCCCGGCCTTGTCGCCTCGGCCCGCACGGCCAACCACCTGTGTCAACAGATTGAAGGTCCTCTCCGCCGCCCGGTAGTGATCCACATATAGGGACAGGTCGGCGCTGAGCACACCCACCAGCGTCACATTGGCAAAATCCAGCCCCTTGGCCACCATCTGGGTGCCCAGCAGAATGGGGATCTGCCTCTCCTCAAATTCCTTCAGCAGTGCCTCATGTCCCACGGATACGGTGTCCGCATCCATCCGCAGCACCTCGACTCCCGGGAACAGCTCATGCAGCTCCTCCTCTACCCGCTGGGTACCAAAGCCGATATGCTTCAGTGTGCCGCCGCACTCCGGGCACACCGCCGGCGCAGCGTGTGAATAACCGCAGTAGTGGCACATCAGCCGGTCATTGGCGCTGTGGTATGTCAGGTATACACTGCACCGCGGGCACTCCGGCACATAGCCGCACTGGGGACACAGCAGCTGGCGGCTGCTACCCCTGCGGTTCAGGAACAGAATACTCTGTTCTCCCGCAGCGATATTTTTCGCCAGTTCCTCCTGCAACGGGCGGCTGATAACGGTGCTGTTTCCGGCACGCAGCTCCTGCCGCAGATCGGCGATGCGGACCTCAGGCAGGGCACGGCGGTTGTAGCGCTCCGTCAACTCCAGCAGATCGTACTCACCCTGCTGCGCGTGGTAAAACGTCTCCACCGTGGGCGTGGCAGAGCCCAGCAGCAACCGCGCACCCTCGGCGGCGCAGCGGTATTTTGCCACATCCCGTGCATGATAACAAGGGGCGTTTTCCGATTGATAGGACCCCTCCTGCTCCTCATCCATGATGATGAGGCCCAAATTTTCCAGCGGTGCAAACACCGCCGACCGGGTACCCAGCACGATATGGGCCTCGCCCCGCCGCAGCCGCTTGAACTGATCATAGCGTTCCGTCATCCGCAAACCGCTGTGCAGCAGCGCCACCTCGCGGCCGAAATACGCGGTGAACCGCGCCATCATCTGGGGCGTCAGGGCGATCTCCGGCACCAGGATCATCACGGACCTGCCTATTTTCAGCAGCTCCTGCGCCAGCCGGATATACACCACCGTCTTGCCGCTGCCGGTAACGCCCCGCAGCAGCGTGACCCCCGGTTCACCGCCCTCTATCTGCCGCAGCAGCGTGTCACAGACCCGCTGCTGCCCCTCATTCAATGTTAAGCTTGTCGCCTTTACAGCATATTGCTGAGCGGAGATACGGTATTCCTCCTGCTCTCGGTACGCCACCGCGCCCAGCTGCTGCAGGCCGTTGACTGTCTGCCGCGCCGCGCCGGTGAAATACGTCAGGTCGTGCATAGCCGTCTCACCGCTGCGCGCCAGAAAATGCACCACCTCCCGCCGCCGCTGGGATCTTCCCGCCAGCGACAGGGCTTCCTCCTCCGGGACGGCCAGACGAACCAGCGTTACCACCTTGTCCTGCACCTTCCGGTTCTGTTTCCGGTCGCAGCGCAGCGCACCGGCTCTGGCCACATCGTCGCCCAGCGCCTGACGCAGCTTGTCCGTGGACATTGCTCCGTCCTGCAAAAGGCGGCATACCGCCGCCTCCTGAGCCGTCGGCTCCTCAGGCTCGCGCACCAGCGTCCACGTCTCCCGGTAGTGATACCACACCGCCGTGGGAAGCACCGTCCGCAGCGCATCGTAGAATGTGCAGAAATACCGCCGCGTCATCCACAGCGTCAGCCGCAGCTCCTTTTCCGTGAGTATCGGCTCCTCGTCCAGCAGCGTGCGCACCGCCTTCAGCGGCTTGTCCGGCACCTCCTGCCGCAGGGACAGGATCACCGCCTCGCTGAGGCGGTTTCCCCGTCCGAAGGGCACCAGCACACGGCAGCCCACCTGCCCCGCCAGCTCCGGCGGCAGCAGGTAGTCATAGACCTTGTCGATGGCATAAGTCGCCGCTTGCACGGCGACCTTGGCGACTGTGGCCATATCAGTCCTCGTTATCCTCTTCCTCGATGACGGGATCGCTGACATACTGCCCCTGCGCCACCTCGTCAATGGCCAGCGTCACGGGCTTCTCGTCCAGATGCTGTCCGGTGACCTCCGCTTCGGCGGCGATCTGGCGGGCGCGCCGCGCCACCACGTTCACCATCATGTAGCGGTTGGGGATATACTGGGTCAGCTTGTTCATAGCGGGATAGAGCATAGACATAACGATCAATTCCTTTCCATAAAACACTTATTTCCTGCCCGCGCCCGTAGACGCAGAGCCTGCTTACTTGCTGTTGAGCACGCTGTCGATTCGCTCGGCGGGCTTGCAGTGCTCGGCACACATGATGGCGCGCAGCTCGTTCACGGCGTTCTCCACCGTGTCGTTCACCACGAAGTAGTCGTAGTCCCTGGCCATTTCCAGCTCCACCTGCGCACGGAGCAAGCGCTTCTGCACCTTTTCCGGGCTGTCGGTACCCCGGGCGGTCAGGCGGCGCTCCAGCTCCTTCCAGCTGGGCGGCGCAATGAAGATGCGCACCGTCTCCGGCCGCTTGGCGCACACCTGCATGGCGCCCTGTATCTCGATGTCCAGCAGCACGTCCTTCCCCTGCTCCATGGCCTCGTCCACCAGCCGCATGGGCGTGCCGTAGAAGTTGCCTACGTATTCGGCGTACTCCAGAAACGCGTCCTCTGCGATCATATTGCGGAACCGATCCGCGTGGATGAAGTGATAGTCTACGCCGTCCCGCTCACCCTCGCGGGGCGTGCGGGTGGTGGCGGAAACGGAGAAATACAGGTCGTCCCGCCCCTCAAACAGCGCGTGGAGCACGGTGCTCTTTCCCACGCCGGAGGGTCCGGAGACAATAAACGTTTTTCCCATTGTATGCATGTGTCATTCCTCCTCAGTCATGTCGGCCACCGTCATGCCCAGACGGGGTGCCAGCCGCTCCGCCGCCAGTGCGGACAGCACCACATGGTCGCTGTCCATGATCAGCACGGAGGCCGTCTTGCGGCCATAGGTGGCGTCAATGAGCATCCCCCTGTCCCGTGACTCCTGCACCAGCCGCTTCACCGGCGCGGAGTCGGGGCTTACCACAGCGATGAGCCGCTGCGCGGAGATCAGATTGCCGAAACCAATGTTGATAAACTGCATCCCGGCATCTCCTTATTCCATATTCTGCACCTGCTCGCGGATCTTTTCCACCTCGGCCTTCATGTTCACCACGTCCCGCGCCACGGTCAGATCGTTGCACTTGGAGCCGATGGTGTTGCACTCCCGGTTGACCTCCTGGATAAGGAAGTCCAGCTTCCGACCAACAGGCTCGCTGCTTTGCAGCATGTCCCGCAGCTGGGCGATGTGGCTGCGCAGGCGCACCGTCTCCTCGTCCACCGCTACCTTGTCGGCGAAGATAGCCGCCTCCGTCAGGATACGGCTCTCGTCGATGGTGGTGGATTGCAGCACCTCCTGCATCTTGGCCT
>ERZ1034998.555-NODE-555-length-24116-cov-37.154815_pt1 | contig 24116 bp, 30 predicted proteins | sample MGYA00520621_ERZ1034998 | MGnify/ENA primary metagenome ERZ1034998 (study PRJEB33766, sample SAMN09781748) | gut metagenome | biome: gut microbiome | host: Homo sapiens | place: Madagascar | study: EMG produced TPA metagenomics assembly of the PRJNA485056 data...
TCTCTGTATCTTCTCCCTTTACATCTCCATTGCAAAAATCAACAAATTCATTTTTGCTGCCATCTTTTGTAGATAATTTACCTGTCTTTGTGTTATAAATGAAATTATAGGAACTTCCAACTTTCGTTATACTCATAAAATTGTTCTCCTTTCTGCATAGGAGTCAGTAATATGCTCTGACTCCTACATGAAATACTTTTTAAAAATCTAATTCATTACCCGGATATGGCTCCATAATACACTTAAACTTTCCATTAATTCTTCCCGACCAATGCACTCCACTATGCGTATTTTGTGAACATTTTGCTCCAAATGTCCATAATTGACCTATTGAAGCATTGGTTATGCTCTTAATTGCATTGTCACCTGGTGTATTGTAATATGTTCTTCCTCCTGCACTCATATATTTACTCAGGTGTGAACATGTTCCTTTTGAGAAGGAATCAGATAAATTAATATTTATTATTGCCGTTGTAGATGGAAACGCATTTCTCAAATCACATGTATAAGTTTGATACGCAGTTCCAAAAAGATTTACCCCTCCATATGTTGGCATATCTACAATATCAAAAGTTTGTATAGCAGGACCAACATAGAAGAAATAATACATGGAATCTACCCAATCATTTCCACTACAAATCCTTATGTAAAATTTACCGGTATCTTTTGCAGTAAAATAAAAGTATTTTTCAGCAGCTCCTTTATAAACACTATTATATTCAGGATTTGTTGAATAAAAATATGAGGAATCTAAATCTTCACCCAAATAATATAATTCTATATACCAATCTCTGCGTCCAACATTTCGTAAATCTACAAAATATTTTTCACCCGCAGTTAATGAAGTGTAAAACCAATCTTCATCTGTTTCTGAATGAAGCCCTGCCGCTTTCATTCCTAAACGATATAAATCATTATTGCTGGTTACTTGAGTCGTTAATGTTTCAACCTTGCTATATGGAAATGCTGTATTAGGCGAATCATTTTCTTCATAATCATCTGGAGTTGTTCCATATGTTTGGATTTCATCATCAGACAAGACATCATATTGTTCCTTCGATAAACTCATAGGAGACATTTCTTCTAACTTAACTGACTCCAAAGACTCAGTAACTACTTCTGGGTTATTCTCAATTACAGCATCTTCAGTCGTTGTTATTTCTGCCGCCATTACAGGTGTGCAAAACAGCATACTGCATACCATAGCCAAACTTAATAATCTTATTTTTTTCATTCGTTTCTCCTTTGACATCATTTAAAATCTTGAATTTCCTATTGTATTAGGAATCTAATAAATAGATTCACTAACTATCTCTTATTTTTTTCTTTCCGGCTAATCGGACGTTTCGGCTGATGCCATATTCCTAAACACGCAGGTGGAAATCCATCTATCCCATATACAGCTTCTTTTCTCATGACACGTTCTACAACCTTCAACACTTTCTTATTAACCTGCTTCATTCTCTCTCACCTCCTGTTTAAAAATTTTTGCTATACACAGCAAAGCTGCACATAATATAACAGCTATTGCCATATAACTAATGTAAACCATATCCGCATCTAACAGAACACATCCCAATATTATACACCCCTCAAGTAAAACAATAGTCCTTGCGGATTTTTTCGATTCCATCAATTCCTCTGATGTCATGTGCATATTAGGATGATTCACTGTACCAATCAATCCTATCCCCGTTATAGCAATTACCAATATTGCAAATAACCATTGCGGATGTTCTGACAGTCTTGCACTGATAATTACAATAACTAAATAAGAAACAACGGTTGCCAAATAACATTTATAAAACTTGTCCAAATGATATCCGCCAGTTCGCTTTCTTAATTCTAAGAAAAACACAAGAAAAAATATAGTTGGAAACAGTTTATGGAACGCCAAACTGATTACGATAATACTGCCAACCGTAATAAATTTCTCAATCCAACAGATAAAGACATAAATATATCTTTCTTCCATGTCTTTATCAATTAACCTTGCTTCTGTCATCTGACCAATTAAATCATCCGCTATTTTTTCAATCATAGTTATGCCTCCTGCCAAATTAAGTATAACTTTATCTGTTTACAAAACAATATCCATTGCAGAAAGTGACCTTTTTTTGCAGAAAATGACAAAAAAGTGATTTGCTGACAGCAAATCACTTTTTTAAGGTTCATCTTAGTTTGGCAATATAACTGAGAAGTAGAACTCATTATTATCATTTCGTATAGCATAAGAACCTTGATATTTTGTTATAACCTCAATTATATTTTTTATTCCAATCCCATGCTCATCCATTTCATATTTCTTTGAGGTCTGTATTTCTCCATCTTTAATATTAAGTTTACCATCATATGTATTCTTTACAGATATAATAATGTTGTCTTTCTCTTTAACCAGTTTCATTTTCATAACTTTTTTGCCTGAGCACTTTTCACAAGCCTCTATTGCATTATTCAAAAGATTCGATAATATAACAACAATATCCTCATCACGCATTTTAATTCCTGATAGATCATTGATTTGAAAAATAAATACAATTCCTTTATCCAATGTTTCCTTATATTTGCTATTTAATATAGCATCAATAATCACATTATTTGTTTTAATATAATCTAATTCTGTACTTAAATTTCCGCTTATGCTTCTCACATAATCCTTTAGTTCATCATAATTTTCCATCTCTATCAAAGACTCAATGCACATAATCTGGTTCTTATATTCATGTGTTTTTTTCCGTTGTTTAACAAAATTTTCTGAAATAGAGCGGTACATGTCTGTCTGATTTCGTGCTTTCAGTTGAAATACTTCATTTTCACGAATCTTAATTTCACGCTTTAATATGTCATTTATCATACAGAACACAACTATATTCATTCCTGCCAAACACAATGCTATAACCAAGAATACATTTTCCTGCTTTTGATTCTCAATGCTTCCAGATGTTATGAACAATGCAATAACTGTGAAAATTGTAAAAAGTGGAAAAAAGATAAATCGAAGCCAATCTGTACTTCTTAAAACATCCGAGGACTCCCCTCCTATTTTCTTCCTGATAAGCAGAACAACTAGAAAAAGAATTATTTTTGCCAAAACTGTTATTAAACTTCCACCTACAAAATGTGACTCATTAATTTCTGCTACACTATGAAAGAGAGAGACATTTAGCCAAAGTGTAAAATAGTCTACAGAAAGCAGCAATGCTTGAAATAATAATGATACGATTATTGCTTTTTTTAAATGGATTTTAAAATAAAAGCTCATAAACAGCGCAATGACAACAATAGCTAACATCTGCTTTAGAACAAACTGATCATAAAATAACAAAGCTATTATATATCCACATATTACCGTTCCTAAAATAATACTACAGTTTCTCCAATTATTTTCGGATCTCTTTTCAGCAAAACTTTCAAAAAATATTTTACAACATATTATTTCCAATACCGTCAGCATTATACTTTGAATGTAATTAACCAACATCTATATTTCTCCTTTATACGAAACAAATGTTTCTTCAACAAATTTATACCGTGCTTTTGGAATTTCTAATTTAATACCATTGTTCAATAACGCCTCATACCGGCTGACTTTCTCAATATGTTTCATATTAACCAGATAACTTTGATGTATCCGGATAAAATCATTACCTTGCAACTCTTTTTCCAGCTCATCTAGTTTGCCATATATTGAATATTTTTTTAACTTGTCCTCCATAATGTAAAATTCAAGTTTATGCAATCTGCTCTCTATGTATAACAAACGCTCTAATGCTACAATCTTTGTACCCTCATTAAAGTTAAATTTCTTCTTTGGGGCTACATAATTCATATTCAAGCTGATTGCATCCATACACTCAAATATTAGTTCCGGAAAATTTACATTATTTTTCAAAATATATCTTATAGCTCCTACGCTGTATCCTTGAGGGGCACATGTAATAAATGCTGTAACAAAAACTATAAAAACATCATTGCTGACTTTTCTTATTTTCTGCGCAGTTTCCATTCCATCCAGTTCATCCATATTTACATCCAGAAAAACAATATCATACTTTGCTAGATTGATACCTAAACTTATAAAATCCTTTCCTGATTCAAATTCATCAATTTCGTATAATATATCATTTTCATTCATATATTCTATTAAAATATCATGAATGCGTTTTCTAAATTGTCTTTCATCATCACATATAGCAATTCTGAACATATGCTCATCCCCTTCCACACACAAATTTGACATACTTCTTTCATTTGGTTGGATTATTTTTTGTATATTTCCCTATTTTTTATTATATTTCGGCATTTTCATCCAAAATTTTAACCATTACTCTATATTTGTAATATCCCATGTTCGTCTACAAAATTATATATCAATACCTATTTTTAATACATTTTGCTATTGCACATATCGTTTCACTGCAATTTTTCCCATAACCATAAATACCGCTACCAGGACTATACTCACATACCCGGCATAAAAATAATCTTGCAGAGCCAGACAAAAAATTATAAGAACACATACCTGCAATGCCGTTATGCAATGTGTTACCCTTGCATAATACCTTCTTTCTTCCTCATCAATCAATTTATTGATACTTTCCACTGGGGCAAGGACATTAATAATTACCACTGCAAGAACTCCGATCCATAAAATCACGGCATTAGGAACATTTTTCATTACAAGCTCATATGTATAAACCGGAATAAATAAAATTGCCATTGATATCAAAAAACAGCCGATTCTACTCTTACAGTGGCTGCCCCACTATAGCTTCTCAACGAGGCATTCTAAGAAGTGCCTTAACATCAGGATCATGTGGCTGTGCTGCCAGTGGATCGGAGAAGAAAATAAACCATGTCGATATTTCCCTCTACAATTTTTGCCCCTATCTGCTGATCTCCCCCTAATGGACCGCTGTTATATCCTTTTATCTTTAATCCTACATGATCTGCTATCATTCTCGCAGTCGTTCCGGTTCCTGACCGGTTATGTTGCTGTAAAATCTCTTTATTGTCCATACACCATTTCAACATATCCTGTTTTTTCCCATCATGAGCAATCAAAGGTATGTTTTTTGTTTTTCAATCGTCATTGTAAGATATTTAATCATCTGCGTACCCCCAATCTGCCATTTCTATTATTGTGTTCCATCCTTTTTCTGTACTCTCTTGGTGTAATCTTGTATCTGTCCTTAAAAACACGGTTAAAAGTTCTTTGACTTTCAAACCCACAATCAAGACATATATTTGTAATGGAATCCATTGTGTTTTCCAGTGCCGTAACTGCATAATTTAACCGGACTCCATTCACATATTTACTAAAATTACAGTGAAAGGTTTTTGCAAACATTCTTGATAACACATATTTGCTTACACACAAATCGTATGCCTGTATCAGCATTGGATTCCCCTCTGTTATTTCTGCCAGATATTTTATAGCATTTACTACATCTGGATGCACTTGTTTTTTTTCACAACTGGGTTCTTCGGGCTGTATATCTGTAACTCTTTATAATAGGAAGAAAACAATGTCGGATCAAGATACAGGTATATTACCTTACTTTCCTTTTCTCCAAACACCTGATAATGATGTATCACATTTGGAAACACGATTGCAAATTCTCCCTCGTCCATGTGATACAATTCTTGTCCAACTCCAAGCTCAATATCCCCATCCGTTACATACACTACCTCTATCGCTTCATGCAGATGTGGTGGTAAATGTACTGGTTTCTTCCACTCTGCCACTATTCCATCAGTTCTATTCTCATATACCAATAACACTTGCAAGCAACTCCTTTTAATTATAATGCCTGTTTCTCCACTGCCCTTCTTGTTTTAATTAATCTGCCGAATAGCCAACTAAAATCATATTGCCAAATGTTCCTGTACCAATGAGCTTCTTCTCAAAAATCATTACTAGAATCAGTAAAACAATATTGGAAAGAAGCTGATAATTTCCAAAACTCATCCCAAGCTTATGCGAAATTCCATAATTTATTGCTGAACAGGGATCTGTTCCCATATCACACGTCACTAGAAGTGATACACACATTCCCATAACGATAACCGCAATGATCATCACAAAAAAACTTTTTAACCAATCTATAGTAATCTTAAATTTCATAATTTATCCCACATTTACATTCTTTTATCATAATCAGCAGATGGTAAATGAATAATCTATATCTTCTTCTGCACTGATACGATAATCATCTTCCACATCACTTCCCCAACTATCAATACCACCGACACCTCGAACAGCTCCATATACACAAAGAACAGTTCTTCTTGCCTGCGGCAGTTCTTCATAATGTAATGCATTTTCTATCTCGGATGCCGTATAAGGCAGGCAAGAAAAAGCAAATTTTTTGTCGGTCTTTTCAATACGGAGTGTCTGGTTTGAACTGTCTGGTCTGCTGTTATCAAGACCACAGATATTCTAGAATTGTTCCATATTGTTTTTTTACATATTGAAATATAGTGTCTCTGTACATACTGTGTATACCTCTGATCCTGTAATTTCATTTTTGAATATAATCATATCATATTTTCCTCAAATACAGTTATTTAAGATTTAGCGTATACTATTGGAATGCTCAAAATAAAAAGATGCAGAAATGTATAATTGTTGAAAATATACATCTCTTCATCTTTAATCTTTAGGATTTTAACTTTCATGAACAGCATATTCCGCACTAATATGGAGGAATATTATCCTATTTAGTTTAATACGGCACACCATTCATAGAATAATTAGAATTAACCTGCATGGTGCAAATCCTCCTTAGTACACATTAAATCTCAAACACTTCTTATGCTTTCATGTCAAAAGATGGATTTTCTTCTAAATAATCCGGCAATTTTTCCAACTCTGATTGCTGATCATTCTTTATGGTATGATACTCATTAAAATAAATTCCATAAAACTCTTTTTCTTTTTCACGTTCAGCCGGAGTCCTTTCACATGCCCATCCATATCCTGATCCAAGATACGTCAGTGCTTTTGTACCTTGATAATAAATATCAGCACCATACCCTCCACTTGTCAAAATTGGGCAGACCAATGTACCACCTCCTGCCAAAACAAACTTCTTTTCAGCAAGATCGCTTTTATTACCTTCTGCCCTCTCCAGAAAATCAAGCAACGACAATTCACCAATCCCCTGACATTTTGGATTATGATTTGAACTTTTTACTGCATTTTTTGCTTGTTGATATAATGCCTTTCTGTTCGGTGATACATCGGACATATATTCTGCACATAACGAGGTTCTCTGTCTATGAATATTTTCCAATTCTGCCTTACTTGTAGTATTAGTGGCTTTCCGAGCCAGTTCCTTAATCTCAGCAACAAACTCAGCCTGTGTCTTATTACTTTTCTTTGCACTCGGAATCATAGACCAATCAGGTTCTCCACTCTGCAATGATATACTGTTTTTTGTATTCGCAGAACTAGTCGCACTTGAAATAGCAATTTCCATGAATCCACCTCGCATTCTATTCACTGTATGTAACTATCATTTTTCCACCAAAAACAGTAAATCCATCCATTCCAGTATATTGCTGTAAAATCTTGCCCTGAATTTGTACTAAAAATCTAATATTAGCTGCTTTCCCGGCTAATGCCGTAGAAGTGTTTTTTGAAGATGGATTATTGGTTGTCTGAAACGGAATAGTTATAGCATCTCCCGTGTCTAAATCAGTAACCAAATAATTATTTATTGTCGTGTACTTTGACTGAGTTACTCTTGTCCCTGTTGGACAATAAATCGTAATACTTTTTATTGTTGCTCCTTCTTGAATAACCTTACTAAAATCAACAATCTGACCTACTGACTTAATTACTCCTGTCTGTCCAGAAGAAGTTGCATAATCTTTTGATAATATTTTTGTTTCTGATGATGAAGTTGCAAATACCGTTGTGTCTTCTGACAAAACATCTTCAATATTGACAATAACTGTTTTTAGTTTTCCTTCTGTCAAATCAGACACATTTGTTTCTATTTTAGGACTTTTTTCTGCTGCAAAGGTATACTCACTACTTCCTAAAATCACTGTTGCTGATAAAACCACTCCCATTGCTAATGGGAAAATTTTTTTCATTTTAATTCCACCTTTCAGTTTTGTTATATACATTAAAAGATTACTCTTACATCAATATTTAACGCTGCTTCATCTTTGTAAATATACTTCAATATAGTCAATTATAAAAAAATAATTTGAAATAACAATATTCATTGCAGAAAGTGACCAATTTTTGCAGAAAATAACCATTTAATTGTTTTCTCTTAATAAAAAATCCTCTTGACCTATATTTCAGATCAAGAGGATTTAACATATACTCCATATATTATCTATTCTATGCTCACATTGTTTCTAGTAGCTATACGCTACCTTTAATGTTATTGTAACCGTCGATGTCGGATAAATATTTCCCTTATATGACACACCTGAGTTTTTAATCCATATAGTCCAAGTACCAGATGGATTTTCTCCTTCAAACCCTGTTATGGTAATAGTTCCACTTTTTGATGGTCCTGTGATTGATCTAGTTGTTCCTTTAGGACTTAATACATAAATTGTATACGGATCTGAACCAGACGATACATTACAATACAACTGAACCTTACTAATTGATGGATTGTTTCCAGTTACACTTCCCGAAGATAATGTACTCTTTCTTGATTCGCCACCATTTATTGCATTCAGTTTAACTGTAGTCTTACTAAAGTTATTGCTTGCTGCAAATACTGGCATTGCAAACATCATACAAGCCATTAAACATGCCACTACTGACATAAATGATTTTTTTACTACTTTTTGCATACTTTCAACCTCCTCTGATAAAATATATAAAGCATATGTCAAATTTTAGTATCCACTGTTGACTGTGTAAGAGATTTCTCAGTTTCTACAGATTCTCTTGTAACACTATCTAATGCACCATCTTTGATTGGCTTGCCAATTTCCCAGTTAGAATCAGCCTTTTTTGCGGCATCATAAAATGCCTGTCTGTAAATTCTCTCATATTTTTCAAGGGTGTACCCGGCAGCCAATCTGTCCTTTTTCTGCATTTTGCGGTACAAATTGTTATATACCTCGGAACGTTTTGTTGTATCTCCATTGTGGACACCGTTTTCACGCAGGAACTCTTTTTTTGTCAGTTCATACATTTCTTCTTTGCTACTATCCGGAATTGATATGATCCGTTTTCTCGAATTTTCATTTTCGTCTGTCACTAAAAGTCCTGCCAATCCATTTACAGGATTAATATAATCTCCGTCCTTATCATAATGACTCATCAGATTTTTTATTCCCTGAATATTGCCATACATTGCACCATTTCCAGCGGACATCATTTGTTTTACAGCGGATTTATATTGTTTGCTGTTCGTGTTAATTCCGGCAGCTTTTAATTGTGCTTGAACAGAACTGCTATTCAACTGAGACAACTGAAAACTACCTATTGCATTTACCCCAGATGTTCCAAATGATTTCTGAAATAAAAAAGCATAATCCGTTATCTTTGACATAAAACAACCTCCTAGTCTGTCTTCACTTTATTTATTGCAAATTAAAAATATCTGCACTCATGTATATGCTACCCACAGCTTTTCTCAATGAATTTAATATTCCCTGAACATATATGTCTTTAATCTCTACTCATTTTTTACATTAAAGAAAGGTGTTTTTCAATACTCTTTGCAGAAAATGACCAATTTTTGCAGAAAATGACCATATAAGTAAAAATTAACCGGGCAGAAAGTAAAAAACTCTGTCTATTCTTATTGTCTTAATTTGAATACCGAAACCATACCACTAAGTGTAGTAGCCTGAGCTGTAAGTTCCTCACTTGTCGCTGATGTTTCCTGTGCCGCAGCCGAATTATTCTGAACAACTTCAGCAATTCTTTCTGCGGTTGCCTCTACCTGTTCCATACTGTCTGCCTGTTCAATGGAAATTTCTTTTATTTTTTTCGCACTGTCTGCAATCACCTGTATACCATCCACAACTTCTCTCAATGAAGTTGTGGCTTTCTCCGCATACTTATAGGCTTCATCGTAAGCTGTTCCCAATTCTTCTGCTGTTGTTTTTATTCCGCTCGTAAGTTCATTGATAGTTTCCTGCATTTCCTCAACCGATGCTTCCTGATCCGTTGCACCTTCTGCTAAAGACTGTGCCGCTTCTGCAAGATTTGTGAAACCTGTAAGAACCTGCCCCGATGCATCATCTACCCCTCTTACAGTTGTATCAATCGAAGCGTCCAGATGCAGCTTCATTGATACAAGCAGCTTGATTCAAAAGAATTTTTGTGTTATTGATCATTTTCTGCATAAACTGGTCACTTTCTGCAAGGAATATTTACATACCATAAAAAATTTTTCATTATAAAGGCATATTTTACATTTATAAGGAGGGCATTATTATGCAAAGAAAATTATTAGAATTAAAAAGAAAGTTGTTTATGGTTATGGGTATTATGTTGTGTTTCATATGTTTTACTGGAATAACCGTTAATGCGGCAGAACTCAATGCTGAAACACTTGGCGATTCAGAAGAAACAGTAATATCTGCCGAAGAACGTGAACGAAGTGTGTTTCTTGATAGTTCAAAAGAGAGAATACCTAACTTCTTTGTGGTAGAAGCCGTTGTAGAAGGTTCCTCTGGTAGTGATAAAATTAAGATAATTGCTCATAACATAGGCATAGATACAATAGACAAAATTTCATGCAAAGTAAAGATAACTGATAATAAAGGGTTAGTACAATACAATAAGGTTGTTTCATTTACAGATGTGACTCCATTATTTTCTCCTGTATATAATATTTATGTAAAAAATTGGAAAAAAATAGAAATCACAAATATTCAGGCTTGGGATGGTAAAGATTATGGCACGCGTCCAGATCATACAATTATTAGGGAGTAATGGTAATGCAAGAGTTATCGTTTATGGATAATAAAACATTTGACAAAGCAGTTACAATTATAATTGATATTTTGCAGGAAATATATTTAAAGGGTGGGTTAGCATATGTTGAAATAACGAAGGAATATGATGATGCCATATGCTATTACAGAAATTTAGGGATAGAAATTTTGCAGAATTGTTATTTACCTGATATTTCTGCTGTTATGCTCGAATTAGCTATAAATGAAGTTGAGAATAACTATAATATCAGTATGGGGCAAAAAAATATTTTGATATTGCTAAAACATCTGTTTCCCAAAATTCAAACCATGAATATTGAATATATCTTAGATTTTCAAAGCATGTTTTGTTCTAATAATGTTGTGTCAAATAATTATAATAAGATTAGTAAGTATTTAAACGAACAAAATGATGTGAATTGATACTTAATTTCAAAATTAAAAGTCAAATAGCCACCATATCAATCTGGATTTGGTGGCTATTTGACTACGTGAAATGTTTATTTACACAGTCTGCTTAACAAATTCGATTGGGTATTAGATTAGATACAGGTAATAAGACCTTTTGGAATCGTCACACACTTTGATTCATCCGGTGACTTGTTGATTACCGGCATAATGTCGATTGTCCAGCTTCCAATATCTACTATCAGTGTTTTCTTTGCCATAGCAGGAATCTTGTCCACTACTGCTGCATAGCACTGAGGAAATACTGCCACATCATCAATTTCAATATGATATGACTCATTCTCATATTTGAAGCTTACACGCTTATTCTTTGTCAGGTACTTGATAAAATCATTCTTCTCTGCTCCAAACCTTGTAAGCGGAAGTCCTACAGCAAGGAATACCTTTGCTTCATCAACTATGCTCTTACGAAGCGTGTTCCGTTTCCTTACTTAAGAACTCACCTACTTTCCAATACATTTTGATAAGTTCCTCATTTACTTTTTCCGGTAGTTTTTCCTTTTTCATCATCGCTATCTTCTCATGAATATTGGTGTTATACAGTCTGTAAAGGTCTGTAAAGTGCTGTATAAGTTTGTTATTAAATTGTGACAGAAATTAAATGCCAAATCATCCAAATATCAATATTAGCAAAGCAGCAAATATAAGACAACTTCCAATAATCTTTCCCATAATATCAGTTCTGTTTGCAACATGTCTTTGAAGTTCATACAAGTCTTCATTACAAAAATGAATATAGTAATCAACACTATCTTGATTTATCCGATAAATACTGTTGTCTGTCCTCGGATAATAATAAACCTTTTCATCTGTTCCTGATGTCGGTCCTTTGTATTTATTTGAAAAAGATGAAGCTGCAATTATATCATCCATTCCAACCTGCTTTCTTCCACTATCATCAGTAAAGTAGACTATCCATCTGTCCCCACAACAATCTTCCGTATGTGTAACCTTTCCGATCGCAGTATTACATTTTGAATAATCGCTTAATCCCTGCTTCTTTGTAACTCCAGAAACTTTTATAGCTATAATTCCTGCAATTACAAATAGAATACATCCAACTATATTCATTACTCAGTCCTCCACATTATTTCTTTTAAAATTAACCGAACAAATCAAATTTTATAACATTTGGATGTTCACCGCTTTTATACAGCTTTACATATTTGTGCCATAATTTTCCTACCACAAACTGGCTTATTATAAGCCAAATGATAAATAGAAATATAAATGCGGCACAACCTAATGCAAAAATTGCTTCCGCATATTGACTAAATATAATACATGACAAGGCGATTATGAGAACTGCTGAAATTGGAAGTGACAATTGAAACCAAAATAACTGTCTATACGACTTATATAATTTTCTAAATTGCTCTTCATTCATAGTCTGTCTGGCAAACTTGAGCATTTCATTATTTTGTATTTTACTATCAATAGAACCAATATATGAAATCTTTGACATAATTATTTCTCTCCTATTTTTTCATGTTTTTTATGCTTTTTCTGTTATTTGCTACTGTTTTCTCCAACTTTTGAACATTCTGCGATATATTATTTTTCCCTTGTACACTTGAACTTTCTTTGTAACTTCATTACACCCAAGAACTGTTATTAAAAGAAAGAAACCAGCAGTAAATAAAGTGGATAAATAATTTCCCAATGATTACATTCTTAACCTCGCCACTTTTATTATTTCACATAGGCACAGTATACCACAGTTCCTGTGCCTATGCGATAACTTACTGCTTCTTTCGATAAGAACTCATCCTCTCCACAGTAACCTCCGGATAGAAATAAGTAAGAATCGTTGCCTTCTTCACTTCCTCTTTCTGCTCTGCTTCATCCTGCATGGAGAGTCTTCTGCTTAGCTTTGTGTATTTGAGCTCCATAGCTGAATACTTTCTTCGGTATCCTGATATAACCTTGTAAAATCCTTCCGGCCTTGGTCTGACAATTAATGGATTTAGTATTCCATATTTACTGATGCTGTCCTGCAGCTCCTTCATCTGACTGTCAGTCTGAACCTTAAATGGATGATTTTTAAAATCGTGAAGTCTCTCAATTTCTATCTCCACAACTTTTTCATCACGGTCTCTCTGTTTCTCACTATCCATCCAATGGCATTAATGAATATCATACTTCCTATAATCAAGCAAGCAGTTATACCCATTATCATACATCGTTTTGGTTTCATCCCAAAATCTTCCTTTCTTCTGTAACTTCTTTTAACTTTTACTTCCTAATCCACGAACAATTTTTACATCAACATTCTAAATACAACCATCTTCTCAACCCTACTTTTATTACATGTGTAAGATTTCAACACAAAAAATTTTCCTTTTGAGCGCCTGTTACATCCACGCAAATATTACATCAGTAAGATTTAGAAGTCAAGTTATCTTTATATAAAAAGGCTTCTGCCGGGAAGTATCATACATTTTCGCAAAAGTGATGCCTTTTAGCAAAAGCCTATTATTCAGCAGAGTCTCACCCCCACTGTTTTAATATTCAAATGTTTCATTCAAAAGACCTGAAAACACACATTCATTTGCTCCCACTTAATATCCCACAAACCGCAGAAAATCAAGGTTTCTTTGAAAGCAGACAAATGGTTTCAATATTCCTCTGAACTTTGATTTTATACTGCATAGCGAAAGTATGAAATAGGTTTTCAAAATGGGGTAATGTTTCCACCCCTTATAAAAGATAATCCACAGTAATACTTTTATATACCAAAGAAACTTGCAATACTAGCAACCGAACCTAACACACTCAATATAGCTGTAGATACTTTTCCGACACCTGCTATAAAACCTTTAAACTTATTTACACATTCACCTTTTAATTTATTGTCATCTTTTAAAATCGATACTCCAGCCTCATCCAATAATCCATATAAAAAATCTTTCATATCTGAATTAAGTTCTTTAATATTTGCTATTTTTTCTTTTGCTTGTTTAATATCATTTTGTATACTTTCATTATTTCGAGATATTACATTTTCGACTATTCCCTCATTAATTCCCGTTACTGCACCATAATTTATACCATTAATATTTTGTTCAATCTTTTGTACCATTCTACTTTCATCCTTCAAATTCTCAGTCATTTTTAATGCCTCCTTATATATTTGCTCTATATCCATATTTTTCTTTATGCAAGAGATAATTTCCAACAATAATCTACATAAATCAGAATGGCTCAATTTCCTTATACTGATAGCCTTCGCTGTAGAAATATCACGCTGCCAAATTACAATACATGGCAACTCTTTTATATCGACTGCCATATCTTTAATTTTTTTTAATGAAGCAAATCCCGTATTATTAAGTTCTTTTAAACTGTAAAAAATATCCAAAAAGTCAGAAGATGCTGCATCTAAATCATACCAGTATTCTTGTACAAATCTCTCAAGGTCTGATTCCCCTTTTAACGGCAACAAAATACATTTATATTTTGCCTTATCATTATAATACCGTTCAAAAATATAAGATAAACTTCTAATCTTTCTTCTTCCAAATACTTTATTAATCCACTCATATACTTGTTCAGGCGATTTATTATTAAAGCATTTTATAATATCCTTTTTAGTCTTATTTTTTAGTTTTATTTCTCTAGATGATTCGTATTTTTTGATAACATCATGAAATACAATTTCCGGCATTTTATACATATTAAATGACTCATTTTGTTCTTTTAACCAATTAAGAAAATCTAATATTGATGATAAATCCTTACTTGAGTACCCCACCATAAAATGCATTAATGTTGGATTATCGGTTATTCCGTTTTGATCAAGATAGAAATATAATGAATCAACTAAAACATACGGTTCAATTTTCTTTAGTTCATATCTCGGTTCTTTTCTTAATTCTTTAAACCTATTATGCAAAAGGTATTCAAATTCATGATAACACTTATGTAAGCAATGATACATGCAGTAGTGAAAATCTTCATTACAATATCTGCATTCACAATATTTCTCTAGAAATTCATCAAATTCTTTGCTATCTATCACTTGATTAATATATCTCTTTAAATGTCTTTTACATTGTTTATAATCATAAACTTTACAACCTCTATATTCCCCATGCAAATATTCCTCAGCATATGACATTGCTAATTTCTTATCATTTAACAATGAATCTAGAAGCCCTTTATTTCTTGGATAATTTTGAGAAATCCATTCCAAAAAATCTAAAACAATATAATCCGGTAATGCAAGCATAGTATTCCTCCATCCTTTATCACATTTTGTAATATCTGCTACGTTTAAGAAGCTCCGTTATGGTAAAATCCTTTCTCTCTGAGTGCATAAATAAGGTATTGCTTCAAAAAAGCATATTTTGTGTTTCAAACGAGGTATTTAGACACTATGTAGCTTACTATAGCCCCCGATACAAAGAATACAAAATTAACTATAACTCCTTGCCAAAAACTTTTTCGCCCCTCTTTCTGCAATTCATTATTTAATGTGGTTCTAACTGCCTTAACCTGTTCTTCTGTTAAGCTTATTATTGTTTCTGCCTGTTCTGCCTCTTCCTTTAGTTTTTCTACCATCTTAACTCTTTCTTCTAATTCAGTTTGTAATTCACCTAACTCCTGTACTGAATTTTCAAGCACTGTTGACACATCTTTGATTCGTGATGTTATATCATCCTCTTTATTTATATTTTTCCTCTTCAAAATAGTAGAAATAACTTCATAAACAATAGATGAACTTACTCCTAATATCCCTGATAAAAGTGTTACTATTATTTCCAATATAATACCTCCTCGTATCTCTTATCAAAACTATCCACTTCTTCCTCTTTTGCAAAAAAGTATCCTTTCGCCAAAATGTATACTTCCCGTTCTCCAAAGCCTATCCCCTGGGGTAAACCTCTGCTTATATCATCACTCTACGGAAACAGAAACACACATCTATTTTATTCCCAAAATGGCGAAATCCTTTGATTTATTGGGCTTTTCTCGACAGAAGGCAGACTGTTTCTACATGCGTCGATTGACGAAGAAGAATACAATTCTTCAGCAGAGTCTGATGAAGAAGAACACAATTCTTCGTTACTCTCCATTCCTACACAATTCTGTCTTTCATCGTCTAATTTCATCTCATCACTAACATTCAATGGTAAAGTCTGATCAGCCATAATCAAGCCCTTCTTATGAATGTTTTTATATCATGGCACCTGCTACTGATAAAACAGCAGGTACATTGCTACCTTAAATAGTATACCACAATCTATGCGGTCTTTGTTGTACTTTTTTCAGCTTTGAACCATGTGAAAAAAAGCCGATCAAGAATCGCAACTCCCAATCGGCATCTTTTCTTACTCCTCTTCATTTTTACATTCAATTTCCGTTCCGCCCAAGAACATCCCCATCAAAAAAAATCTTTGATCTAAACCACTACTCATTAGATTCACAAAAATGGAATTCCTCTTTAAATCTTTCTTTAAAAATACTAAATACATTATTAAGTACTAAATCGTCATCAACTGATACATATGATTCTGTATCTTCTGTTTCACCATCTTCTACTTTCAAAATTACTACTTCATCAGCATTTTCATCGCTCGGCAACAAAACTACAAATTCATCACCGTCATACTCAATTAAATCTAAAAAATCAAACTTAATATCGTTCCCGTCTTCATCATTAAGAACAATTACATTATCGTCTTTACTTAAATTTTCTTGCTGACTATTCTCTTCTTTGATATTAGTTTCGTCTTCATCTAATGAACCAAATAACTCATCAAATTTTTTCTCTAATTCTTTTTGCAAATCTAAATCTATATCTTTATGTACACTAGATTCAGAAACATTAATATTCTCAAAAAATTTTGAATCACATGATTTATACCCTAATTTTAATAATTGGTTAGAGGAATTGTCATAGCTGGTCTCCATGAACTGTCTATTTAATATACTATTTCTGATAAATCAATCGAGTAGGAGGCGGTGACTAACCGCCTCCTACTCGATTGCTCTGAATCTGATACTTTCCTAATGAATTGTATCACAGATTATTTTTTTTAGAAATCACTTTTCTCTCAAATGGGCAAAAGAAAACCTCCAAATCTGTTGGGGAACTTGAAGGTTTGATTCCAACCATTTCCAAAAAACTAATACTTCTTATTTAGCTTGTACTAAATTTTCATTTAATTTTTCTATTATTTCGTTTAAGTATTTTATAAATTCCTCAGTATGCTTAACTGCAAATACCTTTTCATTTTTCTGTAAATTTTCTTTTTGTTCTTTCAGCAATTCTTGCAGTTTTCGGAAACCTACAAGACTCTCCTCCACTCTTATATCTGGCGATATAATATTTCCTTTCCACATTTTATTGAAATAATATGAAAACTGATGTTTATCGAAATTATTCCCTTTAGCATACGCTTCTGCAGTAATAATTGCCATTTCCACATCAAACACATTAAACCTCTTATTTTGGCATATAGTAAATGCCGTCATTGCATTTTCTTGCATTTCTTCAACATATAGTTTTTTATTATTACTAAACATTAATAAATTCCCCGTTTGGAACTCTTCTATGCTTTGATATGTTTTCCATTCTTCTTCTGTAAAATTTTCTTTATTATCTGCACCTATAATCGTATGAACTTGCTGCCCCTCTTTTCGTGAATCTAATAAATTGTTTATTACCTTATTAATCCCAATTCGAACTTTATTCCAATCTACCCTCACTGGTAACTTAAAATCATAATATCTTCCCCAACAATTATTCTGTATAAAATACACATATTCATCCAGACTAAGTTCTCCTGCATATGCCATCTGAACTACTTGTGGAAATCCTTCAATGATTACATCTTCTTCAATATCCATAATCCGATTGGTTCGAATAATATCAGTTGGTGTTTCCGCTTTTTTTCTCGATTGAATCATTCCTATTTCGTAATTAAGAGCATCAATATCCCATATGCCTCGAAGAATCCATTTTTTCACTGTTGCAAACATATATTTATTTTGAAAGAAGGGGTACAACTCTTGAACCTCATTATCCGAAAATAATGTTCCATAATGTCCTTCCTTCGCTATATCTGCTTTGTATGCAATTACATATGAAATAAAGCTATAAAACCATTTATCTATATCTTCAAATCCGTTTTTAATCAAAATTCCATACACTCGATAAAAATCTGTTATTGCACATTTAAGACTTCGTATGTTATGCGGTCTTTTATCCTTTTGAGATTCATTATAAGTATTTCTATCAGGTGCAAATAATTCTAATATTCCCTCTTCACATTCCTTCACAAAGTCCCTATATTTTTCATCTTGATATTTAGTTTTATCAACAATTGTATCTACAATGCTTGCATAATCAGGTATATACTGAACGGTTCGATGTATAATTTTTTCTTTAATTTCATCGTAAGACAATTCATCAATATCTTTTTGGGATTTGTACTTTATCTTTCCTGCTATTCTTTGAGGAGGATTGGTATCATCTTCATTCTTAACAGTATCTATTTCAACCTCTACTGGCACAGCAGTTATTTGCTTTGAACCTCTCATTTTTTCCTGATTCGCTATAATAATTGTATGAAATTTCTGGTTCTCACAATATTCATTAATCGCTCCAAGAATATCAACTGTCTCTAAACAACAACGTTCCAAATCATCAAAAACTAAAATTATCGGTTTCTTGTCTATCACATTTTTTATTTCCACAAAAGAAAACCAGTCTGTATTTGCTATTCCTCTAATCCACTCTGGCAAAAATTCTAATTTGCTTGTTATATCTTTTCCCTTTTGAACCTTTTTTGCAACCGCATCCCAATTTTTCCCTTTATTATATTCACTAATCCATGCCTGTTTAACTGCCATATGTATTCCTTCAATACTTGCTATTCCAAATAAGGAAATACGAATTATATGTGCTTTGTTTTCCAATGCATCTTTCAAATCATTATCGATAAGATATGTTTTTCCACATCCCCATTCTCCAGTCAATAGTATAGCTCCGACTGGTTCAGGCTCTTCACAATAATATAACAACTCATCCAATGTTCTCATTTGAATTTTTCCTCTACATATAGTTTTTCAATTTACATGTTGCAAATTGAATATTTTAAAATTTCTTCCTTATCTTCCTGTTCCATTTCTTCTAAATATCTTTTATGTTTAAATAAAATATTTTTTTTAATTTTTCCAAACTATTAAACAGAAGCCTTCAAGTTATTAAACTCAAAGGCTTCTCATTTTCATCAAAAATTTTCTTATGCAAGTGCAGGTTCCTTCCCTGCAATAATCGCTTTCACTTCTTCTACGTTTTTATCTGTAGCCATAGCAATCTGCTCTACAGTAAAACCATTGTTATGCATATTAAGAATAATTTTTTCTTCTTTTCTTGCCTCTCCAATCGCAATACCATCTTCTTTTATTCCCTGACTCAAGTTACACATAACGCTCACATCCTTCCTGAAGTTCTCCTCAATAGGAATATCGTATTCATTTCCAATTATGTTTAGTTTTTCATCTATTGTAAGTTCCTTAGATAACAATGCTCCCAGCAGACGGTGCAGTTCATACGTCTCATCATGTTCCGGCAGATTCTTTGCCAGTCCAAGCATGATGATATTCAGCAGGTCAAGATTTCCCTTCCATTCATAGGAACCGATTAAATCTTCCTTGGTGAGATGCACATGACTCATGCTGCTCTCGTCCATGTTCATACATACCCAGATCGAATATACACGCTTAATGTCATCGTAGCTGGAGTTCTCAAAATCACGTTCTTTTTGTGATGAGATCAGTCTGCTCACATAAAAGATTGCCCGGTTTAAGATTTCATATCCCGTCGGCTCGTCTTTCTGTGCTTCTACATTGATGATAATCTGTGACAATCCATCTTTCATGCGCACATAAAAAACGATATCAAATCTTACCAGACCTTCATTGATCTCTTCATTTTCTGTGTTGAAACCGACCAGTCTTTCACCATTTTTTTCGCTGGCTGCATTTGTGAGTCCAGGCTCTACCGGTACCGTACTGATATGTGGTGTTCCCTCGATGCAGTTGACCACATCCTTGGGATTCATGCCCTTAAACTCATCAACTGTTTTTACCAGTATATGTGCCAGTATGCTCTTCTGCCCTAACAGACGCTTTGCACTCGTATCATACTGTGCATCCTTGTCTGTTGCTTTCACTGCATTTTTTAATTCTGTATTCACTGGCCTTCCTCCTTTTTGTAACAGATATAGTCATCCCCAAAAAGGCATCTGACCACACCTATATTATAACTTACCCATTTCTTTTATACAATCAATTTTTACATTTGAAAAAGGAACATAAGAAAAACTCCAAACCTATCATAGACTCGGAGTCTTGATTCCATCCATTTTTTACATTGTCTGCACCGGTGCATGTTGTTCCTGCGCCTCATGCTCCAAAGCATCCTGCTCTGGTACATGCTCTATATTTTTCGCTGCTTCCTGCACTTTTGCCATATACCGGATTTTAATGCTGCTGTAATCAACCCCTGCCGGTTCCAGCACTTTTTTCTCTAACATGTTTAACATCGCCTCGGTGTCAAATTTTCCCTCAAAATAAAGTTCCTCATCCACCTTTATCGGTACATCCATTTCTTCCGGTGAACTGCCAAGGATCGTCCTCCAGCGTCCGGCTACTTTTCCACACATTTCCATAAATCGTTCATGAATATCCGGCTGTTCATTACAGGTCTGCAAAATCTTTTGTGCCACCTTTCTCCATGTAGGTGTCTCTATCCATTCTCCCGACATAAACTGAACTGCCAGCGGTCTTTTCCCTTTCAGTTCTGCTGGGGACACTGTGATAAGGTTGCTTTCCCGGATCGTATCCTTCACATTTGTATGCACCTCCCCGCTCCGGTACATCTGGAGTAGTGCATCACATTTCGTGTTTACAAGCTGTAACATTTCCTCCCTCAGTTCTTCTATCAGTTGCTCATAATTCATATGCTTTTTTCCTCCTGCCTTTCGTTTTTTTATATCCATTCTCTTTCACTCATTTTCCGTTATATGCTTTCTGCTCCTGCTGTCCTTTCCTATTTTATGCCAACAATAAAACGCCCGGATCATCGGGCATTTTATTCTTACCATAAACTGGCAGGAACAACGTTTCCTATTTACTTGCTGCCATTCCTGCCGCAGCCTTACTCATATCGAATCTCCTGTTCCATGACAATGCCTGACTGGAACTGTATCAGCAGCTTCTCGCTGGATTCCACTTTGATGGTGGAGATCAGCCGTCTGACAAGGTCATTGTCGAACTCCGGTATCTGGCAGGTGCTTGTGCTTAAGTAATGGTCGATATCTTGGATTCTCTGTTCATAGCTGTCAGCCATCCGTCTCTCGTTTCTGGCTGTTTTCTGTGCCTCTTTTAAGGCATTGATTTCTTCTGCTATGTTTCGGTAGCGTTCATCAAACTCAGGTGTGTAGGAGCCGGTCTTTGCATTCTCTGCGATCAGTGCCACCATCTCTTCCTGTTTTTCTTTTATCTTTTCTTCGTATTTCCCGGACTCTTTTGCGGTGCTGTAGCTCCCGATGACATGGATGATGTTCTGCCGGAAGTTTTCCATAAATTCCATATCATCACTCGTGATCCTGTGGATGGCTTCCATCACTGCCCTGTTTAATGCGTTCTCTTCGAGTGTCTCGGATTCCCCGCATTTCTTCACTCCGTTGGTCAGCCGGTTGCTGCATCTCCAGACCACTTTCTTTTTCCCGTTTCTCGCCCAGGTGACTCTCCGGTACTCCTGCCCGCATTTTCCGCAGATCAGCATGCCGGTCAGCGCATAGGTGGAGGAATACCTGCTCCTCTGGTTCTTCTTCCGGGTGACAGCCGCCTTGCATAAGGATGCCATCCGCATCATCTCTTCCTGTACCCTGTAGAACAGCTCCTTCGGTATGATTGCCTCATGGTCATCTTCCACATAATACTGCGGTACGATTCCAGTGTTTTTTACTTTCTTTTTTGTCATGAAATCCACCGTATAGGTTTTCTGCAGTAATGCATCTCCCATGTATTTTTCATTTCGGAGCATTTTGTCTATTACCGTGGAATGCCATTTGTCCTGCCCTGTGGCGGTCTTGATTCCCTGCTCTTCCAGATGCTTTGCAATTTTCCCGGTACTGTAGCCTTCCAGATAAAGGCGGAAGATCAGCTTTACAATCTCTGCCTCTTCGGGTACGATGACTAGATCCCCATCCTCGTTTTTGGTGTATCCCATGAACTTTGTGCAGTTCACGATGACCTTGCCTTTTTCAAATTTCCTCACGACTCCCCAGCGGATGTTCTCGTTGATGTTGCGGCTCTCCTCCTGCGCCAGACTGCTCAAGATGGTGATAAGGATTTCGCCGGTTCCCTCCAGTGTATTGATTCCCTCTTTCTCGAACACCACCGCCACGTTCTTTTCTTTCAGTTTTCGGATGGTCACCAGCGAGTCTACCGTGTTCCTCGCAAACCTGCTGACCGACTTTGTAAGGATCATGTCGATCTTTCCTGCAAGGGCATCCTGTATCATGGCATTAAAGTCTGCCCTCTTTTTGGTGTTTGTTCCACTCTTTCCGTCATCCGCATAGATGCTGGCATTTTTCCAGTTTTCGTTTTCGGATATTTTATTGGTATAATACTCCACCTGTGCTTCATAGCTGCTGTCCTGCTCTTCCAGTTCCGTACTGACACGGCAGTAGGCAGCGACCTTCATTTTCTTCTCTGACAGTTTCACATCAGCGTCCGGTATCGTTCCTCTGCCCTTTCATAGAGCAGTTTCATCAGGTCTACTTCTGTACGTCCCTGCTCTTCTTTCATCCGCTGCAGGTTCCGCTCCAGAACCCGGTACTGAGGACTGACCTTTTCCTCCTGCCTTTGTACCCGGAGCAGACCTTTGTTTCGTATCACTGCATTGATGGCTTCCACACACACCTGCTTTGCCTGCCCGTCTGTAATAAAACTGTTCCTGCAGTTTTTTGTTCTGCCAGTCACATAGTTCTTGCACTTCCACTTGGCAGTGCCGCCACTCTCTTTTTTGTGGTTCGGCTGGATATGGCTGCATACCGCTCCGCATTCTGCACACCAGATGACACCTCCGAAGAGGATTCTCTCATCCCTGCCGGGCCTGTGGTCTGCCCTTCCAAGCTCTGCCCTCACCTTTTCCCGCCTGCGCTGGACTCTCTCAAACAGTTCCTCTCCTATGAGCTGCGGATAGTATTCTGTGCCAAGGTAGCTTGGATTTTCCAGTATCCTGCCGATGGATGCATGGGTCCAGGACACTTTCCCTTTTGCATTGCATATGTTTCTCCCTTTCAGGTTCTGGGCGATCCTGCCTGCCGCCCCCCGCTGTCATAGTCTGTAAATATCTATTCCACAATTTTTCTCTGTTCTTCACAGATGGTGATTTTTCCATCCACAACCTTATAGCCGATTGGCATGTGCCACTGCATCCTGTCCACCTCACCTCTCCGTCAGTTTCAGTCCGTTGTGCAGGCAGAAGGTGATGTCGTGTTCCTTGGAGACCACGATCTTCTCCGCTGTCATTTTAAACAGTTGCTCGTCAAACTCCTCCCACATCCATCTGAATCTGATATCTTGGAATCATCCCATTTTCCTTTTTATAAGCCAGAACATCATAAATCATCTACTTTTACGTTCCCATTTGATACCTTATTCAAAAAACGATCTAATTCCTCTACATAGCC
>ERZ1034998.556-NODE-556-length-24116-cov-16.828353_pt1 | contig 24116 bp, 36 predicted proteins | sample MGYA00520621_ERZ1034998 | MGnify/ENA primary metagenome ERZ1034998 (study PRJEB33766, sample SAMN09781748) | gut metagenome | biome: gut microbiome | host: Homo sapiens | place: Madagascar | study: EMG produced TPA metagenomics assembly of the PRJNA485056 data...
AATTATATACCGAAATAAAAAATTCTTTAAAACCTTCCCAATTATTTATATTAACTATAACTTTATTAGTTGGGAAATTAAGTAGTTTAATATATCCACTAATTGTGCTATTCGCAACATGATTCTTTCTGGCTATTTCCTTAATAGTCATTCCATTTTTGTAGTCTTGGATAATTTCTTGTGTATTCATAATAAATGTATTAATTAATATTTTTTTTTATCTATATACAATAATATTACAAAAATTTTATAACGTATATTCAATTAACTTATTTTATATCTTTTTATAAATGATGAAGATATAGTCTGAACTTACATTAATTAAGAAATGTAAGAGGTAGAGATAAAGAACTCTACGATAACAAAATTGCTCAATTTCTATGCGTTGCTAATGGAGGTATTTTGATTCAGGATTGTGCTGGACATTGTCTTGCAAGTACCCATACAATAACGGACGGCAATAGAAATGTAGAAATAACCTCAACACATCACCAAATGCAATATCCATACTTGTTGGATCGTAATGATTATAATGTTTTATTCTGGGCTTCTAACAGACTTAGCTATTGTTATAAAGGAAGTAATATTAGAAGAGAACCACCAGAAGAACCAGAAGTAGTTTATTACCATGTAAATGGTAATCCTCAATGTCTCGCAATTCAGGGACATCCTGAAATAATGAGAAAAGAAGCTCCAGTTATTAACATTTTAAATGATTTAATAGATAAATGCCTAGAAGACGTCCACTAGAAAACATCCTGTTAGGAACAGATCCAGAATGTTTTATTTTTAATACAAAAACTAACAAAGTTAAATCATCTGTTCAATTAATTCCAGGTACAAAAGATAATCCTCATAAAATTCCTGAATTGGGAGAAGGATTCGCTTTACAAACCGATAATATTTTAGCAGAATTTAATATTCCTCCTGCAAAATATGCTAATGATTTTATTTCTAGTATAAACAAAATGAAGGAATATATTAGAAATTATGTAAAAAATATTAATCCGGATTATGACATTCTATGTGCTTCTTCGCAAAATGTGCCAAAATCTGAATTACGTAGTAAGCAAGCACGCGAATACGGTTGGAAGGCAGCCGCCTAGTATAGTAATATACTTTGAAAATTGGACAAAAACGGTGAATAAATACTGAAACAGTATTTAAAAATTTGGATATTTACCTGATAATGTATATTATATCAAATTTAAAATTAAATTATTATGCATAGAAAATTTGACGTAAATGACAATTTCTTCGAAAATATTGATTCAGAAGAAAAAGCATATCTACTAGGATTTTTTGTAGCAGACGGAACCTATGGATTAGGATCTAATTGCAAAAATTCCTATAGATACTAGATTCATTAGCAGGAAAAAGATAAATGTATAGTTGATTGGTTTAGAGAATTTATAGTACCTAATGGAACTCTTATGTATAAAGAAGCTTTTACAGATAAAAGAGGAACAAATCATAAGGGAACTTATAAATTAAGATGGACTTCTAAAACTATGCATCAAGATTTAGAAAGATTTAATATAACTCCTAGAAAAACTTATGATCTTCAGTTTAAATTTCCTTTTGAATTAATACCAGAAGAACATTTATGGGACTTTATAAGAGGATTTATAGATGGGGATGGCCAAGTAACATATCTTGAAAATACTAGATAGTTTACATTTACAATGTATGGAACTTCAAAACCATTTATGGATCAGTTAGGAGATATTTTTGAAAAAGAATTTAAAGTAGAAAAAAGAGTAGAGGGTGTTAAAAAAAGTAATCTTACTCTATATACTTTAAGATTTTCAGCAAATTAGCATAGAGCTGAATTTATTAATTCTTTATATTCTAAATTGTATAAAAATAAATCTTTCTTTTTACAAAGAAAACAAATCAAATTTTTAAAATACTTATTGTTTAAATACCGTGATAATTCTGAAGATTGCGAAAGGCTTCAGAATATTGTAGAGCGTAGAGAGTGAATAAATATAATCTCTCCAAGAGTGTCCAATATCCTATATATAGGATAAAAATGTACGCCGAACTATACCGAGACAGTGTAGGTATAGAAATTAAGATAAAAAGCTTAATGATAACATATTGTGCGATCCGGACTATTGTGTATATACAGGTACAGTTAATCCTAAACCTGAAGACGCAACTAAATCTACAATCAGAGGAGCGGGTCAAGTGAAGGCCCGAAGTACAGAAATGTACAGTAGAATCGCTTAAAAACGGTAAATGATAAATTCCTATAAATTATTTTGAAGTGCTGGTTATACTGTATATATTGGGTATATTAACCATATATTTAAATTATATATAATATGACTGAATTTCAAAAAATTGTAATTAATTTGGTGAATGAAGGAAATACAGTTACTAATATTGCTAAAATATTAGGAAGAAACGTGTCTTCAGTTTCATCAGTAGTAAAAAGATTTAATTTAAATCCTGTAAAAGCATTTAAAAATACAGTAGATAATAATTTCTTTGATAAGATTGATTCTGAATAGAAAGCATATTTACTGGGATTTTTTTATTGCAGATGGGTGTATTAACAAAGATACTCCTAGATCAAAGGGAAGATTCTCTATAAATTAGTCAGAAGATGATAAAGAAGTTGTAGAAGCATTTAAAAAATATTTAAATGTGCCTACAGAAATATCCATAGTTAATTGTCAAATAGGTGCGAAGTTTAGAAAGCCTTAGTTACGATTAAGATGGACATCTCCTCATATGAAAGATTCATTGAAAACTTTATATGGGATTACTTCTAATAAGACTTCTGATTCTAATTTCGAATTTCCAATTAACACTATTCCAAATGATTTAATAAATCATTTTGTAAGAGGCTTCATAGATGGAGATGGTTATATGGGGAATAATGGAGAAATTAATAATTTTTCTGTAAGCATTATTGGAACTAGCAAAAAATTTATTTCAATGCTTAGAGATATTATTGCAAATAATACAGGAATGACCTATAAAATTTATGAAAATATAGGAAAAACAATTACATACTATAGTTTAAGATGGTCATGTAATCGTATAAATAAATTAGATAAAATTACTAAATTACAAAAATATTTATACAAAAATGCAACTATTTTTCTTAAAAGAAAGAAAGAAAAAATAGATGCATATATTAAATACCGTGCTAATGCATTAAATAATATTAATGCACAGTGTAACGCATAGGAAATGAACCTGGAAGATCTTCCAGAATATAATTTTCCCACGAGTGAGCGGCCCTTAACAGATAATGCTGAAGGTGAAAATATATGCTGAACTACTAGGAAGGAATATAACTAGTAGAATTATGGGATAAAAAGCCCGTAAGATAACAAAATTGTTTCACATTCATATAGGATATGATGCACCTGAAATTGATCGATCTTTACGATTAATTACGTATTTAGATGCGTATTTAGGTCTTCCTTCTATTCTTATTGACAAAGATACAGAAAGAAGAAAGCTTTATGGTCAAGCAGGATGCTTTAGACTAACTCGATATGGTAAACTTTAATTAAAAACTCATAGATTAATTTTATTTAAATTTTGTAAAATCTTTCTTTTGGTTATTCATAAAATGTGTTTATTTAATATTAAATGAGACATTTTACAAAAGAAGAACTTGACTTTGTAAAAACACAACTTGAACATAAAATTCCTTACAATAGATTTTTAAAGAAACTTCATTGTGATAGTAGAACTTTTAAGAGGATGTGTTTAGAAAATGGATTTGAATATCCTTCTTTTAGGAAGAGAATTGTTCATCATAATCCATTCTTAGATCTTAATAACCCAGATACAATGTATTGGTTAGGATGGCTAGCTACAGACGGATATATAAACCATAAAGATTCTAGAGTTAGTTTATGCCTATCCAGTAAAGATTATGATGTTATTTGTAAATTTAAAGATTTTGTATCTCCTTCTTTAAAGATACTTCGAATTATGTCTCATGAAAAATTCGAAATGTATCAAGTTTCTTTTAGAAACAAGGAAATAGTATAATATCTTAATTCTCTTGGATTTAAAGAAAAAAAAACTTTTACTTTTATTCCAACTTTTAAAATAACTTGGGATTATATCAGAGGAGTTTTCGAAGGAGATGGATACTTTAGATGGGGAAAAACTAAAGAATTAAATATTACAAGTGCTTGTAAACAACATATAGAGATTATTAAGAAATTTACAGATAGATTTGGTATACATTCTTTAATTAGAGAAGCAGTAAAACCGAACGGTACTGTTATGTATAATTATGAAATTTATACTAAAAGTCATATTACAAGATTTATTGATTATATTTATAAAGATGCAGAAACTTTCATGAATAGAAAGTTTTCTTTGGCCAGGATTGCTAGTAATAGTGATTGGAAAGCTCTTAAATTCGGGGAACCAGCATCAGGAATCCCGAGCCAAGCCTCATCACATGAGGAAGGTGTAACGACTTTATAGGAGCCCCCTAATAGGTAAAGCTAAGGGTGAAGAGAAAGTCTTATCTAGGAGTGAACCTAGGTAGTGTGAGTATAGAACATTGTCTTCTTTCTTCATGAAAGATGATAAACATTTACGTTGGGTACTTGAACAAGTAAATAAAGCTATTCTTGCTTATAATGACTGTGTAGAGATTCCTCCAATGGAAGTAACTCAAGAGGTTATTAATACAAATAATACAGAACTCGCTAAAAAGCTCTGTAAAGAATATAATATTTGCTCAAATTTTTTAACAGAAGAATAATTATATGTGTGGTATTTTTGGAGTGGTAAACCGCCATAAACGTCAATTAGATAAACGTGCCTTTATAACTTTAGGTTGCGCTAATGACGCTCGTGGTGGTGATGCTTGTGGTGTCATGATCGATGGTAAAGTTGATAGAGGTACTGAAAAAGATGATGTTTATTTTCAAAATTGGTATCCCAAATCAAAAGTACTGAAAGACACTGAAAAATGTTATGTGGCATTAGGGCACTGTAGAAAAGCTTCTGTAGGAGGAGTGGCTGCAGATAAAGCTCAGCCTGTAACAATTAGTGATGAGAATGGAAATCTATTATTTTGTCTTATTCATAATGGAACTATTTATAATTATAAAGATTTGGCAAAAAAATATATTCCAGGAATTAATATTAAAAATATGACTGATAGTCAAGTAATGGCCCAAATATTCTTTCATTCAGGATATGATGTATTAAAAGAATATATTGGTGCAGGAGCTTTTGTAATACAAGACTATCGTACAAATGAAACTTTTATATTTAGAGGTAAATCTAAAAACTATAAAAGTTCAACAACAACAACTGAAGAAAGGCCTCTTTATTTTATAAATACTGGTAAAAGTATTATATTTTCATCAATTCTCTCTGTATTACAAGGATTATTTTGGGGATTTGATGCTTATGATATGCCTTCTAATATTCTTTTAAAATGTACTGGAGAAAATCTCTATAAAATAAAAGAGTATGACAGAAGTGAATGCACTCAATCTAAATCTTCCTATACAACAACTTCAAAGCCTGGGAATGGAATATTATCTGGATATCCAGACTGGCACTATAATGATTATGGATATTGCGCTCCAAAAGTAGATTTTGACAGTGGTACTGGTAATTATATAAATGGTTCTACTGGAGAAATTCTAAATGGAGTAGTATATGTAAGTGATTGGGGATTTATTTCTAACTATAGTACTGTGTATAATAAACCTTATTACTTCTGGAATGGTATTATGTTAAGTGGTGAAAATGCTTATAGAGCAATGTTCAAACTACTTGCACAAAAACTTCCAGAAAAAACTTTATTAGGGATTTCTAGACGATTATCCTGCAATCCAGTTCTCATAAATAAGAAATATTACACTTTTGACGCAGATTATAAGAAAGTAAAGTTTTCTGAAGAATATTATTATCCTCTAACAGATGTTGTAATATATTGTGATAATGGTAAATTACTTACTGATTATTGCATGGATAAAATAATGAAATTTAATCCAGTGAATTTAAGTATAGACTCTATAACTAAAATTATAAACTATGTCAAAAGTAATATTCGATGAAACCTCACAAACGTGGTTCAATGAAAGGGAAATAAGAAACCTGCCTATTGCTTATGGAATAGTATATTGGGATGATAATTATTATGAGTGGGGATATTTTAATCAAAGAGAAGACTATAAAGTAGTTGAAGTAAATGGAGATATAGCAAGAGTTCTTATAAGAAATTGTAAGAAACCCCTCTATTTTAATAGAGCACAAGGTATTTATTCTGCTGTAAATCCAGGCATTGATACTACATTCGCTTATGGTAGATTTCCTTATACTTTTATAAGATATTATTCTACTAGATATTTGGAAGAAGCTTTTCAGGCAAAACAAAAAATTAAAGATGAAATTTCTTACAAATATATAAATGAACTCCCTTATACATTTGGTCTTGAATACGAAACTAGTGCTGGATATATTCCACAGGAAGAATTATATAGAGTTGGCCTTATTCCACTAAGAGATGGTTCTATTACAGGTATTGAATATTCTACTATAGTTTTAGGTGGAAATAAAGGTATTAATGCACTAAGAGAGCAATTAAAGGTTCTTAGAGAATATACTATATTTGATCAAGATTGTTCTTTGCATATTCATTTTGGTCATTTCAAGTTAAGTCCTCAAGTTCTTTTTCGACTTAATAATTTATTTGCAAGTTCTGATATAGGGTATTATAGTGTCCCTTGGGCTTTTGAAACTAATAGATATAAATCTAATGGAAAGAATTATTGTAAAATGAATGCAACATTTTCTGACTTTAATTCTTTATATAGAACTTTTGTAGGAAGAGAATTTTTTGGTGATTTATTCCAACCTCATCCTTCTGATACTAGTGGTGATAGAAAATGGAATATTGTAAGCAGATATAAAGCACTAAATTTAATAAATGCAATTTGTTATGATCATGCAAAAACTGCTGAATTTCGATTCTTACGCCCTTCTTACAATTTTGATAAAATATTAGTTTGGATTTTTGTATTAGGAGCATTTATTAAATATGCTGAAGATACTAAAATAAGAGCCATTAAAAATATATCAGTAGAAAGAATTCTTAAAACAGTATATTCTGCTGAACTAGCACAAGTTCTAATTAGAGCGCTTCATTTACAAAAAGAAGTAGTTCAAACTCAAACTTTAGTAAAAGACTATTATGGTATGAGAGTTGATATAGAAGATCAAATACTTACATATCAAAATATGAGCAAAAATTGCGAGTTTTTTTACTAACAGAGTTTTTTTTAGTATATTTTTTGTACTTTAATAAAAAATATATATAATTCCCTTAACCCAGTTCGAATAGTGTGAATAATAGTAGCACTTGGTTAGAATGAGGTGACTGATAGCCAATATGACTATAATTTATCTGTACTCTATATAAATCCTGTACAGGGGTAATTATATGAAAACAATGAATAATCGTGAATTTAAAAAATTATTTAAAGCAACTTATCCTTCATTTTCAAATGCAAAAATTAAAAACTTTAAGAAAGTTGTAACTTATCCAAACAGCGGATCTATTAGATTCCAAGTTAATTTGGATAAGAATGGACAAGTATACGATATTCATCAATCCTTTGTTTCAATTATTAGAGATGTTGAAACAAAGAAACGTTATGTTAGGGTAACGCTTGGTGATCGTCCTCGACTTCTTTTTGAAAGAATTTGTGGAAGACCATTTGAACTTATTACTCCATGGATTGACAATCTTATTGAAGAGATGCAATCCGAAAAGTAACATTCAGGAAGACATGGAATCTTTATAAGATTTATGGGTTCGATTCCCATATCTTCCTCTAATAAGATTAGGACAGAAGTTAAATGCATTCTTTAAGCATTCGCAGTTGTAGCTGTGTTAAAAATTGCCCGAAGTGAAGGCGGTTAAACTACTATTATAGCTAATAGTCCTCATGGCTAAGTATGATAAACCCTCGGGGAAAAAATAGGAGCCTTAAAGAGATAGGCTTAATTGAAGTGTAAGTATTCCTATAGATGAGTTCATAACTATTAACTATAGTAACTAGGGCCTATAGTTGGTATTGATACTGAAAATAAAAAGAATCATGCAGACACGTAGTCTTTAAATACATTATAACAGTCAATAGCATTTTTTATCCCACTTATAAAAAATCTTAGCTTGTAAAGATTGGTAGGTTAAATTTTATTACTAATTTAGGAACAGAATAGTTTCGGTTTTTGTCATTTTTTGAGTTTTAAGCATGTATAAATTCTTTTAAAATAAAATCAAAACAGTGGTTCGAATCCACTGAGGCCCACTTGTTAATATTAAATTAGATGATTATGAAATTTACAAAACAGATTGCACAAGCTTTAGCTAATAAAGCTAAAAAAGAATTAGTTAGTATTCGTAAAGAAAGAGTAAAAACATTTAAAGTTCCGGAAGAAATAACAACGCAGATACTCCAACTTTCAACTGCATATTTTACAGCTGTAGGAACAATGAATTCTGCTCTTAAGCAGCTCCAACAAATTGCTAAGACTAATTATGGTCGATGGGAATTTGCAAGTATGGATCATGATAAAATAGTTGAAAAACTTAAATCAGACATTGTAGAAAGTAATATTCCAAAAGTACCTTCTATTGAAGATCTTACTGATGACTTTTTAATAGAGTCAATTGATGCAGCAAATGCAGAAGAACTTATATCAAAGGTAGTATCTAAATATTCTTAATTATGAAATATAGAAAACTTATTATAGATAAATCAGAAGGAATTTATACAGGAATAATCCAAGTATACAAAGCATTCCATTGGATTACTATTAAACAGATGGAATCAGAAGATTTAGAATATCTTCACTTATGTCTAGATGAACTTCTAGAACTCTTAGAAAGAGATATTTAAAAAATTCCCCGCTGCATTAAAATCGAAAGGAGGACAAATATGAAAATATTTTTCAAAATGCTAACTCTGATTGCTTTAATGCTGCTATTTAATATAAGCAGTTACGCTCAAACAGCGAATCCGAAGGCTACGTGGTACTATGCAGGAGAACCAGGTAGTGGCTGGGGCTTAGCGATCGGTGAACGATTAACTGACAAAAAAGCGAGAACAGTAAGGTATATTGCTGTAACTCGAGATCTTGAAAGACAAGGATTTAAATTAGGAGATACTGTTATGGTAGAATCTAAAGTATTCCCTTTTTTAAATGGAAAATGGAAAATTGCAGACAGAATGTCTAAAAGGCTCCATAATAGAATTGACTTTTTAATTCAAGATAAAAGCATTCGTAAAAGATTTACAAGACCTGTAAATGTTACGATTGCTAAAATAAACTGACCAGAATTACTAACCAGTAGTGGGGAACGTTGTCCTGGTCAAGACAAGTTTATTCTATCTAAAGTAATGATAGGCGTTAGAGGTGAAACTAGATATCGGTGTCCAAATTTATTTGGTAAAGGATGGGATAAGTACCGCCCTGAGTCAGCCTCTTATTTAATATTAAATTTTATTAAAATGAAACTTTTTATAAAAATTTGTGTAATACTATTAATACTAAGTTTTAATAGTTGTACATTTACAGAAGACTATTCTCCGCCACAATATGTGATAAGCTTAGGAACTCCTTATTATTATAATGGAATAGTTCAATATTATGTTTATAAGAACAAATATTACTACCCATATTATATAAATGGTAGAAGATATTTTTATCATCGACCCTACAGGAGTTATCAAGGAAGAAGGCCTCACTATAGATCAAGAAGATATGACTAATATAATTGGGTCGATTTTAATGATACTAGTTTTGCTACTAATAGTATTTATAGCAGCAGGGTTTAATAATGCAACACATAGCAATAAACCAGTAATACCTATAGTATCAAATACTAGTATAGTAAAACATAATTCATTTTACATAGGAAATTTGGCTGAACAAGAATTAATTTCAAGCCTTAAAAACTATGGAATTAATTCAAAAGCCATTTTTCATAATTTATATGTTAGGAAATCTAATGGTAAATATTCTCAAATAGATGTTGCAGTACTAACAAACAGAGGTTTAATTGTATTTGAAGTAAAGAATTACAGTGGATGGATTTATGGGAATGCTTATCAAAAATATTGGACACAAGTGTTAGCATATGGAAAATATAAATATAAACTTTATAACCCACTTATGCAAAATGCTGAACATATTAGAGCATTACGCCAAAACTTGCCACAAACCCCCGACATCCCAATTTATTCAGTTGTCGTGTTTTATGGAAGTGCAGAATTAAAAAACATTTCTTATTCTCATCCAAATGTATACCTTATTTATTCTAATTCTATTTGTAATGTATTACAATCTATTAAAAAGAAACCTCTTATTAAAGACTTTAATAGGGAAGAAGTTTGGAATGTTTTAAAAAAGGCATCTGAAAACAGTAAAAATCCTTCCATTGTTGCTTCTCATACATATTCAGTAAGAAACTTTATAAATAAAAAAAAATAAGATTATGAATAAACATTTCACATTTATAATACCTATAATCATAGTAGTATTAAGTAGTTGTAATCATCTTTCAAATTTTGAAAACCATTCTTCAAAAGGTATAGATCTATCTCATTGGAATGTTGATACTTATAATATCTCTCTTGATAGTATTTCTGAGGATATTTCATTTGTTTATCTAAAAGCAACCGAAGGTGCCTCATATAAAGATAGAATGTATTCTATGTATATTTCAGAATTCCTTGGTAAAAATGTTGGAAGTCGTAAAAATAATCCGATTAAAATCGGAGCATATCATTTTTTTAAACAAAACGTACCTGCACTATTACAATTTAAGAATATAAAGGAATCTGTTGATTCTTCTGAAATTAATTTACCTATTGCAATTGATTTTGAATTTATTACTTCACGTTCTAGTAAAGAAACTGAACAAATTCAGGAACGCCTGTATAATTTATTAATAATGATTGAAAAGGAGTATAAAAAGAAACCTATTATTTATTGTAATAAAAAAGGATATGATTTATTTATACGTAACTGTAATAAACTTAATCATTATGATATATGGCTTGATGCAAAATTAGATAATTCTCTTACAGTTCCAAATACAATTATAAAACAAATTAAAATAGAAAATAATATTGATATTAATTTATGCCACAGTAGTTTTTAATCTTATCTTCAGAAGTAAGTACTCCTTATACAACAAAAGTATTTAGAGACTTTTAGAAAAGAATACTTAGTGAAAAATAGAATTTAATGAAGGAGTATGGAGTTAATTCTGACACTTATGATAGATTACATCGATTAGCCACCTAGATATTGTTTATAGAAAATCATTGGGAAAATGAGAAGAATAGAAAAGACACTAGTAGAGAGCATGATGTTCAAAAACATTTAGACTAGATTTCTCCATCTTTAACTGACGTAGCTAAAACATTATATGAAAATAGACATAATATTATATTTAACCCTGATCCTGTATATGGCACTCCTACAATAGGATTTTCAAAAATAACTCCTGAAGAGCCTAGCAGAGGTTTTACTAAAATTAAATATGATATAAATAATAAAGATTCTCGTTTTTCCAAGCATGGATTAACTAAACAATCTTTATGGAATGCAGGAGATTCTGGATATGCAACTATGATTTAGCTATTATCTTTATATAAAGATGGTTTAAAATATGGAGATTTTGATTTAGGAAAATTTAAATATGGGGAACCTTCTGTACAATCATTCCCAGAAGGGACTAAATCTAGAAATCCTAAGAAAACAAAGTATCTGACTGGTGATGGAAAAGAAGCAGATATGGAATACATCCTAGGATCTTAGTATAATGGAAGGTATGTAGACCCACTTCGTGGATCATATTCAAAAGTAAATGGATATTTAGATATTTCTTCGCAATATATTTCCCCCTTAACAGAAACTATGAGCAAAACTGTACATCTTCCAGAAGTAAAAATTACTCCTAAACCAAATACAGTAAAGAAAAAAAAAGAGAAATTGATACCTAAGGGCCGTAGAGGTATAAAAATAGATAGATATATTAAATACAAAAATAAAATCTATGATTTAGACAATGATGATTAGACATTAGAAATATAGCATTTAATTGGAACTAGAGAAGATAAAATCTTTGGACCTAAATCTTTAAAAGCCTTATAGCGTAAATTAAATCTTATTCCTGACAGTATTTATGGCCCAAAAACTAAAGCTGCAGTAACTCCAGATTAGAGTATTCGAAAAAATAACTATTCTGACAATAATAAAATTTCACAAAAATTAAATGTACAATGGGATTATAATACAATACTTAACTCTATTAATCCAAAGACTTACACCCCTAATCCAGCAGAAGGGCACAGAACCCCGGAAGAATTAGCTAAACAAATTTATGAGAACTGTTCTTCTTTTTTAGGACAAAATCTTAGAAATAATGGCTATAATGTATACGGAGATGCTTGGACAGCAAATAATGAAATAATTAAGATGGGCGGTAAAAAGTTATTTTCTATCTATGATGACAAAAAATATTTTGGAAATAATCCCACCGGCAAAAATGCTATTAGAGCCACTAAAGAAGCCTCTAAAGCTCACAAAAATTATTCAGACAAATATAAGGATCTACAATTAGGAGATGTAATTGGTCTAGCATATTATAATTCACCGTGGTATAATAAACCAAGAAAAAGAGACGATGGCACAACAGGGCTATCTTATGAAAATACACATATTGGTTTTATATCGGGATTTGATGCCTATGGAAATCCTATAGTAACTCATAATATTCATGGTACAGTATATAATGAACCTATTATAAAAGGGACTACACATGGCGGTAATGTTGTAACAGCATATCGTCCAACAAAAAAGACAAAGTTAACACCAAAAAGAAAAATAATTACAAAACATCCAACAGTGCTAAAAAATAAAAATGAGTCTCGAATATACCAAATAAGTAAAAAATTATCTGAACTACAAAAATAAAAAAAAAATAAATACTATAAATAATAAAATAATTAATCTATAAATGCTTATATTCAATATGAATAGTACAGTACTTAAATTAGGAAGTAAAGGAACTTCTGTAAAACAACTATAGGAGTTACTTCATTTAACTGCAGATAGTATTTTTGGTAAGAATACTGAAAGCGCAGTTAAGTAGTTTTAGAAAGATCATAATTTAATCCCAGATGGTATAGTAGGTGTTAATACTTGGAAAGCTTTAGGAATAACAAAAGATTCAAAATGTGTTGATCCTAGTGTTATATATAGCCCACTATCAGTACATATATCTAGATTACCAAATCGTACTATAAAATATCTTGCAATTCATTTTACAGCAGGAAGTAATTCTAAACCAGGCAAAGCAAAAGATACAAAACATGTATTTGAGCAACGAAAAGCCAGTGCAGATTTTTGTGTAGATGATAGAGATATGGTGCAATTCAATCCAGATTTACATAATTATTATTGCTGGGCTGTAGGGGATAAAAAAGCAATAGGAAGTAATGGAGGACAATTATACGGTATTGCAACTAATCGCAATACAATTTCTATAGAAATATGCTCTACATGTATTCCAGCTACTAATACAGCAGTATCATATAGTAATCATGATGGATGGTCATTTACAGATGCTGCAATTAATAATGCGGTTAAATTGTCTAAAATATTAATGAAAAAATTTAATATTGATAAAGACCATGTTGTAAGACATTATGATATTAGTGGTAAATTATGTCCAGGAATATTAGGATGGAATAATGCAAAAGAAGTGTATGATAAAAATACGGGCAAACGTATTAATGGAGCTATGAATAATAGTAAAGAATGGGAAAAATTTAAAGAAAAACTTAACTAATAAAACTGTATAGATTACAATAACAAAAATAAATGAGTAAAAATACAGAAAAGATTATAATTATGAATTATTATACTGGAGATATTATCATTTGTGATAATCCTCCAGAAAATGAAGATACTGAAACTATCTTAAAAAATCTGGATTTAAACATTGACGATTGTGCAGTAATGTTTAGTACTAGAGCACGTATTACTAAAATTAAATATAGTAATATTAAGTAATAAAGGAACCCCGGTGATGAAATGGTAGACATACTAGAATTAGGATCTAGTGCTTATAAGCGTGCAAGTTCGAATCTTGTTCGGGGTACATAATTAAATTTAATAGATTATGAAAAAGGAATTTAAAAAGAAAGATTGTAAACTTAATGGACACAACGTGTTTGAATTAAGATCAGTAAAAGAAATTGTAGATATGTATAATGATAATATGCATGATTCTATTATCAAACAATCTATTGTACGGTTTCTATCAAAGTTTATAAGTAACAGAGGAGTACAAATATTTAAACATAACGAACTTCCTATTATAGAATATAATTGTAACATTATACTAAACAACCAGCAAACATCAAAAATTAGTAAAATTACTCTTGATCCTGTTTATGAAATTATTCAAATTAAATTTGAGAAATGTGATAATAAAATTGATTTAGAGGAATTATCTGTTAATGAACAAATTCGAATAATACAACAATTAATTTAATTTGTATGAATGAATTACTATTACTGTTTATAGTTTTAAACATTGCTAATGTAATGTTACAAACACTTAAAACTATTTGTACTGTAAAAGGTGGTAAATTAACAGCGGCATTTATGAATGCTGTAGCATTTGGATTTTATACTATTGTAATAGTATATACAATGTGTGATTTACCTCTGTTAACAAAAGCAGTAATTGTAGGTGTTTGTAATTTAGTTGGTGTGTATATTATAAAATACATAGAAGAGAAGAAACTAAAAGACAAACTTTGGAAAATAGAATTTACAGTAAAGGATTGTTGTTTTAGTGAAGTATTTAAATATCTTGAAGAGGTTAATGTTCCATTTAATTATGTAAAAATGCCTCAACATTATATAGCCTTTAACTCTTTCTGTACAAGTAAAAAAGAAACAGAAAGAATAAAAAATGTAATTAATAAATATGGTGCAAAATATTTTGTATCAGAAAGTAAATCTTTATTATAGTAATTAATTAAAAATTTTAAGAAAATGAAGTGTACAATTGAAAGTGTTCGATTTATTGAATTAGGTGATGAAACTCGTTGCTCTATTAAGGGATTTATTCCTATGGAAAGTACTCGTATTATTCCAAGAAAAATTTGTAAATGGTTGGAACAATATAAAGGAGTAAAAGCCACATTATATGACGACGGAATTATGATAACTGTAATTTCAAGTACTAAATGTTGTGGAGACGATGAGTTCAGCTTGCGTAAAGGGTATTACATTTCAGAATCTAAAGGTAAACGTAGAATTTATACATTTATAAAGAACTTCTCTGAAAGAATGGCTAATCATTTCAATAATGTATCTTGTTATTTTGAAAATTCCTATTTGAAGTATGATCATTGTTCTATTAGAGAGATTAGTAGAATTCATAAGCTCGGAGACAAAGAATAAAAGCAAACTCAATATTTGCGTGCTTCGGTTTCCTATTAATCCACAAAATAGGTGGCTATTTTACTTGATTTCTCGACAAGATGAAATCGGGACTGGCTGTAGTCTAAAAAGGCAAACCTCCTCCCAGCTGCCCGCAATAGAAGCACGGCGTTAAGCAGCTGGGTATTTTTAGATAAACTATTTATTAATTTAAAAATTTGTATACATGAAGAAATTACTTTTAGCAATGTTTGCAATTTTTGCTTTAGCAACTGTTAGTTGCACTAAGGGTGCTGGCTCTGCTAGCACTGTAGATTCTACAGATACCATTGTAGCAGATTCTACTGATTCTGTATCTGCAGATACTCTTGTAAATGAATAATATTACAATCTATACCGATGGCGCTTATTCCCCTGTAAAAGATCAGGGTGGGATAGGCGTTATTTTTGTTTATAATGGTATAGAACTCAAATCTTATAATAAAATGTTCAAACATGTTACTAATAACAAAATGGAATTATTAGCAGTTATTATAGCATTGCAATCTTTTTTAAAAAATGATTTAGGTAAAGAAGTTACTATAGTTACAGACAGTCAATATGTTATTGGCTGTGCAACAAAAGGTTGGAAAAGAAAAAAGAACATTAAATTATGGACAAGGTTTGATAAAATCAAAAAAGAGTTAGAATCAAAAGAAATTAATTTAATTTTTAAATGGGTACATGGTCATGATGGAGATGAATTTAATGAAAAAGCAGATAAACTTGCTGTACAAGCATCTCAAGAATTTGAACTTGTTCCCTCAAAGTAAAAACAATTATGAAGAAATTTATTTTTGCAATGGTAGCAATGATTGCTACAATGTCTATGTATGCTCAGCATGTAGAAAGTCAGAATTTTATTGACAATACTGCAGTATCAATTAAAGGTGGAATTAGTGGATTAACTTGTCCTGAATTTAATGGATATGAAAATTTTGGACATTCTCTACAAGCTTCTGTAGGTGTTGGTGTAGAAAAATGGATTACTCCTGTTTGGGGATTTGGTATTGACGGCACATTTGGAATTACTAATGGTTCTAGTAAAGGAGCGTTCCAAAGTGGCAATTGGTTTAATTACGTTACTGTAATGGGTCAAACCAAATTGAATCTTACTAATCTTTGTTTAGGATACACTGGAGAACCTCGTAAGTTTGAACTTATTCCTTCTGTAGGTATTGGTTGGATTCATGGTTTCTATCGTTCTACTTTGATTGAAGGAACTTATACTAATGATGCTAACGATCTTGGTACTAAGTTCTCTGTTGACTTTAAGTATAATGTAACTCCACGTTTGTCAGTAGTTGCTACTCCTTATTTTGCTTATAATCTTACCAATGAACATGCATCTAGACATCATAAAGTCATGCTTGAATGGCAACCACGTTTTGATGTACGTAGTTCTTGGTATGGATTGGAAGTTGGTGTAAGTTATCGTCTTGGCAATACATTTAAAGTATGTAATAAGACTCATACTCAGGCAGAAGTTGATGTACTTAATGCTGAAATTAATAAACTTCGTGAGAAGCTCGAAAAGAAACCGGAAATTGTAGTACAATATGTAGATAAAGCAGTGGTAGAAACTGTTGATAATAACTACACTGTTTTATTTAAGCAAGGTAAAAGTGATGTAGGTGACCTTAGTGATATTGCTAAGAAGTTGAATAAAACAGATGCTTCTATTACAATAGTAGGAAGTACTTCGCCGGAAGGTTCAGAGAAATTTAATCGTAGTCTTGCCCTTGCTAGAGCTAATGCAGTTAAAGATGCTTTGGTAAAAGCAGGAGTTGATAAAGCTCGAATTACTGTAACCAATGAATACGGCAAGCAGCGTAATGCTACTATTATTTTAAATAAATAAAGTAACTAATCCTTGTTATGTCACAGATTTATTGTAAACAAGGAGCAGAAGTTACAGTTTCTTCTAGGTTTTTATATCTAGAAGAAATTTATTTGTCTAATAAAAGCCATTGGGCTCTTTATAAGTCTCAGAAATATAAATCTAAAGTGCCCATTAAGTGTGAAAACACTATTAGGTATAGTGAAAAACATAGTTGTTGTATTCATCGATATTGGGAATTACTTAGTGCTCCTGAAGAATTCCTTATTAAAAATGGATTTAAACTAAAACTATGAGTAAAATAAAATATTTTTATTTAGTATTAATAGTTATATTCTTAGTATTGTTATCGTTTTTCTCTGGACGTTATTATGAGAGTACTCTAAATAAGACAGTAGTAATACATGATACTATACCTCGAGAAATTGAGAAAATAGAAGTCAGAAATGACTCCTTACTAAGAATAAATGACAGTATTAATCTCAAGGTTATTGAAATTGAAAAGACATATGAAAAGACTATTGACGATATTATTCGGAATAATCCTGATGACGACTACAATTTCTTCTCAGCCTACATCGAAAGATACTGTGGTTACTATAACTCCGATACAACTAAAAACAGCAAATTTAATATTCGCTGAGCATAAATTGTTATCTGAAAAAGTGCCACTATTAGAGTCTAAAATAGCTAATTTAGAGGAAGTTAATGTGAATTTGAATAAAATAGACTCATTAAGATCATCTCAAGTTACTATGTACAAAGATGCTTTAGAAGTAGAAAGGAAAAACCTCACATCATTAAAAAAGTCCTTGAAAACTACTAAAGTAATTGCAAGTAGTACAGCATTAGCATCTATTATTTTAGCTCTAGTATGTATTCTAAGGTAAATATTTTTAAGGATAGAGATGGATTTACTTATTCTCATCCTGAAAGAAGTTGTAAAAGGTGTTTAAATTATCCCTGCGTCGAACAAATGGATTCTCTCCTAAGTGATTTTGCTAAGTATGGATGTGTCAATTATGATGACATTAATACTTTTCATGGAAATAAAAGAAATAACACTTCACGCTAAATTATTAGTAAGTATTAATGAAGAGTTAGGATACAAAACTTTAGTATTTGAGGATCTAGAATATAAAGATCCTGATTTTAAATACATAACTTGTACAATATTTCCTAATTGGAACCAAAATCCCATAAAATTGGGAGATGAAGGATTTCTACAAGTCAAATTCATTTCTGCAGGAGTAGATAGATGGTTTGATGGGAAGGATTTTATTCCTTATAAATATACTAATATTCAGTTTCTTAAATTTATTAAGAATGAGAAACAAAATATTGAATTAATTTTGGATTAGATTTCACACATTAATAGATTGTTGAAAAATGAATAAAAGAAATAATAATAATATATGTCAGAATTTGGAGATAAGCTTAATGAAGCTCTCAATGCAAAAAATAACGTAAATACTTATATATGGAAAGGTAAAAAAGAAAATGGCCAACAAGAAGAATATAAACTAATTGATTTTGACCAAGACACACTTCAAACAAAATTTAATTTGTGTGAACAAATGCTATATAATACCGATCCTAAACATCCTGGTCGTTTAGTTCTATTAAATATTGTAAATGATCAGATTCTTCGTTGTAGAGCGGAGCTTCTGATTAGATGGATTAGAGTTACTCACGAGTGTACTAATAATATGCTACTTGAGAGTATTAGAACAATGATAGCTAACAACAAGGAAACCTTAACAAAAGATTATATAAAGAATACTCCAATTGGAGAAATAATGGATGGAATTGATGATTTAGATTATAGGAAAGTTCCAATTAGTCTTGTTCTAGATGCTTGTATGGATTATTTAGGTATTCTAGACGCAAGTCATCTAACATTTAATTTTGTCCTTAGAATGGGTCTCTGGTTTACCCAGCAGGAAATGCAGACTCCTGTAGAAGAAGGAGGATTATACAAGAAAGATCCTAATACTGGTAAAGCTACAAATCGCCTAGAACTTGTGAAAGAACTTAGACGATTAAATCCTACAATTCCTTTGAGAATTGATCCAACAGGATTATCTTATTCTGAATTTAAATCTATGTGTGATTTGCATAGAGATAAATATTCTAATTTAACTACTAATCAACTTAAACTCCTTTCTACTAAAGTATTATATCGTTTCCAAGATCAATGTGAATCTCAAGCCCAACAATGGGAAGATAAGATCGCAGAAATTAAAGAAGTAGCAGAACATAAGGGATATGTTCTTAAGTCTGCTTATGGAACAATTAAATAATTTATTTAGTCCTGTAACTAGGGATCAAAGACAAAATGAATCCGTTGATAAATGGATGAAATTTAAGGGCAGAGCAAGTGTTGTAGCAGCGACAGGGACAGGGAAAACATATATTGCAATAAAAGCGATAAAAAGACTACGTAAACGCTACCCTAATCTGGATGTTTTAGTACTTGTACCAACAACTGCTCTTAAAACTCAGTGGGAAGATACACTTGCTGAGAATGGAATAACAAATAATGTATCTATACAGGTGATGATGGGGGCATCACAAAGAAAGAATGCCTGTGAATTGTTAATAATTGATGAATGTCATAGAATATCTTCAAATAAGCTGTCTAATGTATTCAATAATGTTAAATATAAAGCAATTTTAGGCTTAACTGCTACATTTGAAAGATTGGACGGAAGAGATCAATTATTGGCTAAATATGCTCCCGTATGTGACGAAATTCCAATAGAGGTAGCAATGGCTAATGGTTGGGTTAGTCAATATAAAGATTATGTAGTGATTATAGAAGTTCCTGATATACAAACCTATAAGGAATATAATAGAGAATTTGTAGAACATTTTGAATTTTTTGGATTCAGTTGGCCTACCGTTATGAGTTTAGTAGGTAAGGATGGTTTTAAAAAACGAAAAGAATATACAAATCAGATTTGTAAAAATTCTAATGAATGGAAAAATGTATTTAAACAAGTAACATATCATTCAGTAGGATTAATGAGAACTCTTAAATTACGAAAAACTTTTATAGCTAATCATCCTGATAAAATTCGTATTGCTAGAAAAATAATTGCTGCAAGAAATGATAAAAAAATAATAACATTCTGCTCTAGTGTGAAAGTAGCAGAATCAATCGGTGTAGGGTATGTCTTTACAGGTAAAGATGGCAAGAAAAAGAACCGCATAACCCTCGAAGAATTCATGAAACAACCAGCAGGAGTATTAAATTCGTGCAAAATTGCAGAAGAAGGAATTTCTTTGGGTGATCTATCAGTTGGAATCATGCTTGGAGTTAATTCAAGCAAGACTAAACAAGTTCAAACCCTTGGGAGGGTCCTGAGGTTAGCTCCCGGAAAGAAAGCAGAGTTCTTTACTGTTATAATTAAAGATACAGCCGAAAGTGAATGGATGAAAAATTCACGCAGTAATACAAATTATGAAATAATTGACGAAGAAGCTCTTGATCATATACTAAAAAACGAACCTTACGAAAATTATAAAAGAAAATTACAAAAATTAAATTTTAGGTTTTAATGAAAAGTAAGCAAAATTACAAATATCGTAAAGATTAGACAGTCTATGACTGTAAATATGATGTAACTCTTTATACTTTCCGTGATGGACCTATATAAAGAGTGTTTAGATTATTAAACAATATTTAATAATCCTAAACGAGCTTGAAACATATAACAACACAATTAGATGATGAATTTATTCTCTTTGAAAAGTATTCTGTAACTCCCGGAGAACTTTTCTTTTTAAAGATGCTTCTTTTATCACAAGAAGAAGACATGCAAGATATGATTCATAGATATTTTAATCTTCCTGAAGAATCTAGAGGATCTATTATTGGAATGCTTGAAAGTTTAAAAAACAAAGGTATAATATTAAGCACCTATAAAATTCCTAAAAAAGGTGATAGGTTTGATCCTTTATCAGTGCCTCTATCTAAAAACTTTCAAAACAGTTTCTTTAAAGCCTCTTTTGATTTAGGTAAAGATCTATATGATCATTATCCTGCAAGTATTGTTGTAAATGAAGTCGAATATAAATTAAAAAGAGTATCAAAGAAATTTGATTCTCTTGAAGATGCTTTTAGAGCATATGGCAAGTATATTAGATGGAATAAGACTACCCATGATCATGTTATTAAATTAGTAGAATGGGGCAAAGCTAATAACTATCAATTTACTACATTAGATTGCTTTATTGTAGATAATGATTGGAATAATATCGAAGAATTGTCTGCAAATAGTATATTAACCAGTTCTGAATTGAAATTGCTATGACATTAGAAGAACAAATTCTAAATGAAATAGATAGAGGAAGAGCTGGATTTAACCATGGTATTACCATGGGAATGCCTAAGCTTGAAAGTATTATGGACGGTAATACTAGAGAGACTTATACATTAATTATGAGCAATTCTGGATCAGGTAAGACTTCATTTGCTCTTTATAGTTATGTATATAAACCTTTAGTAGCACACCTTGATGATAATGATTATAAGTGTTTGTTTATTTCACTAGAAATGAATGAAATATCGCTTTATATAAAATTATTATCTATTTATATATTTGAAACATATGGTATTCAACTTTCTTATAAAGAGATTCTTTCAAGAAAAAGAGAATATATATTATCAGAAGAACATTATGAGCTTGTGAAAGCTTGTATACCATGGGTAACAAAAGTAAAAAAGCATTTGGAAATATATGATAAAAAAGCTTCTGCAAAAACAGTTTATGCTATATTAAAGCAAAGGCTTGAAAAAATGGGGAAATTTGTTGAAACAGAAACAAGACAAATATATATTCCAAATAATCAAAACCTTGTATACAATGTTGTAATAGACCATATTGCTTTAATTACTCCCAGTGATGGGCGAAAATTAAAAGAGGAGATTGATCTTCTATCAGCATATTTGGTAACTTTAAGAGAAAAATGCAAGATAAGTCCTGTAGTTATACAGCAAGCTAATCGAGAACAAGGAAATATTGAGCGTTTTAAGGCCGGAAAGTCGGCCTTCTCCATCAACGATAAATTTAACGTATTTTATACTAAAATCTCTTTGATTATTTTTAAATCTATTTATTATTGTAGTAATGAAAATAACAGAAAAACTTTTTTTGGAATTATATGAACAAGGTTTAAAGGATTCCGAAATTTCTAGAATTTCTGGAGATTCTGCTTCTACAATATCTAAATTAAGAAAATCTAGGAATCTCCCAGCAAATGGTAGAAAAATTATAGAAGATTCCATTATAGTAGAATTACATAATAAAGGACTAATTGATCCTGAAATAGCAAAAATAACAGGAGCTTCTATATCTCAGATTAAAAGAAGACGAGATAAATTAGGATTAATTTTAAATACAAAAAAGCATCCATTAGATGATTGTTTTATGGATTTATATTCTAATGGAAATAATGATCTTGATATTTCTAAGATTACTGGAATTTCTAAATCAGCTGTGCAGAATTATAGATCTAAATTAAATTTACCAGCAATAGGTAAGCATAATATAGATGAAAAATTACTGAAATCTTTTTATAAAGAGGGAAAAACTGACGAAGAAATTGGAAAAATTCTAAATAGAGCTCCTGCAACGATTGCTAAACACAGATGTGCACTTCGTTTAGTAGATTATTCCAGAGTTACAAAGAATTATAAATATTCTAATGAAGAATTTCAAGTTATACTAGGATCATTATTAGGAGATGGATCCCTTGTTAAAATGCATGTTAATGGAGGGACTATTTTAAAAATAACACATTGTGAAAAACAGAGAGAATATTTAGAATACAAATGGAATATATTAAAAAATAACTCTTCAGAGATTAAACGATATAAATTTTACGATAGTAGAAGAAAGAAAGATCCAGAATACTATCAATATTCATTTTATACTAAATCTTCATATAGTTTAAATGAAATGTATAATAATTGGTATAGGCCAATCAAAACTATTTATTTAGAAGATTTGTATAAAATAGAGCCATTAGGATTAGCAATTTGGTACATGGATGATGGATACAAATGTATGCCATACGGAGGATGTATGTTATGCACTAATAATTTTTCTAAACAGGAATTAGAATTAATTCAAAAAGTTTTTTTGGAAAAATTTAATATATCTGTTACTACGAATAATTCTTCTACAAATCTAGTATATATTCCATCTAAAGAGTATAGTAAATTTAAAGAACTGATTAGTCCTTATATAATAGACAGTATGAAATATAAATTATAATGTTGTTGTAAAACTCCGTTAAACGGGAAATATCCTATTAATAGGACAATTCCGTGCTAAATCTATAAGAAATTATAGTAAATGCCTAACGACTATGAATGATGCTAAGTGATTTATTTAAATTATATGCTATAAAATTTCACTAGAAAGCGGGGCACTACTTAGAGTAAGGTCTGAAAAGATATGAAATAAGCTAAAGATATAGTCTGGACTTTATGGTAACATAAAGAAATTGAAGAAAAAAGCTCTTCATAATTAACATATCGGCTAAGGATACGGGGAACACCGTACAAGATTGCAATGTGATGATTGCGATATATAATCCGCATAGAGACGGTCTTAAAACATATAGAAAATACAACATAGAAGTATTACAAGGTGCATTTAGGTCGATAATGGTGCTTAAGCGAGTTTAGAATAATATTTTACAAGTATTTATTAAATATATTTATATTTTGATATGGATA
>ERZ1034998.557-NODE-557-length-23996-cov-6.202874_pt1 | contig 23996 bp, 22 predicted proteins | sample MGYA00520621_ERZ1034998 | MGnify/ENA primary metagenome ERZ1034998 (study PRJEB33766, sample SAMN09781748) | gut metagenome | biome: gut microbiome | host: Homo sapiens | place: Madagascar | study: EMG produced TPA metagenomics assembly of the PRJNA485056 data set...
GTATGTTATATTATTAAAGTAAAGTGTATGTGAATTTGGAAGTACGATGGGGTGCTGGATAAGCAGCCCTTTTTTCATCTTTTCGACGCTTTAATACAGTAAAATATCAAAGGGGTAAACAGATGAGTAAGTACATTGTAAAACGAATTCTACTGGCAATCCTTACCGTGTTCATCATCAGCGTCATTACGTTTTTTGCGATGAATGCGATACCGGGTGGTCCATTTAATAAGGAGAAGGCATCCAGTCCGGCGGTTATTGCGGCACTTGAAGCCAGATATAACCTCAACAAGCCGGTTACGACACAGTATGTAATGTACATGAAGAACCTTTTAAAGGGAGACTTTGGTGTCAGCTTAAAGAGCGGACGTGACATTGCGGCAATCTTTGCTGCAAGCTTTCCAATCTCTGCAAAGCTTGGTCTTGCAGCAGCGATTCTTGCAATTATCCTTGGAATCATCCTCGGTTCGATAGCAGCACTGATGCGAAATAAATGGCCGGATCGTCTGATTGTCTTTTTTATTACATTGATCACCGCGATGCCATCCTTTGTTGTGGCGACACTGCTTCTGTATTTCTTCTGCATGAAGCTGGGCATTGTTTCCGCGTTCTCCGCAGGAGAGAATATGTTTGCGCTCCCGGTGGTTGCGCTTTCCATGTCACCGATGGCGTACATAACCCGTCTGACTAAGACCTCCATGCTTGATGCGCTCGGACAGGATTACATCCGCACGGCAAAGGCAAAGGGTGTCTCACAGCTTAAAGTGATCTTTGTGCATGGACTTCGCAATGCACTGATCCCGGTCATCACCTATGTAGGACCGATGATCGCCGGTATCCTGACCGGTTCCATGGTTGTCGAGAGCATCTTTAACATCGGCGGCCTTGGCGCGAAGTTCGTAAGTGCGATCAATGACCGCGATTACACACTGATCATGGCAACCACGATCTTCCTTGCAGTGGTCATGGTTATTGCCAACCTGATCACTGACATTGTTTACAAATTTGTAGATCCAAGAATTAAGCTTGATTAGGAGGAGAGAAAATGAAAGATACATTAAAGAGAGCGCCTTTCTCAACTCAGATTGATTTAAGCAGATTCTCTGAAAAGAACTTTGAAAAGGCTACAGAAGAAGAAAAAAAGCAGCAGGATGTCATGGGCGAATCCACGACTTTCTTTAAGGATGGCATGCGGCGTCTGCGCAAGAATCCGCTTGCGATGGCTTCCATTGTTATTCTGATTCTGATCATTCTTACTATTATTATAGCACCGATGATCGTACCATATGATTACGCGCAGATCGTAAAGGGCTCCAGCAACCTCGGACCGTTCGAGTACAGCGTCGCAGAGCAGGCGCAGATCAAAGCGGGACAGGATGTTTTCCCACACATTTTCGGTACAGATTCATTAGGAAGAGATTATTTCATCCGCGTTGTATATGGCGCGCGTGTTTCCCTTGGTGTCGGTGTGTTTGCATCACTCCTTGTTGTAATCATTGGTATGCTTTATGGCTCTATTTCCGGTTACCTTGGCGGTAAAGTGGATATGATCATGATGCGGATCGTCGACATCATTTATTCACTCCCGGATATGCTTCTGATCATTTTGCTATCTGTAGTGCTTCGTGAGACTCTGGCACCGGTCATCGAGGGTACATTCCTCGCCAAGCTCGGTGTCAATATGATTGCACTTTTCATTGTATTTGGATTGCTGTACTGGGTTGGAATGGCACGGCTGATCCGTGGACAGATTTTGACGATCAAGCAGAACGAGTATGTTCTTGCGGCACAGTGCATCGGTACATCAACACCGCGGATCATCCGCCGTCATATTCTGCCGAACTGCCTGTCTGTCATCATCATCACGACAGCGCTGCAGATTCCTTCCGCTATTTTTACAGAGAGCTACCTTTCCTTCGTTGGACTTGGTGTATCGGTTCCGATGCCTTCTCTTGGTTCTCTTGCGAACGAGGCAAGAAGCGGATTGCAGACCTACCCGGAGCGTCTTTTGTTCCCGGCACTTACGATCTGCCTGATCGTTCTGGCACTGAACCTGCTGGGAGACGGACTGCGCGATGCGTTTGATCCGAAGCTGTCAAGATAAGGAGTGTATGTGATGGAGAATTATAAGTATATTTTAGAGGTACAGGATCTGCATACCACCTTCAAGACAGACAACGGAGATGTACATGCGGTCAATGGTATCAACTTTAACTTAGAGCCGGGTAAGACACTTGGCATTGTAGGAGAGTCCGGCTCCGGGAAATCAGTCAGTGCATATTCGATCATGCAGATTCTGGCAGACAACGGCAGGATAACCGGAGGCAAAGTTCTGTTTAAGGGCGAGGATATTGTTGCGTGGGATAAGAAGAAAATGGCGGAGTTCCGCGGAAAATGCTGCTCCATCATTTTCCAGGATCCGATGACTTCGTTAAATCCGGTATTTACGGTCGGCTATCAGCTGGAGGAAGCTGTCCTTCTTCATACGAACCGTACCAAGAAGGAAGCGAAGGCGCGTGCAATCGAGATGCTGACGCTGGTCGGCGTCAACGAGCCGGAGAAGCGGATCAAGCAGTATCCACATGAACTTTCCGGTGGTATGCGGCAGCGTGTCATGATCGCTATGGCGCTTGCGTGCGAACCGGATATCCTGATCGCGGATGAGCCGACAACGGCACTTGATGTTACGATCCAGGCACAGATTCTTGAGCTGATGCAGGATCTTCAGAAAAAGCTTGGAATGGCAATCATCATGGTAACACATGATCTTGGCGTCATTGCTTCCATGTGTGATGAGATCATCGTTATGTATGGCGGACGTGTCTGTGAGAGAGGTTCTGCGGACGATATTTTCTACCGCCCGGCACATGAATATACGAAGGGGCTGCTCCGGTCTATCCCGACCGCGGCCAATAGCAAGGAGCGGCTGGTTCCGATCGGCGGAACACCGATCAACCTTTTGAATATGCCGAAGGGGTGTGCATTCTGCCCGCGCTGTGATGAGGCAATGAAGATCTGTCTGGACGAGGTTCCGGAGGAGATGCCGGTAGGCGAAGGACATCTGGCAGCCTGCTGGATGAATATAAAGAAGCTGTGCGAGGAGGGAAGTACAAATGAATAACGAAGAATACCTGTTAAAGGTAAGTCATTTGAAGCAGTATTTCCCGATCCGGAGCGGATTCAAGACGATCCCGCTCAAGGCTGTGGATGATGTGTCCTTTTCCATCCGTCCGGGTGAGACACTTGGATTGGTTGGAGAGTCCGGATGCGGAAAGACAACAGTCGGAAGAACGCTGCTCCGCCTGTATCAGCCAACCGCCGGAAGAATCGAATTTGACGGTGATGTGCTGTTTGACAGTGGCGAACAGTACGATGAAAATGGCAAGATGATTCTGGATGCTTCCGGGAACCCGGTAAGAGGAAAGAAAATTGATATGAATATGCATCCATACCGCAAGCAGATGCAGATGGTATTTCAGGATCCGTATTCTTCCCTGAATCCGCGTATGACGGTCGAGGATATCATCGGGGAACCGCTCGATGTCCATAAGCTCTATAAGACAAAGGCAGAGCGTCATGACAAGATCATGGAGCTGATGGAGACGGTTGGACTGAATGCGGAGCATGCGACAAGATATGCGCATGAGTTCTCCGGCGGACAGAGACAGCGTATCGGTATCGCCCGTGCACTTGCGGTTGATCCGAAGTTCATCGTCTGTGATGAGCCGGTTTCCGCTTTGGATGTGTCCATTCAGGCACAGGTCGTCAATATGTTTGAGGATCTGCAGAAGCAAAGAGGCATGGCGTACCTGTTTATCGCACATGACCTTCTGGTTGTCCAGCATATTTCAGACCGCATTGCGGTTATGTATCTCGGACACATGATGGAGCTTGCAGATGCGGATGAACTGATGGACAATCCGATTCATCCATATACACAGTCATTGCTATCCGCAGTTCCGATTCCGGATCCGGAGACAGCAAGAAACAGCCAGCGTATCATTCTTGAGGGAGATGTACCTTCCCCGCTTCGCATGCCAACCGGATGCCCGTTCCGCACCCGCTGCAAATATGCGACCGAGCAGTGCACAAATGAGCGCCCGAAGCTTTCAGACCGCGGGAACGGTCATTTCGTAGCGTGCTGGAACAAATAAAAGACCGCAAAACGGTCACAAAAACGGTGTCATTCCTTTTTGAGGATTGAACATAAATCTTTATTTCTTGATAGGAGGAAAAACTATGAAAAAGAAATTAGTATCAATGGTTCTTGTTGCAAGCATGGCGTTTGGTCTCGCTGCCTGTGGAAGCAGTGATGCCGGCGAAAACAGCCAGGCAGCAGGAAGTGACGGCACAGATGCAGCGGCTGTCACATCAACCAAGGAAGACAAGACAACCTTAAACATCTTTATGGCTTCCGAACCGGATCATCTTGATCCAGCTCTTAACAGCTCTGTTGATGGTGGATGCCTTGCAGTTAACAGCTTTGAAGGACTTATGCGTTACAACGAGAGCGGCACACTTGAGACTGCTTGTGCAGAGAGCTATACCGTATCAGATGACGGACTTGTTTATACCTTTACCATGCGTGACGGTTTAACATGGTCTAACGGTGACGCTCTGGATGCAACCGACTTCGTTTATTCATGGAAGAGAGCAGCATCTCCGGAAGTAGCAGCAGATTACAGCTACCTTTGCGATATTTTCCCTGGATATGATTCCGCAGCAGACAATGGCCCGATCGTAGATACGGCTGCTTTCGACAGCGCATTTGTTGCTTCAGATGATGGAAAGACCCTTACCGTTACGCTTAAGGCAGTCTGCCCATACTTCCTTGATCTTTGCGCATTCCCATTCTTCTTCCCGGTAGATGAGGATGTTGTAGAGCCAACCGTTACCGCTGACAACCCGGCAGGTACATGGTCACTTGATGCCGGCGATGCATTTGTTTCCAACGGCGCATACAAGCTTGAGTCTTGGAACCATGATGCAGATATGACCTATGTGAAGAATGATTCTTACTGGGATGCTGATTCTGTATCTGTAACAACCTTAAATGTAATGCTTACCAGTGATGATGTCGCAGCTTATACTGCATATCAGACAGGTGACCTTGATTTCGTTGATTCTATCCCTACTGCTGAAATGCAGACTGCTATGCAGTCAAGTGAGTTCGTTGTAGCAGATAACCTTGGAACCTACTATGTAGGATTCAACTACAACTCTGATCTGTACAGCAAGTTAGGTCTTGACGAGGAGCAGGCTAAGGTATTCCGTCATGCACTTACCTTACTCATTGACCGTCAGTACATCATTGACAACATTGGACAGACCAGCCAGAAGATCGCAACCACCTTTATTCCGGAAGGATGTGTAGATGGCAACGGCGGAGAGTTCAAGAACAAAGATTACTACTCAACCGATTATGAAGCAAACGTAGCAGAGGCTAAGAGCTTGCTTGAGTCTATCGGACTTTATGATACTGCTTCCGATGCTTTGACCCAGACGGTTGCATTTACTTACTTAACCAACAATTCTGAAGGCAATGTAAGAATCGCAGAGGCTATTCAGGCTGACCTTGCTACGATTGGTATTGACATGAGCATTGAACAGCAGGAGTGGGCTACCTTCCTTAACACCCGTAAGAATGGTGACTTTGATATTGCTCGTGAGGGCTGGATCATGGACTACAACGACCCGATCAACATGCTTGAGATGTGGGTTACATCTTCCGGTAACAACGATTGCCAGTTTGGTAAGGACGACAGCAAGGCACTTGACTGGAGCTACTATGACAACCTTATCAGCGAGATCCGTACCGAGGCTGACCTTGCAAAGCGTGCTGAGCTGATGCACACCGCAGAGGATTACCTCATGGATACCTGGTGTGTAGTACCGATCTACTACTACAACGATCCATACATGGTTAAGGATTATGTTAAGGGTGTTTACTGCACCGTAGAAGGAATGAAGTATTTCTACCATGCAACCATCCAGTAATAAGTAAAAACGTTCATAACAGGACTGAAAAACAGGGCTTCGCGCAGGCGGAGCCCTGTTTTTTCGTCTGATGGATCCGATGGGCTGGTGTAATGTGGCGGAGCCAATAATTTCTTTGGAAAATTATGTATGCATATTTTTACGTTGCGTCGGCCCAAATATACAGAAATCTTAAGAGAATAAATAAAATCTGATAAAAAGTGTCGGCTCTTAAGAATATTTATTCGTACTGGCGCGAAAGTTCAATGATTGACAAATCCAATCTGGTGTGTATAATAATTACATGTTGTGCGCCAACGGGTGACAGTTGTTTGTGAAGAGTGCAGTGACGAGGAGGTCATGGGCACTTTTTTTGCGTGGTACAAAAATGCTTTTTCAAGGCAAAGTGATAGCACGGCAGCTTGACACCGCTTTATTGAAGGAACACGGCGCAGATGCATCCGCATCATCATATGAATTTAACAGGCTATGCCTGTTAAAGATATATCTTATAGGAGGAAAAATATATGAAGAAGAAAGTAGTTTCTTTGCTTCTCGTTGCTGCAATGGCTTGCTCTTTAGCTGCCTGCGGAAATAGCGGAAGCGGGAACGGATCCGGCAGTGCTGACAATGGATCCGGAACGGAAGCAGGTACTGACGGTGGTTCAGTGGCTGCAGCAGATGGCACCTATACCTACAGAGGATATCAGGGTGCTCTTGCAACAAACTGGAACCCACATACATGGGAAACAAATGCAGATGACGCAGTTGTCCAGTACATTACAACTCCACTTGTAAACATGACTATCCTCAATACAGATACTCAGGAGTATCAGTGGATCTACGAGGCAGCTACCAGCGTTGAGGATGTAACCGCAGATCATCAGGATGATCTTGTTACCTACAAGTCAGTTCTTCCGGCAGGTGTTGAGGCTGCAACAGACGTAACCGAGGGTTATGTATTCGAGATTGGCTTAAGAGATACCATGGCATGGGAAGATGGCACTCCGATCAATGCAGACAGCTATATCTACTCTATGCAGCAGATGCTGAACCCGGATATGAAGAACTATCGTGCAAACAACTACTACAGCGGAGACTACGCAGTAGCAGGTGCATACGATTACTATATGTCTAAGGACAGCGGTTTCTATGTATCTTACGCAAACAAGTATGCAAGCACCGAAGAGGCTGCTGCTGACAACAACGCTTACATCGATGTATATGAGTTCTACAACGCAGAGGGATATGTAGATGCTGACGGCAACGAAATCCCACAGTATGTTTCAATTACAGATGAGACTAAGTACAGTGCGGATGGCGCAGGGGAGGATGAGTTCTCCGGGGCAGACCTCTGGGCTGGGTATGCTCCTTATTTCACACCGGAAGGTGGATATGACAATGTAATCTACTCCTGGGCTGACAATGACAACATGGGCGTTGGCTACGATGTAGTAGGCTTCTACAAGGTAGATGATTACACCGTCCGCTATGTATGCCAGTATCAGGTAGAGAAGAACTACTTCCTTGGACAGCTTACCTCTGCATTCCTTGTAAATGAGGATAAGTATGAGGCTAACAAGGATACCACAGGTACTCTTGTAACAACAAGCTATGGTACAAGTGCTGATACTACGATGTCTTATGGTCCATACAAGATTGCTTCCCTTCAGGATGGCAAGCAGATGGTTCTTGCACAGAACGAGAACTGGTATGGATACACCAAGGATGACAATGGCAACCTTATTTCCATGACGGACTTCCTTGTAGATGGACAGTCTGTACAGCAGTACCAGACCAACAGCATTATCCTTGATGTTATGGATGATGACTCTGCAAAGCAGGCATTCTTAAAGGGACAGCTCTCTGAGTGGACACCATCTGCAGATGATCTTCCGACTTACGCATTGAGCGATCAGCTGTACAAGGTAGATCAGACTTATACCATGAGACTCTTCTTCGACACCAACTTAGATGACCTTAAGGAGATGGACAGCTCAAAGGGTAACACCAACTCAGTTGTTATGAGCAATGTTAACTTCCGTAAGGCACTTTCCCTTTGCCTTGACCGTTCTGAGTTCGTTGGAGCAACCCAGGGTTACAAGCCGGCATTCGCCCTTTTGAACTCTCTGTATTACTATGATGCATACAACAACCCGGATTCTCAGTACAGAAACACCGATGCTGCGAAAAAGGCACTCGTAAATGTTTACGATGTAGCTTACGGCGAGGGAACCGCTTATGCTACTCTTGATGAGGCTGCTGCATCCGTAAACGGATACAACTTAACCGAAGCAAAAGAGCTTATGGCTCAGGCCTGCCAGGAGCTTGTTGACGCTGGACTATATACTGCCGGTGAGGATATCTACATCCGTATCGGCTGGAAGGCAGGCGGACTTGATTCTTCTGACAACCAGCAGATCTCGCTGCTGAACAAGTATGTAAATGCTGCACTGGAAGGCTCAGGATTCGGAAAGCTTACCTTTGAAGCAATCGGAAACATCACCAACCGTTACTCAGACGTTGCAAACGGTGAGTATGCAATCGGCTGGGGTGCATGGGGTGGAGCTGCATTCTATCCTTACGGATACTTCCGTGTATTCTTTGACCCGGATTATACCGAGCTTAACGAGGCAGCCTGCTGGGATCCTGCAACCGAGACATTGACACTCAATGTAAACGGCGAGGATGTTACCCTGACATGGCAGCAGTGGTCACAGAGCTTAGAGGGTGTTGGACAGTTCGCAAATGAGAGTGCTGAAGTTAAGTGTCAGGTTCTTGCACTCCTTGAGGAGTCCTTCCTTGAGAAGTATTACTGTATCCCGGTTTGCTCAATGACTTCATGCTCAATGCTTGCATACCAGTTGTCTTACTATACACAGGATTACAACATCATGTATGACTTTGGTGGATTCCGTCTCATCCACTACAACTACACAGACGCTGAGTGGTCTGAGTACGTTGACAGTGTTGGCGGCACCTTAAGCTACGAATAAGATTTCGTCTGGAATCCTATTCACTTTATCTTTATCAGGCACTCTGCGGGGTGCCTGATAAAATTGTAAGAAGGTCACGAATGAGCTTCGAAAAATCTCTCCAAGAAGGGAAAGGTACAAATTTATGAGAATGGCAAAATATATCCTAAAAAGAATCATATTGATGTTCTTCGTGTTCTTCGTCATTACTACGATTTGCTTTGTATTGATTCGTATTCTGCCAAGAGAATTGCCTGCAGACAAGGTTATGGCGGCCTCCATTCAGGCAAGATGGGATGCACTTGGGTATAATGAACCGCTGCTGGTTCAGTATGGTATTTACTGGAAAAACATTTTGACCAACTGGGATTTCGGTACCAGCTGGTATATTTCATATCGCACGCCGGCATGGGATCTTTTGACGACACGTCTTGTTCCTACCGTGCTTATCAACTTATATTCGTTAGCATTTTCCATTCCGATGGGATTGCTTCTCGGAATCTACGCTGCCATTAAGAAAAATAAATGGCAGGACTCCGTGATCAGTACGCTGATCATTGTATTTGTTTCTATACCAAGTTATGTATATGCATTTCTGGTACAGTATTTTTTCTATTTCAAATGGGGGCTCCTTCCACTTCAGATGTTTTCCCTTGCAGATGCAGGAGGAAGCTACTTCACAGGCAAGATGTTCTGGAGTATGATAGCACCGATTTTATCGTTGAGTTTCGCGGAGATCGCCAGCTTATGCCGATTTACCAGAGCGGAGCTTACCGAGACACTGACTTCTGACTATATGCTGCTTGCCCGCACCAAGGGTCTGACCAAAGGTCAGGCGACTGCACGGCACGCACTTAAAAACGCAATGGTTCCGATTTTACCTATGATCATTTCCAGCTTCTTCGCGGTGCTTGGTGGTTCCATGATCATCGAGCAGATCTTCGGAGTACCGGGTGTCGGACCATTATATTTGATGGCAATCCGTCTGTTTGACTATGATATCTTTATGCTGGACAGTATTTTCTACACCTTTATCGGCTTGGCAGCAGGTATTGTAGTTGACTTAAGCTATGGATTTATCGATCCTAGAATCAGAATGGGGGAGAGATAAGATGAGCACACAGAATAATTTTGAACATATTCCACAGGAAAAATTCGCTTTTGTCAATGACGGCGAGCGCCTGCATGACAAGAAGCTTGACGATAAGCCGATCGGCTATTTAAAGGATGCATGGCTCCGCTTCCGCAAGAGCCACGCAGCAGTTGTGGCAGCAGTTATCATTATCCTGATCATGCTGTTTGCAGTACTGGCACCGGTACTTATCCGTTCCCATGACAGCCAGTTCATGGTATCAACTTATGCCAAGAAGCCGCCGAGAATAAAGCTTTTACAGGAGCTTGGAATCAATACCGGCTGCGCTTCCAGAGACTTCTCCGAGAAGAGCCTGATCAAGACGATGTCACTCGGCGTTGCGGCTGAGGGCTGGGACGGATCTGTTGTGTCCTTGAAGGATTCTATGGAGAGCGAGTATCAGCCGATCCTTGAGATTACCGATGAACGCGTTACGATCGGAGCAGATAAGAAGGAGAGCCTTTCCTTTACGGCACAGCTTGAGAACTATCTTGAGGTCGGCTTCATGTACCGTACCATCGAGCAGTCTGAGTATGCAAAGATCGTTGCATGGGAGCAGGAAACAGGACTTCATGTACTGTATCCGCTTATCAACGACAACGAGTTTAATATGGATGCAACGGACGCAAACTACTGGTACAAGGCTGTCAAGGGCACTCCGGTCAAGACCGATGCCAATGGCAACGTCAAGAAGCTTGCTTATAGTGATGATCTTGTGCTTGAGGACAACTACAAGAGAGACGCGGAAGGCAATCTCGTATACTATGAGTATTCCAGTGGTGGAACTGTTGACACCGCACAGTACAAGGTGCGTGTATTGTATTACAATTATTATCAGTATCTGCATGGCTCTGAGCCGTATTATCTGTTTGGAACCGATTCGCAGGGATATGATATGGCACTGCGTCTTGCAGGCGGTATCCGTCTTAGTCTGCTGCTTGCAATTTCGGTTTCTATATTGAACTTTATCATCGGAGCACTTTACGGTGCGATCGAGGGTTACTATGGTGGTGCGATTGATATTATTTTAGAGCGTGTATCGGACATCTTATCCGGAGTTCCGTTTATCGTCGTTGCAACATTGTTCCAGATCCACCTTGCTGCAAAGCTGGGAGCGGTTCCGTGTCTGTTATTCGCGTTCGTCCTGACCGGATGGATCGGCACGGCATCCCGTGTGCGTACACAGTTTTACCGCTTTAAGAATCAGGAGTATGTCATGGCAGCGCGAACCCTTGGTGCGAAGGACCGTCGTATCATCTGGAAGCATATCTTCCCGAATACGCTCGGAACGCTGATCACATCGAGTGCGCTGGTCATTCCGCTGGTTATCATGGATGAGAGTATGCTCAGTTATCTTGGTATCGTAAAGCTGAGTACACAGAAGTTTACCTCGCTTGGTACACTTTTGTCAGATGCACAGGGTATCTGGACGAACTACCCGCATCTGATGCTTTTCCCGGCACTTATCATCTCGTTGCTGATGATCTGCTTTAACCTGTTCGGAAATGGTCTGCGTGACGCATTCAACCCGGCATTACGTGGAGTGGAGGAATAAGATATGGATAAAATACTTGAAGTTAAAAATCTAAAAGTCTCATTCCGTACGAATTCGGGTACTGTCAAAGCAGTTCGGGACATTTCGTTTGACCTTGAGAGAGGTAAGACACTTGCGATCGTAGGAGAGTCCGGTTCCGGAAAATCCGTTACCTCCAAGGCAATCCTTGGAATCCTTGCAGGTAACTCCATCATTGAGGGTGGAGAGATCCTGTATGATGGAATGGATCTGTTAAAGCTGTCCGAGGAGGAGATGCATCCGCTTCGCGGTGACAAGATCTCCATGATCTTTCAGGATCCGCTGTCATCCTTAAACCCGATCGTCAAGATCGGAAAGCAGATTACGGAAGCAACCTTGTTAAAGAACAAAACGAACCGTAAGGATGCAAAGAACCAGTTCAATCACACACTTGCACTGCTGGAGAAGGCGATGATCGACTCTGGGGCGGCAGATGCTGCCAAGGCAAAGCAGATGTGCAAGACCTTCGATACATTCTGTATCGAGGCAAATAAATTAGAGTACAGCTACAACAACGATGTGGCAGAGTGTGAGAGCGCGATTGCCCGTCTGGAGGACTTCCTGTTCCGCGCAGAGAAGAACCAGAAGCAGAATGTTAAGAATTTTATTTCCGACATCAGGAGGGTGACCGGAAATATCAAGGATCCGTTCTTTACAAACCGCTATGCGGATGCGCTTAAGGATGCGAGAAAGAAGCTTGACGATGCGTTTGGCGGATACCGTCAGAGCAAGGAGGATAACCATCTTCCTAAGCAGCAGACCGCAGCCCTCCGCGAGCTGGAGACACTCCTTAAGGAAATGCAGCAGCAGCCGAAGCCGGATTTCTTCCGCGTTGGTTTTTATAAGCTGGATAATCCGAATGCCGATCTGTATGCGATGCAGGTAGCAGAGCTGAATGAGAAGGCGCTTGAAGTCTTGGACAACAAGTTCATGAAGGAGTTCTTAAGCCTGATCGAGGTCGCACTTAAGTATTCCAACCAGCAGGCGCTGGAGAAGAAAAAGACTGCAATAGCAAGCCTTAAGGAAGCGGAGAGCTTCTACAAGGGCGAGTACAATAAGGGCGATGCCGAGAAGCATGCAAAGGCTGTCATCGCTGCGGTTAAGGATAGTATCGATCCGCTTGAGATCCGCAAGGATAACCGCGCATATACCTTTGGCACAAGTCTTGAGGATGCGATCGCGCGTTATTTCCATTATCAGGCACAGAACCCGAAGGAAGAAGCGCGCTTTGCAAAGCAGACTGCAAAGAGGGATGCACTTATCGCTAAGGGCAAGACCGTTGACTGGAAGGTTGTTCCGAAGAACGTCATGGATCTTGATCTGTTAAAGAATAGCATCGATTCCGTTGTTGCGGTTATGGTCGCGCATTATGAGAATGCGGTCAACGAATTTTCCGGTATCGATTTCGCAGACAGAAGTGTTGCGATGATCGATTACTTTAAGGATAGGGCATCAAGAGCTGTCCACATCGTGACAAAGGCGATGGCGAAGGAAAAGGCGATCAAGCTTATGGAGGAGGTTGGTATTTCCGAGCCGAGAATGAGATACTATCAGTATCCGTTTGAATTTTCCGGTGGTATGAGACAGCGTATCGTTATCGCAATCGCACTAACCGCTGATCCGGAGATTCTCATCTGTGACGAGCCGACGACTGCGCTTGATGTTACAATCCAGGCACAGATCCTTGAGCTGATCAATAAGCTTAAGGCAGAGCGTAATCTTTCCATTATCTTTATCACGCATGACCTTGGTGTCGTTGCAAACATGGCAGACGACATCGCGGTAATGTACGCCGGTAAGATCGTGGAATACGGCAGCGCAAATGACATCTTCTATGATCCGCGTCATCCGTATACATGGGCGCTTCTGTCCTCCATGCCGGATCTTGACACAAAGGATACCCTCGATGCAATTCCGGGTACACCGCCGAATATGATCTATCCGCCGGTCGGAGATGCATTTGCAGAGCGTAACAAATATGCGATGAAGATCGACTTTGAGCAGCAGCCACCGATGTTTAAGATCTCGGATACCCACAGCGCTGCAACATGGCTGTTACATCCGGAAGCACCAAAGGTAGAGATTCCGGAAGCTATCCGCAATCGAATTGCGCGTATGAGAGAAAAGAACGGAGGTGTGGCGGACAATGGCTGAGACAAAGAATGATGATGTTTTATTGAGAGTGGAACACCTCTGTCAGTATTTCGGACCGACAAAGGCTGTTGATGATGTCAGCTTTGATATCAAAAAGGGCGAGGTATTCGGTCTGGTAGGAGAGTCCGGCTGCGGAAAGACCACCACCGGACGTTCCATCATCAAGATTTATGATATTACGTCAGGAAGCATTTACTTCAAGGGACAGAGAATCTGTGCCGGAACCGCTTCCTACAAGAACGCGATCAAGGAAGCAAAGGAAGAAACCAAGAAGGCGATCGCGGAGCTTACACAGGATTCCAAGGCGAATCCTTCCAGGAAGGAAGCAAACGATAAGCAGATTGCCCAGCTTAAGAAGGATCTTGCGGACTGCATCGAGTTAAACCGCAAGGAGATCGCAAAGGCAAAGTACGATCACTTACATTCCGACGAGGAGTATTCCAAGGAAGAAGTGGCACGCCTCAAAGAAGAATACGAGCCGAAGCTCGCAGCAGCAAGCGGCGAGGACAAGACAAGGCTTACGAAGGAATATCAGGATAAGCTACGCATCGCAAAGAAGACCAAGCTGATCACACAGATCCAGATGATCTTCCAGGATCCGATCGCATCTTTAAATCCCCGTATGACTGTCCGCGAGATCATCTCCGAGGGACTTGTCATTCAGGGGGTAAAGGATCAGGAGTATATTGACCAGCAGGTTTATGATATTTTAGAGAAGGTCGGACTTGTACGCGAGCATGCAGGACGTTATCCGCATGAGTTTTCCGGTGGACAGCGCCAGCGTATCGGTATTGCCCGTTCCGTTATCATGAAGCCGGAGATGATCATTGCAGATGAGCCGGTTTCCGCACTTGACGTATCCATTCAGGCACAGGTTATCAACCTTCTGAATGAACTGCGCAAGGAGCTTAACCTTACGATCCTGTTTATCGCACACGATCTGTCAGTCGTTAAATATTTCTCTGACCGGATCGGTGTTATGTACTACGGTAAGATGGTAGAGCTGGCAACCTCCGATGAACTGTTTGCACATCCGCTTCATCCGTACACGAAGTCGCTGCTTTCCGCAATCCCTCTTCCGGATCCGGAATCCGAGAAGAAGCGTACCCGTGTTGTATACAATGCGCTTGCAGAGCATGATTACAGTGTAGACAAGCCTTCCATGCGCGAGATCGCACCGGGACATTTTGTATACTGCAACGATAAGGAAGAAGAAGCATATAAGAAGGAGATTCTTGCGTGAAAAAAGAAGTAAAGACATCGCTGATCAAGTATTCAATCTCCATAGTCATCGCGGTGGGACTTATCGCTTTGTATTTTGGAGAGCGCGATTTCACAGGGGCATCGGCGGTGGAACAGTATCGTATGCTATGTGATGCGTTTTTTATCCCAGCGATCCTGTTTCTGATGATCGGAGGACTTGTTTGGGCTTCCTCAAAGGGAGCGATGGACGGTATCAGTTTTCTGGCACAGAACTTTATCCGGGCGATCATTCCGGGTGCAAGGGCGAAAACGCCTCAGAAATACTATGATTACCTGCAGGAGCGGAACGAGAGAAGAAAGCAGATTTCTTCTTATCTGTTCTTGTTTGTGGTCGGCGGCATCTGTTTTGCTGTCTCACTCGTATTTCTATATCTCTTTTATCACACAAGATAAATAAAAACACGAACCCATGTGGTCTGCGAAGCTGCAGTCACATGGGTTTTTGCTTTCCATTTGGATCTTTAGAATAATACTAGATATTTTCCGGTATATCATATATAATCGAGTAAGAATGCTTACAGAGATAGAAGCATCCATGGAACCGGGTTATATAGATAGGGGGATGTTATGTTTGGGAATGATTTTGAAGTAAAGGAGTTACAGATCCGCGCAGAGTATGCGGGGGCTGATATGGAGGCAATCAATGCGTGGGTCAAGAGCCTGCCGAAGATACGCAGACGCTACAACATCGTCTGTACCAAATATGTAAAAGCTTTTGATACAATGATCTGGTTTTCCCGTTTTATCGGGGAGATGCATGGGAAGCTCGCAGCACCGGGGGCATGGAAATTCTCCGAGAAGCGAGAGATAAAGAACAAGCTGAAGGAGTTCAAAAGCTTCCGCAATACGATGCTGACGGACTTTGCGCTCACGAAGGATGATACCGATTTCCTTCTGACGTATGATACGATCATCAAGCAGCTTTGGAGGTTCGATGGCTCGGATGAGATGCGCATCTGTCTGCGCAGCGAGATAGAGAATATGGATGTGATGATCGACGAACGTTTTGCCCCGAACATGGTAGAACCGCTCGACATCGCTATTTTTTATATGAGACATACATTTGACGAGGTTCGTGATCTGCCGCTGCGCAAGCGCGTAGAGACGGTGGAGAGCTTGAATCTCAAGGAGTTCTATGAGCCGATCGTCCAGAAGCTGGAGGTGGTCGGGGGCTATGACACGCAGCGCGTTATCAATGCTGTAAAGCACTATGTGGGACTTCGGGTAAGAGAAGAAAAGGATAATGGCAAAAAGCAGAGAAGGAGTAGTTCACCTTTGAGCGTAAACGGTACTGAGAACATACGGAAGGAGTGACAGGAATGTTGTTTTGGATTATAGTTATTATTTTTATTGTGTATTATGTCTCCAAGAAAAAGCAGGCGGCGGAAGGCATGCAGAACCGCAGAACGGATCTATATGGCGATTACGGTCAGGGAGTGTATGAAGCAAATACGGCCACCACGCAGACGGTTTCCAGCCGGGATTACAGCAGACCGAAGGAGCAAAGGCGCACCATGACGAGTGCAGACCGTGCGCGCTTAGAGCAGTACCGCGCAGCGAAAGCAGCAAAGACGGGCAGCCCGATTCCCGTAAGCCCGCAGCAGGCGAGGGAGAGGGACATCCTTACGCGGGCAAAGCAGAACACGAAGAAGTATGAAACGGATACAACCCTGGAAGAATTAGAACAGGAGCATAACCATACGGAGCGTGTCGCAGAGACAATTTCCAAGGAAGCTCTGCGGCAGCGGGTGATACAGCATCCGCACGATGCGGCGCATGTATCGGAAGTGATCGGGGAGGAGAGCGCTTCCCTGATGCCGGCGATTGAGGATCTCATGATAAAAGGTTATGACGGCAAATTGCCGTTTGAACGTGATTTCGTGGGAGAGGGCATGGATATGATCAACCGATTTACCGTGCCGGATACGATTTCGGTTCATCAAGAATAAATCAGACAACACAGGAAGGCGTAAGAGATGGAAAAAATTCCCAAAGCGGGCGAGTTCTATCGTCATTTTAAGAACAAGCTCTACCAGGTAATCGCTGTCGCGAAGCACTCTGAGACAGGCGAGGATCTGGTGATCTATCAGGCACTGTACGGAGACTTTGGCATCTATGCCCGTCCACTCGCGATGTTTATGAGCGAGGTGGATAAAGAAAAGTACCCCGATGCAGCGCAAAACAATCGATTCGAACGTGTGATGCCGCCATTTGACGCGGAGCCGGTTCACTCGCCGCTGCAGACGAAGATACCGGAAACAGAACAGCAGACAGAAAATGAACCAAAGACGGAGACGGAACCGCAGACAGAAACGGAAAACGTCAGTGACAAGCTCCTGGCGTTTTTTGATGCGGAGACACTCGAACAGAAGTACAATGTGCTGGTTTCCATGCGTGATATCATAACCGATCAGATGATCGACAGCATGGCAGTTGTGCTTGACGTTGTGATTCCGGAAGGAGAGCTGTTTAGGCGCTACGATGCGTTAAAGCAGTCCATCCGCACCAGACAAAAATATGAATATGCGAATCGCCTGCGATAGACGGGAGGACAAAAGATGCTGGAAAAATCAAAAAATATAATTGAACTCAAGCATTTGGGAAAGCAGTATGAGGATGGCTTTGCTGCGGTGGATGACTTCAATCTTGAGGTCGGCAGAGGCGAGTTTGTCACCTTTTTAGGACCATCCGGCTGCGGAAAGACAACGACACTGCGCATGATCGCTGGCTTTGATATGCCGACAAGCGGGGAGATCCTGTTAAATGGCGAGGATATCACGAAGATTCCGGCAAATAAGCGCCCGATCAACACGGTATTCCAAAGATATGCGCTTTTTCCGCACATGAACATCTTTGACAATATTGCATTCGGACTTAAGCTGAAAAAGCTGCCGCAGGATGAGATCCGCCGCAAGGTTAAGCGGGTGTTAGAGATCGTTGACCTAGAGGGCTTCGAGCGTCGTAAGGTATCTACGCTCTCCGGTGGACAGCAGCAGAGAATCGCTATCGCACGCGCACTCGTAAACGAGCCGGAAATCCTGCTTTTGGATGAGCCGCTCGGCGCGCTTGATCTCAAAATGCGCAAGGAGATGCAGCTTGAGTTAAAGAACATGCATGACCAGCTTGGCATCACGTTTATTTATGTTACCCACGATCAGGAAGAGGCACTTACCATGTCTGACAAGATCGTGGTCATGTCTGACGGCAGGGTGCAGCAGATCGGCACACCGGAGGACATCTACAACGAGCCGAAGAACGCCTTTGTTGCAGACTTTATCGGAGACAGCAATATCTTTAAGGGCATTATGACCGGGGACAAGCGGGTACGCTTCTGCGGCGGTGAGTTCGTCTGCGTGGATGATGTCCCGGAGGGGACACTTGTAGATGTCGTTGTGCGTCCGGAGGACGTGATACTGACCGCACCGGAAAGCGGTACGGTAGAGGGTGTTGTCACCTCTGTGATCTTCAAGGGAATCCACTATGAGATCAGTGTGGAATCCGGAAAGTATGAGATGGTCATCCAGTCCACGAAGTCGGCGGCTGTCGGCGACAAGGTCGGAATGTGCCTAGAGCCGGACGGAATACATATCATGATCGCGGAGGATCATACGACCTGCTTCGAGACTTCCATCAATGAGGAATTTAATCTTGATTTCAACGGCGAGACGATTCACTGTGACCTGACCAGGGTGATTCCGGGTACGATCAGACGTGACGGCGTGATCTATGACGCAAAGGGCGAGACACTTGACCGTGGGAAGAATAAGATCCTTGTATCGATCCAGCCGGGGGATATCGAACTGAGCGATAATGTGGATGCGGGACTTGTCGCAGGGCGCATCATCAACCTGATATACAAGGGAGATCATTACAGCTACGTTGTCCGTACCGAGTATGGGCATGACCTGATCGTGGATGATGAATATCTGTGGAACATGGGAGACCGTGTCGGTCTTATCATGCCGGAAGATAAGATGGCGTTTGCGCTTAAGAAGTAGGAGGACAAAAGATGAAACAGGTTTTTTCCCGTAAACAGTTGGGAATACCATACGCACTTTTTCTGCTGCTTTTTGTGGTTGCACCGCTGCTTGTTATTATTTACTATGCATTTACCGATGGTACAGGACACTTTACCATAAGCAATCTGTTCCATTTCTTCACAGATCCGAATACACTCGGAACGCTGTGTTACAGCTTTGCACTTGCGTTTGTGACGACCTGCGTGTGCCTGCTTCTGGCATATCCGATCGCGTACATTCTGGCGAAGAGTGAATGGAAGATGAAAAGCGTTGTCGTAATGATGTTTGTGCTGCCGATGTGGATCAACTTCACGCTGCGCATCACGGCACTCAAAGAGATCCTGACCATGTTTGAGGGAAGTCTGGTATACTATCCGTTTCTCAATTCGGTAGTGGGAATGACGTATGACTTTCTTCCGTTTATGATATTGCCGTTGTATTCGACTTTAACCAAGCTGGATCCAAGCCTTCTGGAGGCTTCCTACGACCTTGGAGCCAATTCCGCGCAGGCATTTTTGCGCGTGACGCTGCCGCTTTCCGTTCCGGGAATCATCAGCGGTGTCTCGATGGTCTTTCTGCCTGCAATGACGAACTATGTTGTGCTTGATATGCTTTACAACAGCACCTACATCATGGGCAACCTGATCGGAAGCTATTTCTCTGCATACGACTGGCATAACGGATCTATGATCGCGCTGGTATTGCTGATCGTCATCTGCCTGTTTACCCTCATTTCGGGAACGGATGGGGAGGATGCCAAAAGAGGAGGTGCGCTGCTGTGAAAAAACACGTTGGAAGAACGATTTTTATCTGTCTGGCACTTTTCTTTATGTATGCACCAATCCTGATCCTTACGGTGTATAGCTTTACGGATGCCACCAATATCGGGGCAATCCGTGGATTCTCGCTGCACAACTATGTGACGCTGTTTACAACACCGGAGCTTGCGGATATGATCTGGGGCTCCCTGCTGCTTGCGATCGGCAGTGCTGTGATCGCAACGATTCTTGGAACAATGGGCGCGATCGGCGCCTTTTATTCAAAGCGCAGGATGCAGGCGGCATATTCTGCGGTCAACCAGATCCCGGTTGTTAATGCAGATGTTGTAACCGGATTTTCCATGTGTATCCTGCTGGTCATCGTGCTTGGAATCAGCAAGGATACCTATGTGCCGCTTGTGATCGGACATGTGGTATTGTCTGCACCGTTTGTATATCTGTCTGTCATTCCAAAGTTAAAGCAGATGGATCCAAGCCTTTATGAGGCAGCAATGGATCTTGGGGCATCCCCGGCGTATGCGTTGCGCAAGGTCGTGATCCCGCAGATCGCATCCGGTATTTTGTCCGGTTTTGCAATGGCGATCACCTTGTCCTTGGATGATTATTTTATTGCAACATACACCAAGCCGGCAACCTTTGATACGATCAGTACCTATGTCGTTAATGCGACAAAGGGGTCCCAGACGCAGATTAAGACCGCTTTATGGGCGCTTTCAACCATTATCTTCCTGATCGTTCTTGTGACCGTTGCAGGCATGAACATTGCTGCGAACAAGAGGGAGAAGGAACAGCCTTCGGACTGGAATGCTGCCCTGGCACATGACGGGAAGGATGGTGTACATGCATGAGAAGATATAGCGGGAGCTACAGCCTGCAGATCCGGCTTGCCGCGGGTGGATTACTGACAGGTGTTTTACTTGCAGGCATTCTGTTTGACCGGCCCTTGGTAAAGGCGGCTGCCGCGTCAAAGGATGAGGAGGTCATCAACCTTCGTGTCTGCAACTGGGAAGAATATATGGATCTCGGAGACTGGGATGAGGACGAGACCATCGATCTGGAATCAGGGGACATCATCGGTGTCAATCCGATGTATGAGGATTTCGAGAACTGGTATTATGAGACCTACGGAAAGCGCGTCAAGGTGACATATAGCTGCTTTGGTACGAACGAGGAGCTGTACAACATGTTGACACTCGGTGATGTGTACGACCTTGTCTGCCCGTCAGAGTACATGATCATGAAGATGATGGCGGAGGATATGCTTGTGCCGTTTTCGGAGGATTTCTTTGACGAGAGCATTCCGGAGAATTATTACATGAGAGGTGTGTCGCCGTTTATCCGGGAGACATTTGAGAACAATGAGATCAACGGCGAGCCGTGGGCAAAGTATGCCGCGGGGTATATGTGGGGGATTACCGGAATTGTCTATAATCCGGAGATGGTGACGGAGGAGGAGGCTTCCACATGGGAGGTCGTTGACAATCCGAAGTTTTACCGTCAGGTAACGATCAAGGACAATGTCAGAGATGCCCTGTTTGTAGCGATCGGTGCAATGAAGTCGGAGCTTCTGACTTCCGAGGAATTTTTAAATGCACCGGATTATGCGGAGCGTCTGGCAGAGGAGATGAACGATGTTTCCCCGGAGACAATCGCGGCTGCGGGTGCGTATTTACAGGATACCAAGGAGAATGTCTACTCGTTCGAGACGGACAGCGGCAAGGCAGATATGATCACCGGCAAGGTGGCTGCCAACTACCAGTGGTCCGGCGATGCGGTCTATACGATGGATCAGGCGGATGAGGACGATTTTGAACTGGATTTCGCAATCCCCAGGGAGAGCACCAACCTCTATTTTGACGGATGGGTTATGCTAAAAAGCGGAGTCGGGGACGATACAGAAAAGCGGCAGGCTGCACAGGCATTTATCAACTTTGTTTCCAAGCCGGAGAATGCTGTCCGCAATATGTACTATATCGGATATACATCGGTGATCTCTGGAGGGGATGACCCGACGGTCTTTGATTATCTTGACTGGAATTATGGCGCCGAGGATGACGAGGAAGATGTTGTGGAGTATCCGGTCGGATATTTCTTTACCGGGGACAATTCCGATGAGGATTATATCCTGACGGTTCCGAGAAAACAGACGAAGCGGCAGCTTTCGGCACAGTATCCGGATGAGGCTGCGATGAACCGGAGCGCGGTCATGCAGTATTTTGACGGGGACACCAACACCGAGATCAACCAGATGTGGATCGAGGTGCGCTGCTTTAACATCAAGCGTGTCCCGGCGTGGGCATGGCTCGCAATCGCAGCGGTGATCGCACTTCTGGTCGGTCTCGCCGCATGGAAAAAGAGCAGGGAGTTCTAGGAAGGCGTGCGCTTACTCATGTTGCTGTTGTGGTAGCGTCCGTCCTCTGTGACGTCCTCGCCGAACCAGTCCGGTGCGACAAAGGCATTTGCCTCCTCCACGGACTCAAATTCCACTTCCACAAGAGAGAGAGGAGCAAGCGGCTCATCAAAGATGTCAAGCTCGGCGGTCAGCAGGGAGTTTTCACCGCGAAGCCCCGCAAGTCCATGCTTGGAGGCAGCAAGCGGGATCAGATAGCGTGTCTTGGAGATGAGCAGCCCGTCGATTTTCGGCAGCAGGTGCTCGTAGGCTTCTCTGGTGAGCGGAAGATTGTATTCCTCGCGGACCATCATGCCGCTGCCCTTGTAGGTAAGATAGTAGGTGTCGTCAGAGCGCCGTATGCGGACGACCGGTCTGGTACAGAGATACCCTTGCGCAATACGGTGAAAGTCGTATGCGGATAGCGGTTCCGGTAATTGGCGGACAAGATATTTGCGTTCGATTTCCATGGTCGTTCCTTTCTGAAAATAATTTGATAAAGTGATTATAACATACAAAATGTGTATATGACCACATAAGGAGGTATTTATGAGCAAATTAGGCATATTTATGGCAGATGGCTGTGAGGAGATTGAAGGTCTTACAGTCGTGGATATTATGCGCAGAGCCGGGATCGAGATCGTCATGATCTCCATTTCCGGGAAAAAGGAGGTAACCAGCTCACATAAGGTTACGTTTCTGGCGGATGCCACAAAGGATGAGGTGGATTTTGCCAAGCTGGATGGCATTGTGCTTCCGGGAGGCATGCCGGGCACATTAAAACTTGGCGCGGACGAGACCGTAACAAGAGTCGTGCGGGAATTTGCAGCAGCGGGCAAGCTGGTCGCAGCAATCTGTGCAGCACCGAGCGTGCTTGGACAGGAGGGTGTATTAAAGGGTATGCGGGCAACCTGCCATCCCGGCTTTGAGGAGAAGCTGATTGGGGCAGAGTGGCTGGAGCAGCCGGTTGTAAGGGATGACAATATCATTACCAGCCGCGGCATGGGAACCGCGATCCCGTTTGCACTTGCAATCGTATGCTATCTGCTCGGACAGGAGGCAGTACAGAAGGTCTGTGCGGGGCTTGTGTACGACTTGAAATAAACCGAAATGATAAAGTAAGAAAACGGTCATACAAGAACATTTCTGCTCTTGTATGACCGTTTCTTTTTAACGATGTGTTATCTCATGGACTCTTCCTGCTTCTGGATCATCTGCTTGACCATCTCTCCGCCGATAGAACCAGCCTGCTTAGAAGTTAAGTCACCGTTGTAGCCGTCCTTAAGCGGAACGCCTAATTCGCTGGCAACTTCCTCCTTAAAACGATTCATTGCATCCTTTGCCCCTGGAACTGCCATACGGTTTGTTCCGGTGCTGGTTGAATTTGTATTTGCCATGGTTTTCACCTCCTTTACAATACATATCATTCCCGCAGCGCTTCAAATTATGAAAAAAACGTGTTGACAATATATGGAAGGTGTGTTTTACTGGATTAGTAAGCTAAAATTTTAAGAAAGAGAGGTAAAATCATGATTAGCATTACAAAACGCAACACAATGAATGTGAATAATGCAGACTATGGATTTACCTCGGTATATTCTCTCATCTAAAAAAGAATGGTTTAAATGATCCTTGTTATTGTTTGCCATGCAGAGAGTTTATGTTTTTGCAAGCCCGGGTTATCCGTATGGGCTTCTTTTTTTGCGCAAAAAGAAGCCGGTGCGAATTGCTGCGGG
>ERZ1034998.560-NODE-560-length-23919-cov-5.357903_pt1 | contig 23919 bp, 20 predicted proteins | sample MGYA00520621_ERZ1034998 | MGnify/ENA primary metagenome ERZ1034998 (study PRJEB33766, sample SAMN09781748) | gut metagenome | biome: gut microbiome | host: Homo sapiens | place: Madagascar | study: EMG produced TPA metagenomics assembly of the PRJNA485056 data set...
TTGCATGTGTTAAGCACGCCGCCAGCGTTCATCCTGAGCCAGGATCGAACTCTCAATTAAAGTTTGATCTTTGGTCATTATCAACTTCTGGCTAATAATTCCCTTTTTACTGTTTTTAAGGTCGTATGATCCGGTTTCTCAAGCAAGAATCGCTTCTCACTTTTGACCTTTACCATACTGTCCGTTTCTGAAATCCTTTTAGAATTTTCAGGGTTGTCTTATTGTTTAATTATCAAGGTTCATCGCCTGTTCTCAAAGCATCTGGCTATATGCATTTGCTTTATTTGCTTCTTACCGCACATGCACATCGTGCCTAAGTAAGTAAACGGAGAAGGAGGGATTTGAACCCTCGCGCCGTTATTAGCGACCTACTCCCTTTCCAGGGGAGCCCCTTCAACCGCTTGGGTACTTCTCCAAGTACAAGCGTTTGATTTTCCTGATTTCTCAGGAGCGGAGAGGATGGGATTCGAACCCATGTGCCCTCTCGGACAAACGGTTTTCAAGACCGCCTCGTTATGACCACTTCGATACCTCTCCATATATGAAATTATGCTTATTTCCTGTCGCTTTCTAAGTTGCTCTCCGTCAGCGACATTGATAATAATATCACCTGATCTTTATAATGTCAACCACTTTTTTAAGTTTTTTTCATTTTAATTTCATTGCCTCTCCGGATACTCATACGCGTTCGATTTCGCCTGCACTTCCGTCCACAAATACCCGGTCTCCGTCCTTCAGAACCGCGGTTGCATTTCCAACTGCCAACACTGCGGGTATCTTATACTCCCGTGCTACGATTGCTGCGTGAGACAGGACGCCACCGGTATCTGCCACAACCGCTGCCGCCAAAGAAAACAATGGAGTCCATTCCGGATCCGTATAGCGGCAGACCAGAATGTCACCTTTATTTAACTTATGAAATTCAGCCGGACTTGTCACAATGCAGACCTTCCCTTCTGCCCTACCAGTGCTTCCGCTGATTCCTCTCAAGGTCTCACTATTCCCCTTGCAAGCCTCCCACTGCTGAAGTTTCCAATACTCTTCGGCAGTCGGATGCAGGCTCAGCCTGCGCTCTATCAGCTTCTGCTCCTCCGCATTTGCAAATCCCCGTTTCAGCATTGTCTGCAATTCAGAATAACGCATGCAAAGCAGTTCCTCCTGTGACATGTGGAGCAACACAGTCATTCGCTTTAAAATCTTACGACATGCATAAAAGCACTCCTCACACAGATATTGTGTCCGTTCTCTTAACACATGATACTTCCGGTAATTTTCTATCATTACCTTTAAATCTGTGGCCTTTTTTTCGGATAGTCCTGCCGTCATCTTCTTTACCAGTTCCTGATATTCCCGCATTCCTGCTTCCTCAGACAATTCTTCCTCTGTACCATCCGCAAGAAGCAATGGTCGCAGCACCTGCAGGAAACGGTCTTTGTCCTCCAGCCATGTTTTAGCCGTAAAGCAATAATCCGGGAAATCCGACTTATAACCGTTCTGACTCAGAAATACTTCCAGTTGCGGTTTTATCTCCGGATATGCAGTTGTCAGCTGTGCATATGTATCTCCTGCCAGTATTGCATTCTTTACTTCTTTTTTCTCTTTCAGCTGACGTGCCAGTTGCCGTATGGAACGATTCAGCTCCGCAGTTTTATAATTCAGACCGATCAGCAGATTATAAGCAGACAGGGTTTCATCCACCTTCTTTAAATATTTCCCGAATTTGCGGTTCATACCAAATGCCGGAAATACAGCATAACGGAATCTGGTATATGCAGTATATGTAAGCAACTCATGAAGTTCCTCCAGATAGTCCTTACATTCCTCCAGTGTCAGTGCCGTCTCATCTCTTTCTGCGGCTTCATGAATCTTCGGCTCTACCTCTGCCAGACAGGCTTTCATAACCTGAAGGTTGTTCAAATGATTCTTCATGCCCTTCATGATCGCACCCATCCGGAAAATATTCCGATTCATCTTAAACTTTACGGATGGAAGCAGCATAAATCCATCTTCATTCATCCGGCAGTTACTATCCATTTCCACTCCGGCTTCTGCGAAAATCACCTGCTTCTGCCCGCCCAGTATCATAGCAAAATCAAAATCCAGCGGGTAATATGCGAACGGCTCTTTTTCAAGCATGAACATTAATGTCTGCCGCATCTTCCGTTTTACCGGCATGATCGGAGGCATGGCATCCTCCCTTATCTCTCCCGCCGTATTATCGGCACCGGTTGTAACAGCTCTTGCCTGCAGAATATAAAGCCGGTCTTCTGCAAACGCCCACTCAATATCCATCGGCATTCCATAATGTGCTTCAATCTCCAGTGATTTTTCCACCAGACGCTTTATCTGATTTTCATTTATGGACAACTGATTTCTCTTCTCCAATGCAACCTCTACGGTTTCTGTCTGTGTCTCGGCATAAATCACCTGTGTTGCCTTTTGTCCGACTACACTGCTGATTACACTTCCGTTTCTGTCACAGACTAATTCATCCGGGCTGACGGCCCCGGATACCACAGACTCACCCAGTCCATAGGATGCGTTTATCAGAACCTCTTCCCGGTTACCATTTGCCGGATTCATTGTAAATAAAACACCCGCGATCTCACTGTTCACCATTTTCTGGATCACAACCGCAAGCGCTGTGTCCGGTTTATCATAACCCTTTTCTCTCCGGTAGCTGACCGCCCGCTTTCCCCAAAGGGAAGCATAACACTTCTTCACAGCCTGAATCAGCTCCTCTTCCCCACGTATGTTCAAAAAGGTTTCCTGCTGTCCGGCAAAGCTGGCATCTACCAGATCTTCTGCTGTTGCGGAAGAACGTACTGCAACCCTCGCCTGTTCTCCCAGCGTCCGATAGAATTCCAGTACCTCTTCCCGGATGTCTTTCGGCATGGTTCCATTCTCATACTGTGCTTTGATCGTTTCTGTATCTTCCATCAGATCAATCCGGTTCTCTTCTGTATATCTGCGATACGCCTCTGTCAGCAGTACAGCCCCCTCCGGCACCGGAATCCCTGCGCGAATCATTTCTCCCAGATTTGCACCCTTTCCACCGGCTGTCGGAACATCATCCTTGGTAATATTCTGAAAATTCTTTATATAATTCATCATTTCTGAAACTCTCCTTCTACGCGAAAATACTGTCTGACATTTTCTTCTATAAATAAGTGAAATATTTCAGGGAAATACTCCTTTCCGATAATTTCTTCATTCATGAAAAGAACTGCTTCTGCTCTTATAAATGCCGGAAGTGCCTCTTTCTCTACTATCACCGTTACTCCATGCTCCTGCCACCAGTTGACCAGCCGGTCCAATATCTTACAGATAATATCGATCCCCTCGCTGTTTGCTTCACCATAATTTCCTAGAAGTGCATTGACTGAGTCACTGACCAGATTGTTAAATGCAAGATTATCCTTCAGATGCATACCGGTCTGATACAACCGCTCCGTCAGAAATCGGATCGGATTCTGAATTTCCGCACCATATTGCTCCAACGGCACAGCAAAAAACACACTCATCTTCTGATTGAGTCTCTGCCTTACACATGCCAGGAACAGCTCCTCCTTACTCTCAAAAAAGGTATAAAAACCTCCCTGCGCAATCGAGGCCGCTTCCGTCAGCTCCCGCACAGAAACCTTTTTCAGTCCTTTCTCCTTAAACAGTCGAAGTCCTGCCTCCAGTAACTTTTCCCGGATTTCCTTCTTGTCTTCTTCCGTGAATGCCTTCGCCATATATGTTTCCTCTCTCACTAATAGAATTAGCTATGAATATTTTTGTTTTTGTTCATAGCTATGTTAGCACTGTCTAACCAAAAAAGCAAGCAAAAAATTGCCTGCTTTTTCTTTCCCGTATTTTATTTTATAAAACCTCTTATATATCTGCTGTTTCTTTCCGGATACTTGCTGCCAGTGTCATATCCTCCGGCGTTGTGATCTTGATATTCCGGTAGTCACCTTCAATCACCTTTACCCTTATATTACAATACTGCTCCACCAGCATTGTATCATCTGTGATATTTCCGGCAGGCGACTGCCGCATGGCATGATATGCCTGTTTGATTAATGATACCCGGAAGGTCTGCGGTGTCTGGATCTGCCATAGAGTCCTACGATCCGGTGTATCGATTCCGTATCCATCGGAATCTACTACCTTGATCGTATCCTTTACCGGCATTCCGACTGTGCAGGCACCATATTCCTTCGCTGTCTGAATCGAGTCTCGAATCATTCTCTGCGTCACAAACGGACGTGCCCCGTCATGAATCAGTACAATCCCGTCTTCGATCCGATTCAGCCCCTGCTCTACGGAGTCATACCGTTCCGCGCCGCCGGCCACAATATCCGTCACCTTATGAAATCCATATTTCTCTACGATCTGCTCTCTGCAATAGGTGATTTCATTCTCACCTGTTACCAGAATGATACGTTCTACGTTCTCACTATCCTGAAAACATTTCAATGAATAATACAGAACCGGTTTCTCCTCCAATAAAAGAAACTGTTTCTGTACCTTGCTATGCATTCTGCGCCCCTGGCCTGCTGCCAGTACAATTGCTGTTATCTGTTCACTCATACCTGTCCTTACTATTTCTACTGTTCCTGCTGTTACCACTATCTCTGTTGATTCTATTGCCTCTATTTCCTCTATTGTCTCTGATATATCTGTCACGTCTGCTACTTCTTATTTCCTCATAGCCTCGTCGTTTCAACTACTTTACGATTCGCCGGTGGTAATTACCGTTCTCCCAACTTCAGATTCGGCACTGCATTTAAATCCAGACCGGAACGTACTCCTTTTAAATACTCATAATAACCGGCAGCTCCAATCATTGCTGCATTGTCGGTACACAGAATCGGTGACGGTGAATAGAATGTAATGCCATTCGCTGCACACTTTTCCTGCATTGCCTTTCGCAAGGCTGTATTGGATGCAACGCCACCTGCAATTGCCAGCTTCTTCATACCGGACTCCTGCATTGCCATCATGGCATGATCCGTCAGTACGTCTACTACCGCCTGCTGGAAGGAGGCCGCAACATCTGCCTGATTGTAGCTTTCTCCCTTCATTTCGCATTGGTTCAGATAATTCAACACCGCCGATTTCAACCCACTGAAACTGAAATCATATGGATGATCTGCAATACTGGCTCTTGGGAAAGAGATTGCCTGCGGATTTCCTTCCTTTGCTGCCTTATCGATTTTCGGTCCACCCGGATAGCCCAGTCCGATTGCCCGTGCCACCTTATCAAATGCCTCGCCGGCAGCATCATCTCTGGTTCTTCCAAGCACCTGATACTCACCATAATCCAATACCTTTACCAGATGGGAATGTCCACCCGATACCACCAGACAGATATATGGCGGTTCCAGATCTTTATTTTCTATATAATTGGCCGAAATATGTCCTTCAATATGATGAACTCCGATCAGCGGAAGATGCTTCGCATAACTGATTGCCTTTGCTTCTGCCACACCGACCAGCAATGCACCTACCAGCCCCGGTCCATAGGTGACTGCAATTGCATCCATATCATCCAGCGTCATCTGTGCGGTATCCAGTGCCTCCTGAATTACATAATTAATGTTCTCCACATGCTTTCTGGATGCAATTTCCGGCACAACACCTCCGTACAGAGTATGCAGTGCGATCTGTGATGATATAATATTCGACCGCACATCTCTACCGTTCACCACTACCGCTGCGGCTGTTTCATCACAGGATGACTCTATTGCCAATATTTTAATTTCTTTGTTCATTTGATCGTTATCCCCTTACTGTCTCTCGCTTTACTGTCTGTACTATCTGTTCGCATCCGAACAGCTTTTTATCTGACTATTATCATTTACTCTTGGATACTATTTGCTCTCGCTTTCGGATGCCGCATCATCGGCTCCATCAGTCACTATCTCCTGCCACCCCTGAATCTTCCAGCGATCATTCTCCTTCACCAGCAGATACTGCTCCTGAATATCCTTCGTCTTTCCATTCTCACGGAGCTTACAATTCACATAAAGCATTGCATAATCTTTTCCATTAGTTGTAGTATAAAGGACATTATTTTCCGAATCCACCTCATAGCTGATATAGGTTCGTCCATCCGCATGGAACTTATTGATATCTGTGATCAGAGCTTCCATCTGGCTTTCCTCCGGATTCTCCGCTAACAGATCTGCAGAAAATAGCTTCCGTACCTGTTCATTCAGCGTCTGTATATCTTCTTTTTCCAATTCCTCATTATACAGCGCTTTCAGAAACCGGCAATGCAGTTTCACCACATCTCTGGCGTCCTTCGGATATTGTTTATCCAGGTCATACATTTTCAGTGTCTGCACCTCATTCATCTGCTCATCCGCTTTCTGGTTGCTCCCAGGTGTCCGATTTGTCAGACGCATATAGAGTGCCAATACGATCAACACAGCCATTACGGCCAATATAATATACCGTACCAGTCTACCTTTTCCTGATTCCCTTGGAGTCTTCGCATCTTTTTTGTCCATATACAACGCCTCCTATTCTTCCTCAAACTTTAACTCACATACTCTGCCGTCCCGGCTGATGATTGTATTCGAAAAGACTTGTTTTACCTTTGATTCAAACTGTTCCGGATGTACCAGAGACGGGCTGTAATGTGTCAGCCACATCTCTTTTACATCCGCCTGCTTCGCGATCTCTGCCGCCTCATACATCGTCATATGCTTGTATTCTCTGGCTTTTGCCTCTTTGCCGTCCTCTCCGTACATGCCTTCGCAGATGAACAGATCGGAATGGGCAGCATTTCTCACAATCGATTCGGTCGGCCGGGTGTCTGTGCAGTATGTTAACTTCAGACCCTTTCTCGTCTCTCCGAGCACCATATCCGGCGTGTAGGTCACGCCCTCATATACGACAGATTCCTGCTTCTGCAACGGACTCCAGCAGTTCATCGGAACCTGATTAGCCCGTGCCTTCTCTACATCAAATCTACCGGCCCGGTTCAACTCCAGAGAATATCCGTAACAGGTTACATTATGATTCACTCGGAATGCTGTCAGCTTCAGTCCATGGATATCCATGCATTCCTCTGTCTCCTGCAACTCATGAAACACAATCGGGAACGGAAGCTCCGGTGCAATCGTACGAAGAGCCATCACTACTTTCTCCAACCGCTTCGGTCCTATCATCAGCAACGGTTCTGTCCGCTCTGCGTTTCCCAATGTTAACAACAGTCCCGGAAGACCGCTGATATGATCCGCATGGTAATGTGTAAAACAGATCGCATCGATTGGCTTAAAGCTCCATCCGCATTTCTTCACTGCGACCTGTGTGCCTTCTCCACAGTCAATTAATATACTGGTTCCGTTATACCGCACCATCAGTGCCGTCAACGCTCTCTGCGGTAATGGCATCATGCCTCCGGTTCCCAGTAAGCATACATCTATCATTCTGATTCCTCACTTCTTAAATTCTGTCCTCATTGTAGCAATAATCTATGGAGAAATCAACAAAGAAGGCATTTATATATTCTCACTTTGAATCGTTTCTATTATATTTTTACGGTTGATCCGTCCCATGGAGTAACGCATGATTCCAAAGAGCAGAACAAATACAGCTCCGATAGAAATCAGGATACCCGTCCACGGAAGATGGTATGCAGTCTCCAGCTTCGTTCCCATTGCCATATGGAAGCCTACAGAAAGCAATATACCCGCCGGAATTCCGATCAGCAGGGACTTCACTCCGTAAAATAAGCTTTCCAGCCAGATTACCCGCCGGAATTCCTTCCGGGTCATTCCAATGGATTTCAGCGTTGCAAACTCTCTGGAACGAAGCTCCATATTGGTCGTTATCGTATTAAAAATATTCGTAATTCCAATCAGGGCAATCACAATAATGAATCCGTACAGGAACACACCGATCAATGTAAACAGGGACTTTGATGCTTCATAGTTCTGCTTCAGGTTGCTGACACTGTAATTGGCAAGGTCCATATCATCTTCAATTATATTCTGCAATCCGTCCGGATCGTCGCAGTTAATATACACATCCAGTGTATCATGGAATTCCTTGTTGTAATCTGTCAACCATGCATTACTGGTCACAAGCAGTCCAAGTCCCTTCACATTTTCAACCGACATCGGCCGTTCCGTCGTTGACTTTATGATACGCATGGAAATCGGCTGTTCTGTCATCTGCGTAATGCCCTGAATCACATCTCCCGCCTGATAATCATACAATTCACCGGTCACATATTTCTCTTTTCCATCCTTCACTACCGCCCACGTCGCATCTGAGATCAGTATTGCCTGATTGTCTCCGGCATTCACAGTACATCCAAGCTTTTCGGCATATGCCCGAAAGGCTTCCGGATTTAAAGCCACTAAGATGAAGGTTTCATCTGTTTGCTCTTCTTTCCCTTCTGTATCATCCATCAGAGTCTGATACAGTTCACTGTATTTCACTTCATCTACCGGCACGGAAATATATCCTGTCTGACAGATTTCAGCCTGATTGACACCATCCAGTTCCAGAATCCTTCCGGCATTCTCCATCTGATCCTTGCCATCCATTTCGACGATCAGCTGGTAACTGCTCTCCGCATAATAGATATTGGTAATCTCCATTGCCATCCCCATGAAGCTCGACATTCCGATAAAGACTGCCACACTGACCACGATGGAAATAATCGTTGTCCGATATTTGACTCTCGCCCGTTTTAAGTTCTTATACGCAATGGTTCCGCCAATCCCAAACCATCGCGACATCCATCTCGGCATCCGGATCTCTTTTCTGGAGATACGGACCGTATCATTTCCGCGAATTGCCTGAATCGGTGAGATCTTTGCTGCTTTTCCGGCCGACTGTCCGGCAGAGAGAAGAATCGTAATAACTGCCAGTACTATACTAACCAGAATTGCCGGCCAGGATATGACATAGGCAAGTGTCACCTGTAGGCTGCTCTGCACCAGATGTCCGGTTCCCTTTACCACCAGCCATCCGGCAAGTAGACCCAGAAGGATTCCGAGTGGGATTCCAACCGCACCCAGGATCAATGCCTCTCCGTAGATTAATTTCTTCCTCTGTTTTCCGGTCGCACCGATGGATGACAACATTCCATACAGATGCAGCTTCTCTGTCAGTGAGATCACAAAGCTGTTCCGGATGCAGAACACACTGGTCACAATGATGATTACAATCGCAATTCCTGCCATGGAATATAACATTTTCAGACTTCCGTCAGAGAATAACATCATCTGATATTTTAACAACCAGATATTACAGGTCACATAGGATGCAATCTTCTGCGATTCTTCCAACTGCTGTTGTTCTTCTTCATTTAACGGTTCTCCGTTCTGATATTTCTGATATATCTCCGGCGAAAGCTTTAAAAGTCCTGCAGTTACTTCCTCCCGCCGCTTCAGTCCGGCCTTTGTATAAGACGCATAAACAGTAATATCCGAATATTGTGTAACATCCGTAATTCTTGTGATCACAGTATAGCCCGGTGCATAATACGGCTCCTGACTTCGCATCAGACGCTCCATAATCCCCACGACCGTATACTCTCCGGCAGCCTTCCCGGAATCTGTCAGTTGTTCCCCTTCCGTATACTCGCAGGACTGATCTTCCTCATTGCCCTTCGCATCTTCCCGATTGCTGTTTGTAAGCCGGATCGTGTCTCCGACCCGGTATTCCACTCCGCCATTGGTACGGATACTGTCAGATATAACGATCTCATGATCGTTCTCCGGCAGTCTGCCCTCTGTCAATGTCACATTCGCAACCTGCATTGCAGATTCGTCCATTGCCTTTAAATACAGATACGGCTTCTTTTCATTCCTGCTGCCTGTGAGCTCTGTATATCCCAGATCCACACTATAACCGAGCTTCTCAATATTACGGTTCCCTTCAAAGTATTTCAGGTTCTCCGGATCCACATCATAAAAACAGTAATGGTAATCTCCGCTATGCGCCTTCTCATATTCCACCATACTGGAACGGAAGCTCTCCGCCATATCCGCAACCACTACGATCAGTGCGGTTGCAAGCATAATGCCGATGATGGTCACCCATGCACGCTTCCGGTTTAATTTAATATTCCGCAGTGTGATCTTCGTTAATGCATTCATTCCGATCACCTGCTTTCCTGCTCATCATCCGCAGCTACAGATACCGGCTTCTTCTGTGCCACTTCCATAGCCGGAGCCTTTCTGGATCCTTCATTCCAGCAATAGATCTCCTGCAGGCGGCCATCCTCCATATTCAGCACCCGGTCTGCCTGCTTGGCCAGCTCCAGATCATGTGTGATCATGATCAGAGTCTGCTTATACTTCCGATTGAACACCTTGAGCAGCTCCATAATCTCCGCACTCGCCTTAGAATCCAGATTTCCGGTCGGTTCATCCGCCAGCAGGATCGCCGGACGGTTCATCAGTGCCCGTCCGATTGCTACTCTCTGCTGCTGTCCGCCGGATAATTCATTCGGCAGATGATTCAGCCGCTTTTGTAAGCCCAGTGTTTCTGTCAATTCATTTAAAAACTCTATATCCGGCTTCTTTCCGTCCAGCTCTACCGGAAGTGTCATATTCTCCTCAACATTTAATACCGGAACCAGATTAAAGAACTGATAGATCAGTCCCACCTGCCTCCGCCGGAAAATAGCCAGTTTATCATCATTTAACTGATAGATGTCTTCTCCTTCTATAAAAACCTTTCCGCCGGTCGGGCGGTCCACTCCGCCCAGCATATGCATCAGGGTGGATTTGCCGCTGCCGGAACTTCCGACAATGGCAACGAATTCTCCTTTTTCCACTGAGAATGAAACATTATCTACCGCTACAACCTGATTTTCTTCTTTTCCATATACCTTTCTGACCTGTTCTGTTCGTAAAATCTCCATATATTCTCTGTCCTTTCCTGTTATTTGCTTTTACCTTAGCAAAGCAAAATGACATTTCAGTGACATTTCAGAAATTTCATATAAAAAACTGTTCCTTGTCCCGGTTCCGACTCTACCGTCAGATATCCGTTCTGGCGCTTCATGATTTCCTGTGCAAGTGCCAGTCCGATTCCCACACTGTCTTCCCCTGCATCCGCACTTCTGTAAAACCGTTCAAAGATATGTTTCTGATCCTCATAAGATATACCGTTGCCGAAATCCCGGACATGGATGCAGGTGTACACCTGATTGTCCTCCACCTGTATCCGGATTTCAGAGTCTTCCGGGCTATGTTCGATTGCATTCTTTATCAGATTAACAAGAGCCTCCTCCAACCAGTGCCGATCTCCCTTAATAAATGGCTCCTCTTCGCCCATTACCTGTATATCGATCTGTTTCCACTCTGCCAGCAGACCAACCTTCTCTACGGCTCCACGGATCAGGGCAGACACAGACAATTCTTCTTCCTTCAGCTCTACTACACCGGCATCCAGTCTGGATAATTTTAAAAGCACCTGAACCAGCCAGCTGACTGAGGTCAACTGCCCGGTAATCTCCGAAAGAAACCTTCTCCTTGTCTCTTCTGTCATATTCTCACTCTCTGACAGATTGTCCAGCAGAACCAGACAGGAAGTCAGCGGAGTTTTTAACTGATGGGAGATATCCGATACAGAATCTGCAAGTGCCTTTTTCTGCTGTCCGGCCAGCTCCGAACTTTCCCGCAGCATGACCGTTATTTTATAGAGTTCATTCTGTAACCGGCTTAATTCCCCTTCTTCGTTTTCTTCTACTTCAATCCGGTATATGCCATGCTCTATTTTACGGATGTAATCCACCAGCTCCTGTATCTTACGATTGCGCTGCTTCTGATAACAGATAAAGATCAGCAGAATTCCTGTACATATCAGGATCCAGACCAGAGTTCCTGTTATCTGAAACCGTTTCTGAGCTGTTTGTGCCTGCAGGATCGGCATATCCCCCTGCAGGATGCCATACTGATGTAAGAATGCCTCTCCGTCTTCTTCATTGCCGGTTGCATTTAAATACTGCATCCAGTCTCCATGCCCCATATCCGGATATTGCGCAGAAATTGCGCCAAAGATTGCTGAGATTCGTTCATAATATATAGCCGCGATCCGGCGATTCGTTACTGACACTGCAAGATTCCAGACTATCAGCCCCGTCACCATCAGTATTAATATACGAATGATTGCTTTCTGAAATTCACGATCCTTACTCTCCATGTCTATTCCTTCTCAATCCGATAGCCCATACCACGTACGGTTTTTATGATCTTTCCGTCCTTATCACCGATCTTATCCCGAAGCCGTTTCATGGTCACAGTCAGTGTATTATCATTTACAAAATTACCGGCATGGTCCCAGATTCCGGCCAATATTTCTTCTCTGGTATACAGCTTCCCCGGATGACTCATCATACTGCTTAAGATCCTATATTCCAGCTTCGTAAGTGTGACCTCTTTTCCATGCGAATAGGCGAGTCCTGTTCCGGTATCCAGCTTCAGAAACTGACAATGTAAGATCCCGGATGTTTTTCCGGTTCTCCGAAGGACATTCTGGATTCTAGAAATCAGTTCCCGATTCCGGAACGGCTTCGGGATATAATCATCCGCCCCAAGCTCAAAGCCCTGAACCACATCGTTTTCCTCATCCTTTGCCGTCAGGAAGATCACCGGGGCATCCTGCTCATGTTTAATCTTCCTACAAAGCTCATATCCGTCTCCGTCCGGAAGCGTGATATCCAGCAGGATCAGATCAAAAACATCCTGCCCAAGCAGTTCCTCTGCTTTCCGGTAATTCGATACCGATACTACCTCATATCCTTCCTCCCGTAACAAATATTCCAGTCCCAGAAGGATCGTCTCATTGTCCTCTACCACTAACAGCTTCATGTCCTATAACACTTCCTCTATTGTCTGAATCTTTATGGGAATCTTAAACCCCTGAATCAGGGAATCATAGCATTTCTCACAGAGATACCATTCATGAAGCTCCAGATCCTTTTCAGAAAAATATCCCCACTCCTTTGTTACCTTCAGATAATCTTCTCCTGCACGTTCTCCCTGCCCTAACAGCCGTCCGCAGCAATTACACCGAATCTGTTCCATCTCATAACCTCGCTTCTGTCACATTCTCTATAGTAAGTATCTGCTGTCATTATATAAGAAAATGCCTATTGTCGTACAGTAGAAAAATCTGTCAATTTTCTGTTCATCACGATCCCATTCTCGACCGGCTGCGTATAGTATTGTTTCCGGACTGCCAGCTCTTCAAACTCATTTTTGCGGTATAGCTGTCTGGCTGCCGCATTGGACTCCCGGACCTCCAGCATAACCTGCTCGCATCCGGTTTCTTTTGCTTTGACCAGAAGCATCTGCAATAATTGCTGTGCTGCTCCCATCCTGCGATATTCCGGAAGCACTCCGATCTTCATCACGTCTGCGGTATCTCCCGCCACACTGATACCGGCAAAGCCGCACAATGTATGTCCCTGCTCCGCAACATAATAATGGTTTGACGTATATTGAAATAAATCCCGAAAGATCTGTTCACTCCAGACCTCCGAAAAACATATCCGGTCCATGCCAAACACCGCATGAGCATCTGCCGGAGTCATTTCCCGGACACATATATCCTGCTTCTTCATTCTCTCACCTGTTTATCACACACTGCTCTTCGCAGCTTTACTCTTTGCATATCTGCTCTTTGCATTGCCGCTATCACATGCCATTAACTCTCACACCTTGCTTCCCCATGTGCTGCTTTCTCACGTTCTGCTTTCTCACGTTCTGCCTGCGACAGTCGGAGATAATCCGGATGATGCTCCGCCGCCGTTTCCGTCCGTCCTTCCTTATACATCTGCATGGCACACATTGCAAGAGATCCTGCCCGCTGTCCATTCATATGCGGTGGTGCAAAGGATACCTGCTTCTCTGATTTCTCCCAGTATTCTTCAATATAGCTCTGATGCACCGGCACACCATCTCCCAGAAATACTACTTCCTGCGGTAGCTCCGGTTGCCCAATCCATGCTTCCGTCAGTGCCTCCATCAGTTCTTCGATTGAGATTGCACACTGCTCCTTTATGATCTCGCAATCTCTGCCATGGAACCGATAGATACCGGTATAGACCTGACCTCTTCTGGCATCCATGATTGGGCAGATCAGCTGCGTAAATCCCTGATAATTGTAAGCCAATCCCTGCACTGTCGGCACACTGACCAACGGCTTATCGAGTGCCAGTCCAAGACCCTTGGCGGTTGCAGATCCGATTCGGAGTCCGGTAAAGGATCCCGGACCGCCTGCTACTGCAATTGCATCGATGCTATTTAAATCCGTCTCCGTCATTTTAACAATTTCATCAATCATCGGCAGCAGAGTCTGTGAGTGCGTCTTCTTATAATTCATCGTATACTCCGCACGCATTACATCATCCTCAATAATCGCTGCAGATGCTACCAGTCCGGAACTGTCCATTGCCAATATCTTCATAACTCATTCCTCCATCTATTATCGGCCGGTAATCGAAACCTTCCGATAATCAAATCCCTGTTCTAATTCCTTTTCGATCAAAATCTCCGTATAATGCTCCGGCAGACTGCCCGGAATCAGATTAGCCCACTCGATCAGAGACACACCATCTCCATCCGTCATCTCCTCAAACCCGATTTCAAATAATTCATCTTCATCTGCAATCCGGTATACATCAAAATGATAGAAGGGAAGCCGGCCCTCATCATATACCTGCACAATTGTGAAGGTTGGACTGTTGATTGGCTCCTCAATTCCAAGTCCTGCGCCAAACCCCTGCGAAAACACGGTCTTTCCCACGCCCAGATCTCCGATCAGGCAGAACACATCCCCCGGCTTTGCATTTGCCGCCAGCTGATATCCGATCTGATAGGTGTCCTCTGCACTGTAACTGTTTTTTATTATTGTTTCACTCAATGTTCTGTCCTCAATTCTATCCTGCTTAAGCATCCTTTTCCATGGATGCCGGAATCTTCGTTATACCCGCCTTCTTACAGCCTCTTGCAATCATCTCTTCCACAGCCTGCCTATTCTCTCCCATTTCCTTATATGCGAGAATGGACGCAGTATTCTTAGCTGTATATATGATCAGTACCGATGCCGTTTTCCGCACCTCCAGAATTGCATTCCAGGCTAATGACTGTTCCTGTTCACCCTGACTGACTGTCATTCCGTCTTCTGTAAAAAGATATGTCAACGGATTCTTATATACCGGTGACAATAATACCTGCTGCTGTGCCTTGATCAGCAGGATGATTGGATTCACAACCGTAAACAGGAGCCCTATGATCAGCAGGATCACCTTGCGTGTTGTATCTCCGTTTCCGTCAAAGGACAGTGCAAATGCTGCCAATGCCGCCACACTGATACACACGCCAAAAATCCCCTTAAATGAACGGTGGGTATGCTGCATCAAAAATGAATACATATATCCTACTTTCATGCCTACGGAAACCCGTACCCCCTCTGTTTCCGCCTGTGCATCTGTTACCGGTGATTCTGACTGATTTTCTACCTGAACTTCTGTATCTGATTCCCTCTGCATCATCTGTTTCTCTCCTTCTGCTTCTATGCTGTATTTGATATTGCTCCATCTCTCCCCTGATTTTTATAGTTTCATTGTAAGCTGGATCCGCTTTTTCTGCAGATCCACGCCCAGAATCTTAACCTCTACAATATCACCGACACTGACCACTTCCAACGGATGTTTGATAAACTTATCACTCATCTGTGAAATGTGCACCAGCCCGTCCTGATGAACACCAATATCTACGAATGCGCCGAAATCAATGACATTCCGGACGGTTCCCTTTAAGATCATGCCTTCCTTTAAATCCTTCATCTCCATAACATCGGACCGCAGGATCGGCTTCGGCATCTCATCCCGTGGATCTCTGCCCGGCTTTTCAAGCTCCTGAATAATATCTTTTAAGGTAATCTCACCAACATCCAGATCTTTGGATAATGTCTTTGTATCCTTCGCAGCCAGTGATAACCCGATCAATCCGCCGGATGCAATGTCTGCCAGATGATAACCGAGCTTTGTCAGCAGCTTTGTCGCTGCCTCATAAGACTCCGGATGAACACTGGTTCCGTCTAACGGATTCTCTCCACCGGATATCCGCATGAATCCGGCACACTGCTCAAATGCTTTCGGCCCAAGCTTCGCCACTTTCAGCAACTCCTTCCGGTTCTTAAAGCTTCCATGCTCTTCCCGGTAAGCTACAATATTCTTCGCTAATGCCTTAGAAATGCCGGAGACATATTCAAGCAGTGATACGGATGCTGTATTTAAGTCTACACCGACATGGTTTACACAATCCTCCACCACTGCTGACAGGGCATCCCCTAGCTTCTTCTGATTCATATCATGCTGATACTGTCCGACACCTATGGATTTCGGGTCAATCTTTACCAGTTCAGCCAGTGGATCCTGAATCCGTCTGGCAATGGATGCCGCACTCCGCTGTCCGACATCAAAATTCGGGAATTCCTCGGTTGCCAGCTTACTTGCTGAATATACGGATGCTCCGGCTTCATTTACAATTACATACTGTACCGGCTCTTTGATCTCCTTTAACAGATCTACGATCACCTGCTCGGATTCCCGTGATGCGGTACCGTTTCCTACGGAAATCAGAGTGATTCCATATTTACGGATCAGCTGATGTACGATTTTTTTCGACTCTTCTATCTTATTCTGTGGTGCAGTCGGATAGATTACCTTCGTATCCAGTACTTTTCCGGTTGCATCTACAACAGCCAGCTTGCAGCCGGTACGGAATGCAGGATCCCAGCCTAATACAACCTGTCCGGCGATTGGCGGCTGCATCAGAAGCTGATTCAGGTTCTGTCCGAATACCTCGATGGCACCATCCTCTGCATGCTCTGTCATTTCATTTCGAATATCACGCTCAATGGAATCTGCGATCAGACGATGATAACTGTCTTCACAAATATCCTTTAATATCGGAGTTGTTATCGGATTATCCTTTACGATTACCTGTTTCTCAAGATAATTCAGGATCTTCTCCTCCGGCGCCTGAATCTTAACCGTCAGAATCTTCTCCTTCTCACCACGATTCACCGCCAGAATCCGGTAGCCTGCCATTTTAGCCACGCCCTCCTGGAAATCATAATACATCTCATACACGGATTCTGCCTCAGGATCCTTCGCGGTCGAAGTCAGGATACCTTCCTTCCAGGTAATGTTCCGAATCCATGTCCGGTACTGTGCCTGATCCGAGACTGTTTCTGCCAGAATATCTTTCGCACCCTGAATCGCATCCTCAACACTTGCAACGCCCTTTTCTTCATTCAGGTATGCCTTCGCCTCTTCTTCGATCGGCTGCTTCGCCATCTGCAGCCAGATAATATTTGCCAGGCCTTCCAGCCCCTTCTCTTTCGCTATGGTCGCTCTGGTTCTGCGCTTCTGCTTATACGGGCGGTACAAATCCTCCACTGCTACCAATGTCATTGCTTCCTCGATCTGCTTCTGCAGCTCCGGCGTCAGCTTCTCCTGCTCCTCGATGGACTTTAGGACTGCTTCCTTCCGTTCCTCCAGATTACGCAGATATGTAAGCCGCTCGTCCAGATTACGCAGAACCTCATCATTCAGTCCGCCATGCGCTTCCTTTCTGTATCTTGCAATGAACGGAATGGTATTTCCTTCATCGATCAATTTAATAACAGCCTCTACCTGACTGGTTCGGATGCCTAATTCTTCTGCAATCACCTTCGTGATATCCATGTTGTTCTTTCCTCCGGTTCTCATGTTCTTTCACAGGCGTCTATATTGCCTGTGGATATTTCTACTATATATGCAATGTAATCGCCTTGCCCTGCGGTTCAAATGCCCGGAAGTTCACACCGGCCATCCGGAACATCCGTTTAGATGCAATCGTCGCTTCTGTATCTGCATACTTATCCGACAAATAAATAATCTCCCGGATTCCGCTCTGAATGATTGCCTTCGCACATTCATTGCATGGGAATAAGGTTGAATAGCATTTCGCACCCCGTAAAGAACCACCACGGTAATTCAAGATCGCATTCAGCTCTGCGTGGCAGACAAAAAAGTATTTATTATCCAATGCATTACCGACCTTTCCCCAAGGCATCGCATCATCATCACAACCACAAGGCATTCCGTTATAGCCAACCGATAAGATCCGGTTATTCTCATCTACGATACAGGCTCCTACCTGTGTTGACGGATCCTTGCTGCGCTCTGCGGAAAGCAGTGCGATCCCCATAAAATACTGATCCCAGCCAATATAGTCTGTTCGCTTCATTCCCATATAGATTCCTCCTTTGCAGAGTATATTGCATTCAATTATACGAAATGTATTTTACCATATTTTTAATGGTTCGTATAGTGGAAACCGGATGGCTCGGAACTATGCCAACAACCTCCTCCTATACTCATAAAACCGGGTTATTCTGCCACTTCACCCGACATAATAACCCGGTTTCTATTTCTACAATCCGAAGCTCTTTACAATATTCTTAAACTCCGGACATCCTGCGAAACTCTTCAGCACCGCCTTGCGGCTCTCGCCCTTATTCAGACGGCCGACCCAGTAGTTTAATCCGGCATTATCGGCTTCCCGTCCCATAAAGGTCCGATAGAGCACCTTCACATACTCTGTATTGCTTAGGTGCTTATCGGTAAATTCCTTAGCATAAATAAAGTTTTCCGCAACCTGAGTCGGAGTCATCGCTCCGCTCTGAATCTGACCGCACCAGTAATTTAATCCTGATTCATCCCAGCTTCTTGCCAGAGCCTTATCATAGATTCTTGTTACAAACCGGGTCAGATTAATGTTCTTGTCCCGTGCCTGTTTTAATGTGATCGTGCCACGTGTGATGCCATAAGAATTACAGATATTCGTATATTCCTGTGAGGTTGCAAATCCATGATACACATATTCTCTTGATACGCCATCCTTTAACAGACCCGTCCAATATGTAAGCCCCGCCTGATCCGGTTCTCTGTCCATAAACACCTGATAGAGCATCGTAATAAACTGTTTATCTGTTGTCTTCTTAGCCTTATACTCATCACTGAATACAAATCCATAACCGACTTCTGCACCACTCTTCTGTTTTAAAACCAGCATGTCATTCCAGTACTTTAATCCATCGGTATCCAGACTCCGCTTCAGGCACTTGGTATATAACCGCGAAACAAACTGTTCTACTTTTGTAAGTTGTTTTGAACCGACATTCACCTTTGCCGAGTAATATTTCAGACTCGCTTTGATCGTTGCGGTACCATCTTTTTTCGCTGTCACTTTTCCTGCAGATACAGCCATGGTACTCTGGTCTGAGCTGCTCCACGTAATACCGGAATTGTTCAATGCCGCATACCAGTAGTCTATCCCGGCATTCTTTAACAGTACTTTTACCTTTGTTGTCTGTCCCTTGGAAAGCACCGTTGTCTCCGGTACCAGCTTCATACTATAAGAATATTCTTTTGGTTCGCCAAACGAGAAGCTTATCCCGCCACCGATGACTGCATCCGAAAACGTACTGTCAGCGATCTGAATCGTCTGCGTTTTTGATGTATCTGCCGGTTTCTTACAATTGCTGCTATCAGATCCTGTTCCAAAGCACTGTACCCAATAGTAAATACCGTTGTGATAAAAACATCCGATTCCGATGTTGGAAACTTCTTTTGACAAGATGTTGTCCCGGTGTCCCTGTGAATTCATCCAGCTATCCATAGCGGCGGCTGCACTGGTCTGACCTGCTGCAATATTTTCTGCGCTCATATCCATGTTCAGCTCAAAGCAGAGTGAACTGTCCGGTCTGGTATGCGAGAAACAGACTGCGGTCTCTCCGGCTCTTGTCATGGCCGTCTCCAGTAATTCCTGATTCATATATAGCTTACCCAGACCGTTTTTCGCACGTTCCCGATTCACCAGATCCAGCACTTCATAAGCTTTTGAATAGTAATATTTACCATTGATACTGACCGTATCCAGCTGTCGATAACCATGTTTTCCGAATGGTTTCATAGCTGCGTTCAAACAATGAATCTCTGTTCCTGTTTCAAATGCCCAAGGATGTACGTATGTTGTCGTCTTTGGCAGGGTAATTGATTTCAAGCTGCGACATCCTAAGAAGGACGCTCTGTAAATATCCGGCACCTTTCCTGTAATAATCACATTCTTAAGTGATGAACAATTCAAAAACGCCTGAAACGGAATGCAATTCAATGTTCCCTGAATCGTTACCGTTTCCAGCATCCAGCATTCGCCAAATGTACCATTGCCGATTCTCTTGACTCCGGCCGGAATCGTAACATTTTCCAGACTGCTACAATATGCAAATGTCCGTGCATCTAGCTCCTGAATACCACCAAAATTAATCGTTCCCAGTTCTCTGCATTTCTCAAACATCTCATAGGCTGTCGTCTTTAAGCCTTTTCCAAATGTCACTGTCTTTACACCAGACTCGTAAAATGTAAAATTATCCACTGACGTGACCGTATCCGGAATCGTCACTGAGCGCAATCCGCTCCCCTGAAATGCACTGGAACCCAGAGTTTTCACGGAAGATGGGAATGTCACTGCCATCAGATATTTGGCCTGTATAAATGCTGCATCTCCGATTTTTGTCACGCCGGAAGGAATTGCAAAGCTGCTCGCAGTGGAACCCGCTGGATATGCATATAATGTCTTTCCCTTATCTGCGTAAATCACTCCATTTTTCGATGTATATACCGGATTTCCGCTTTCCACTGTATATGCTTTAATCCTGGCTGAGGCAAATGCCAGATATGAAATCTTGGTTACCTTTTTCCCAATCTGCATACCTGGCATATTCAAACCCTGAAAAGCGTAATCATCAATCGTCGTTACGCCCGGCATTTCTATGCTCTGCAACTCTGTACAGTTTGCAAAACAAGCGTATGGAATTGTCGTCACTTTTGCCGGAAGGGATACAGTTTTCAGCGCCGCACATTCTGCAAATAGTATTTTTCCAATTGTCTGAACACTCTGCGGAATTGTAACCGACTGCAGTTTCTCACATTTATAAAATGCATATGGCGAAATCGTTGTTACTCCATTCTGGATTACAACCTTCTTGATACTATTTATGTCATTCTCCCATGGGCGATTATCATAACTATACTCAGTCATGGCACCGGTTCCTTTAATCGTTAACGTACCATTAGACAAACTCCACGTCAGTTTCTCACCACAGGTACCTCCAGCCACCTCCGGATACATATCTACTGTCATCGCAGATATTACCGGTTGTTCCTCCTCAGTTAGCACTTCTTCCGTGGTTGCTGATGTCTCTTCCTCGGTCGGCACTTCTTCCGTTGTTACCGGTGTTTCTTCCTCAGACGATACTTCTTCTGTTGCTGCCGGTACCTCTTCCTCAGACTGCACTTCTTCTGTTACCGGTGCCTCTTCCTCAGGCTGCACTTCTTCTGTTACCGGTGCCTCTTCCTCAGGCTGCACTTCTTCTGTTACTGCCGGTACCTCTTCCTCAGACGATACTTCTTCCGTGGTTGCCGGTGTCTCTTCCTCAGGTTCTGTGTCTTCAGTTACTACAGTTTCTTCTCCTGTCGATCCTTCCAACTGATATCCCTGTGGTGCTTTCGGCATTTCCTCTGCCTGCATGCCTGCTGTTTCACCATCCGGAGCTATATATGCATCTGTTAACACTTCTGCTTCCAATGCACTTCTGTCATTCTGGGCAGTTTCCCCTATTATTTCCGATGTATCCATAATACTGTCGTCTATATTTTCTGACTCATTGCTGGATTCCTGCAGTTCTTCTGCATAAACTGCTGTTCCATCTTTGGCAGCAGGCATCGTCGTCAGTATCATTGCTACACTTAACGTTGCTGCTATTACTTGTTTCAGATAATGTCTTTTCATAGTCTCCTCCTTTGTTTTATAGTCCAAAATATCCGAATATTTAATCTTCTTAAATATCCGGATATTTCTTCCGCTTCGCTTACTATCTATTATTATCTTTCTATATTGTATGTCTTAAAATCCTACACGAACTGTATTCAACACACCATTGAATTTCTGAATTGCTTCTCTGAACTTTCCTTCTTCGATCGGAGTTGTAACGAACGCGGTCTCATTCTCAACACCCGGTGCTTTAATATATAATACATCACCAAATGCTTCTTTTACATCCTCCATATCTACATCATCAATATCTGCGGACTGAATCCGCACCAGGAATCTATGCTTCCACTCATCAAAATTGCCCAGCTCTAATTTACCAGGTTCCCAAATCTGCATAATGTTTTTCCCCATATGCTTTACTTCATCTACCACATCAGATACTACTGCACTGGCTGTCGGCAGCTTTCCGGCTCCCCGTCCATAGAACATAGCATCATCTAACATATTGCCGTGAACAAAAATTGCATTAAACACACCATCTACATGATATAACGGATGTTTTTCACTCACGATCATCGGTGCAACCATTACATATGCTTTTCCATCCATACGCTGATAGGTTCCCAATAATTTAATAGAACCCTTTAATGCCTTCGCATATAAGAAATCTTTTTCTGTAATCTTTGTAATACCTTCTGTATGCACATCCTCATAATCAACCTGCTGACCACATACCAAAGAAGTTAAGATTGCGATCTTACGGCAGGCATCATATCCTTCGATATCTGCTTCCGGATTCCGCTCCGCATATCCTTTCTCCTGTGCTTCCCGCAGTACATCTGCAAATGCAGCCCCTTCGTCACGCATCTTCGTCAGGATATAGTTTGTCGTACCATTTAAAATTCCTGATACCTCTGTGATATCATCACAGGTCAGGGAACTGGTTAACGGCCGGATGATCGGTATACCACCGCCAACACTTGCTTCATACAGGAAATTCACATTATTGTCTTCTGCAATCTGAATCAGCTCAGCACCGTATTTTGCAACCATTTCTTTATTAGAGGTACATACGCTCTTTCCGTTTTCCAGTGCCTGCTTCACAAAGGTATGCGCCGGTTCTACACCGCCCATTACTTCAACAACTACTTTGACGTCCTTATCATTCAGAATTGTATCATAATCATGAACCAGAATCTTCTGGATCGGATCTCCTTCAAATTCACGCAGATCCAATACATATTTAATATTTACTTCCTGACCTGCCCGCTTATTTACAATCTCCTGATTGGTCTGAATAACTTCTACGACTCCGGAACCAACTGTACCATAGCCTAATACCGCAATGTTTACCATCTCTTGTTTCTCCTTTTTGTCTTTATTCAGGCACTGTTGTGCCGGGTTTTACTCATGCTCTCTCATCAATTGCTCAATGTCAGCCCATTCACTTTCTGACATTATATTGGCAACTGATATTTCTACAACGATCTGATCCCGGATGTTCAGAATTCCACCGATATATCCGGTCGATTCGCCACGAATCACAACCGGTATCTCCCTTCTGTTCTCCTCTTCAATCGTTTCAATCCCTATAACCTGATCCACCTCAAATGCAATCTGTATATTATCAGCCATCGCGATCAGAAGCTGGGTATCTCTGGTCTTTTCAATCTCTTCCATATGAAACCGCGACCGAAGACTGTAGACCGGAATGATTTCTCCTCGAAGATTGATCATTCCTTTTACATTCTCCGGAGCATCCGGAAGCGGAATAATCGAATATTGTTCTTCGATTGCTTTTACATATGCAATATTCATACTGTATTTCTCATTCCCTAAGCGGAATACTACATGTTTCTCTTCGCTCATACCATCACTCCTGTTCCCCTGTTTTAATCCTGTACTGCATCACGATTTGTATTAGACCACTTCAGATATGCATTAATAAACAAATCAATATCGCCATCCAGAACTGCACTTACATTTCCCGATTCTGCATTTGTCCGGTGATCCTTCACCATCGTATACGGCTGCATCACATAAGACCGGATCTGACTGCCCCATG
>ERZ1034998.566-NODE-566-length-23721-cov-43.251416_pt1 | contig 23721 bp, 21 predicted proteins | sample MGYA00520621_ERZ1034998 | MGnify/ENA primary metagenome ERZ1034998 (study PRJEB33766, sample SAMN09781748) | gut metagenome | biome: gut microbiome | host: Homo sapiens | place: Madagascar | study: EMG produced TPA metagenomics assembly of the PRJNA485056 data...
TCTTAATTTATCTGTATAAGCCATAGTAATACCTCACTTCCTGCATTGCCGGTTTTTCTTTCCTGTCAGCAAATACAATTCCATTTGCTGAGAATTCATAGTCTGCCGGTTTATCATCAAAATCTCCGCCATAGCGTAAAACATCTTTTCCTGTAACGGGATCTTTTACCATAATTGCCTGGTCAATAAAATCCCATATAAATCCGCCATGATACATATCGTATTTGTCAATCAGCTTCATATAAGAACCAAGTCCACCCATTGAATTTCCCATATCATGCATGAATTCGCATAAAATATACGGTTTTTTCGGACTGTTATTCAAGTATTCCTCTACATCCTCCGGTTTTGCATACATTCTGGTCTCAAAATCAGAAATAGTATCCTCATATGCCCTATTATAATAAGCGCTTTCATAATGAACTAATCTTCCATCCTTCTTTTCGGCAAAATAAACGTTCATTGCCTCAATGTCGTCTCCTGCATAGGATTCATTTCCTAATGACCAGAAAAGGATGGATGTATGGTTTTTAAAAGTTTCGAAATTGTTTTTTGCACGCTCGAGCACTGCATCTCTCCACTGTGGAATAGATCCCGGTACATTACATGATGGTTCGATTGCCCCTAGCTTTTGGAATGAGCCATGGCTCTCAAGATTTGTTTCTGCCATCACATAAATACCTGCATCGTCGCACATATAGTACCATGGTATCTGGTCAGGATAGTGACAGGTACGCACAGAATTAATATTGTTTCTTAACATACATGATATATCTGCCTTCATGTCTTCTATACCAATGCATCTTCCTGTTCTTGCATTCCACTCATGACGGTTTACTCCCGTGATAACAAGACGTTTTCCATTCAAATAGACTACTTTATCTATAATCTCTATTCTTCTGAAACCGATATCATAAGGAATTACCTCGGCCAGTGAACCATCCTCTGCTTTAAGCTCAACATAAGCATGGTATAAATATGGATTATGATTATCCCACAGCCTGACACTTTCCAAGTCAACACAAATCGTGCCTTCCAAATGGTTGTTTTCTTTATTTAACTGTAATGACTTCTCAACTAATATATTTTCTTCTCTGTCCTTTAAAATAAAGCCTGCAGTTACATTCTGACTGTCAGTAGCAGATACCTTCATGCAGACAGATACGCTTCCGCTTTCATTATCTTTATTTAACACAGGTTTGAACCATACATCCTCCAGATGAACATCCGGAATTGCCTTCAAAGTAACATTTCTGAAAATTCCAAAAAATCTGAAAAAGTCCTGATCCTCTAAAAATGCCGCCGTGCTCATCTTATGTACCTGCACTGCCAGAACATTTCCCTTTTCCTTAATATATGGTGTCAGATCAAACTCTGAAGGTGTGAAGCTGTCCTCTGCATAACCTATAAACTGACCATTAAGCCACAGATACATAGCTTCTTCTACACCCTCGAAGCAGATATGTATTCTTTTTCCACACATGTTCTTATCCAAATCAAAGTATTTGATATAAGAGCCTACCGGATTGTACTGTGCTTTTGAGAACATTCCTTCTTCTGCTCCTGTTGCCTCCATACTATAGGCTCCTCTGTGGTACTCTTTTCCTTCCCACGGATACATAGTATTGATGTAACGTATCTTATCATATCCAGCCAATTCAATATGTCCCGGAACCATAATTTTATCGAATCCTGATGCATCAAATGTTTCCTTATAAAAATCAACAGGTCTTTCCATCACATTTTTGCTGTAAGCAAACTCCCATTGACCATTTAATGACTGTAATAATGGATTTTTTTCTTTTTTCATGTCAGCATAATCCAGATAATAGCAATGATCACTATGTGGTTCCAATTGATTTACCTTAAACACTTCCGGATTGTCAAGCCATTTCATATCAGCGTTCATATTTTTCCTCACTTTCCTATTATTGATATATAAAACCAAGAACAATAACTGCTTTGCTACATCTAAGATATAACAAAACCCTTGCAAAGAGCAATGTAATAAATTATACAGATCATGCACTAAATGATACTGTTATAATTATTATGAAATGAGGGTCAAAAGGCATCATTGATGCTTGCATGCAATTTAAAAAGCTCCCGTGCATTGCACAGAGAGCTTTTTAGTCTGGTTAGTACAGACATATATTAATACGCGAATTATATGATGACACTTGCTTTCCCTTTTTTTCAAATCTTTGGAATCTTGTAATAACCTGATATTCCATCTGCAGCTTGTCCGATGAACAAGAGTATACATAAGGTTCAAAACCGGTATATTCATCATCCCCTTGCGTATAATTATTCCCATAATAAAAATTCTCTATTATATTTGTCTCAAAGGAAGAATCTATTTTTGATTCAGACTCTTTTGGATCCCCCATAGAATAATCACTGCCATACGTCTTTACATATAAATCTCTCATCACTGCCGCCTGCGCCTTAGGACTATCCACATCAGCACAATAATACGTAATATAAAACGGTACTCCAAGCACCGCATCAACAACAGTAAGCATTCTCATATCTTCAAATGATATTATAAATACCCACGCTGACAATTCCTTGCTTATATCCGATGTAACGAAAAAATCTGATATCGTGTTGTCAAAGCCGGCTTCCGAAACGCCTGCTTCAACGAATTGCTCAGCAGTAGCTTCATATGTCTGTTCTTTTTCACTGTCTGTATCCTTTGAGTAGTTACTTTCAAGGCTTTGCAGCATACCTATATCGTCTTCACCGAGCATCTGCATAATACCTGACTGCTTCTGAAGCTCACAGGCACCCTTCAGAAAAGTCTGAATAGCCGTATAAGCCTGTCCCACCGGAATCTCAGTATCCAACGGTTCCCTTTTCTCAATATATTTCCCATTCCACAGCTCATTTACATTATCCTGCATCAGAGACATCATCTTAGTAAGCCTCTCTTCAGCTGAAATAGAGCTGCTGTATGGGCTTATATCTGCATTACTTATTGTAGTACTCGTTTTGGCTATTTTTGCTGCTTTAAGTGAAATCAGATAATTCGGTATCATATTTCCCGCACATACAACTGCCATAATAATGCATATACACACTATTCCCTTGATTTTATCCGGTTTCCTATCAATAAATTTGCGCATTGATAAATGCTTACTTCTCATCCAATGCCTCCACTTTCATATCAAAATACACCTTTGTTCCTTTACCTGATTCACTCTCATAATGGATTTTTATATTATGCAGCTTAGCAATCCTTGACACAAGTGCAAGCCCAAGCCCTGCTCCATGCTCACTTCTCGACCTCGACTTGTCAACCATATAAAAAGCCTCCGTAATCCGCTCTATATCCTCAGGCGGTATCCCTCTTCCATTGTCCGAAACTGCAATACGATAAACGCTGTGCGAAATAAGACTGCCTGATACATCCACCCTGCTGCCTCCTGATTTCACCGCATTATCTATCAGGTTAAGAAGCATGGTCTTAAACAGATCATATTCCAGCCACACCCATGCCTCATCCGCATTGTATACAAGCTCTGTATCATGCTTTCTTGCTGCTTCACGCGCGGTTTCCACACAGTCTGCTATAATCTCTGATACTCTTGTTTCTTCAAGTCTGAAATCATTTTTATCAAGAGTGATAAGCTCCAGCAGCTTAAATGATAATGCTTCAAGCCTCATGCCCTCATTCAGTATGACTCCGGCAGCACTGTGCACCTCATCCTCAGACAGTTTTTTCTGATACAGGGTATCTGCATATCCTATAATTGATGTCATTGGGGTTTTGAGCTCATGTGCGAAGTTTGCAGTAAAATCCTCCTGCTTCTTTGCCGCCATCTGAAGTTCATAAACCTTGCTTTCAAGGTTTTTCGCAAGCTCATTGAAAGCCCTCGCAAGCTCACCTATTTCATCCTTTGTCTTTACATCACTTCTTGCTGTATAATCACCATCTGCAAATTTTTTGGTGGTGGCTGTTAATCCGGCAAGAGGCTTTGTAATCATCCAGGAAAGTATCAATATGACCATCATACCAACAGCAAGTATAACAATATAGTACATGCTGCATCTATACCTAAGCTCCTTTGACTCATCGAAAACCGGTGTAATATCACTTTCCGTTATCAGAATATACCTGTTATCATTCAGTTTAAAGCTGCTTTTGACATGGATATATCTGCCGCTTTGCTTTTCACCGGTATCTTTAGTATTCTCTTTTGACACTATACTGTATGTAAGCGTACCATCCTTTACCTTTATATCCTTTTGCTCATAATTACATGAATTGGCATATATCCTTTTTCCATCATCATCAGCAAGATACATTCCTCCTTCATCTCCAACAATGGATTTTGCCGACTGCGACATCATATCTGTAAGCTCCTTATCCACATCTTCACTCTTCATATTAAGGATTACCGTTTCAATCGAGTATTTTATCATCTGATGCTGTGAAAGTGCACTGTCCTGCTCCCTTTTCACTGCATGCTCCAGTGAATATGATAGAGTCACATATTCTATCATTCCAAGGGCAACAGCCAGTATCACTGTCATTCCAAGAAACATTTTATAGAAAAATTTCATCCGCGAACCTCCAGACGATAGCCAATCCTGAAAACTGTGACAATCTTTTCATTCCAATCAAGCTTTTTCCTTAGTCTTTGTACATGTGAGTCCAGTGTCCTTGTCTCCCCGGTATACTCCTCCTGCCATACAAGTTCATAAAGCCTGCGCCTGCTGAGTGCAACATTCTTATTCTTCATAAGCTCATACAACAGGTCAAATTCCTTTACCGTGAGCTCTACCTGCTCACCTGCCTTTGTCACCGTACGTGATTTTGGATCTATAGCCACATCCTCTATTTCCAGACGCTCTGCCGTGCGCTGAGTGCGCCTTAATACGGTTTCCACTCTCGCAAGCAGCTCACCTATCTGAAATGGTTTGCATATGTAATCATCCGCGCCCATACGAAGCCCACGTATTCTTTCATCCACCTGTCCCATGGCAGATATTATTATGACCGGAGTATCCTCAATTCTCCTGACATAGTCAAGCAATTCATAACCATTTATCTCAGGAAGCATAATATCAAGCAGCAGCAGATCATATCTGTTCTGCTCAATTTTGTCCGCCCCTTCCTTGCCATCAAACGCTCTTTCGCATTGATATCCCTCTGCCTTCAGGGTGTTGCATATTAAATTATTTATGTCGTTGTCATCTTCCACTATGAGAATCCTGGTCATAAGCTGCTCCTCTTCTATGATTATGATAGAATTATTATAGCATAAAGATGTGTCATAGTTGTAAAAAACACCCTATTATTTAACTCAATAATAGGATGTTTTACCGGCACTTATACAAATATATTCTCACACATACATACTCCAGACAGCTCTAATCTGAGATGATATATTTTTGAATAACCACCTTTTGCCACTTTTTTCAATGCTGTTTGGATCATTTATTGAAAATCCTTCATCATCATAGCCTGTTATAACCATAAAATGTCCTGTATCTGTAAAATCTCCCGGTCCTACATTTACCACAATAGGATGTCCTTCATCAAGCTCTGCTTTCATTCTGCTCTCATCCAGCGCCACTGTCTTTGCTTTTACGCCGTAGTGCCTGCAGCCTTCACTTATAAGCGTCCATGAACTTCCCGATCCATCCACACTGTAACCGGCTTCCTTTGAGTACTTTGCTACTGCAAGCGGTGATGCCTCCCTGTTGTGTGTCAGATAAACCACTACCATCGAAAGTGTAGTGGGACCGCATCCGCTTGCTGCAAAGAAATTGCCGCTATACTTTTCATAGCCCCAGCGTTTATCCCACTGCACAAATAACGGAACACTATCCATGGACGCTTCTTCTGTCAAGTCAATTGTGTGTTCCTTCACATGTTCCGCCGGATAATCATACACAAACTCAAGTGCCTCTTCATTCTTTAAAGCAAGCTCCTGTAGCTGTTTTGGATATTGGGTACTGTTCATTATATCATCAAGCATTGACTGATTATTTTGTATCTTATTCTTTTCAGAGATTTTGCTATTTTCTATAACAGCATTATCATATGTATTATTTCCGGCTTCAACATCATATTTATTTGTCCTGCCATCGCCGGATGTTATCATACGGCTTCCCACAGCCACAAATACAATCACAGCTATGATACTACAGGAAAATATGATAAAACGCAGTATTTTTCTGCGCCTGCGTCTCCTTCGACGTAAACTTGCCCCATGTCTGCAACATTTGTTTTGTGTCCTATCCACTTTCCACCCTCCTGCTTCCGTGTAACTGATATTGTGTATCATTACTCTATCAGAAGCATTCGTTTATTATGTTGCATACTTGTGTCATAGTTGTAAAATATTCCAATATTAAATTGTATAAATAAACTGACCAATGACAGTATTGCAGGATATTTTAACCTGTCACTGTATTAAGCAACTTTTGACTATATATTCTGTTATTTTGGCAAGTAATAATTCTTTTCGTATTCTATAATGACATCGTAAACAGAAAGGAGATGAATTTCCATGAGAAATAAATTACACAATTTTATTAATAACTTACTTAGCTTTTATGCAAGCTTCTTTACTCACAGATTTTATCAAATGTAATGTGCAGAGTATAACTGCTATAATTTATCATTCTACAATAACAATTTACAACTCTGTATAAGATATCTGATATTCATACAACCTCATTCGCTTATCAGCATGGACTCTGGAAATAAGCTCTTGTGATGGGGTGTTCAAACAAATAATCCCATACACTTTTTTACCTTTGAATTTTTCACTTTTCTCAAACCAATCAAGATACTGAGCTGTCTGCTCGTACGCATCATCATAACCACTATCTTTCTTCAGTTCGACAACATACAGCTTTCCAGCAGTATCCTCACATAATAAATCCAGCCTTCCGACAGGAATAATATATTGTCTTCCATACTCACCTTTGCGTTTATACACTTTAAGGTTCATACCAAATACCGGCAGCCCCCTCTCAATCCTAGCTGTCAGCTCATCCTCTAACAGCTTTTCATTAGAGAACTGCTGCCTTTTTACTCCAATATCGATTGTAAGTTTTTCTGTACTATCAGCATCGTCTGGATCTGACTCAACTACATCGTTCTTCTTTAATCGTGAATTATGATTATCCAGCTTCTTTACTCTGTCTCGAATGGCTTTCGCTACTTTAAACTCTCCAGAATTTACAAATTTCTTTGCATCTGCATTCCTACCAAGTGCTATCAGCACACGCACATAATTATTAGCTGCACATGACAAGTCTTTCTTTTCATTCAAACATTGTTGGAAAATATCCTTAGCTTGTAAATACTTTTTCTGTTTGTATAAAGAGTACCCCAGGTTATTCAAAGTAAACTGTACCTTTGGAGCAAGCTCGTAACTCAGCCGATAATATTTTTCTTCATCAGCATAATTTTTAATCTTTCCACTAGACCATGCTAACATCCAGTAAATATCAGCCATGAAAAAATAATACTCCTGCTCAACCTTTTCAAAGCAAGCTATTGCATTATTCCACATTGACATATTGTAATAAGTATATCCCAGCATCTCGTTGGGAGATTTGTAGTTAGGATATTTCTGAATAAATGAAAGCAGAGCATCTACCACAGCATCATTATCATTACTACGATAATACAAAGATATCAAATCACAGAAATCTGGTATTCCATCCTCTGACTTCACACTCTTTACTTCGTCTGTAATAAAATCCCAGATTTCAGCAGGTGCATTTTTGAAAGGAACTAAGAACAAGTCCAGTACCCCATCTTCGTTCAAAATACCATCTTTTAACTGTTCACTACAGATTTTATGTATATTGTCTTTGCACTTTTTATACTGTTTCTCCAAGTAGTAGTAGAAAGCCCAATAGAAATAAAAGTCTTTATCCAACTTCTCAATATTTTCATATACCAGCTTAAGCAATGAACCATCATATGCTACCAGAGATGCATCATCATATTTGACATATCCTTCTGTTAAGGCAAATACCAGATTATCACAAAAGAGACGTCTCAATTCCTGTATATGCGGATGACTGTTCAATGTATCCAGCTTTGCAGAAATATCGTCAAATGTCATCGTATTTGGGAATTCTTTTGCATAAAATTCATTTATTACTTTTTCTTCATCCGTCATACAAAACACCTCTTTTGCACAAATAGTTTTCTGAATCAAAACTACAGATATATTTTTAACTTTTCATAATCTGGTTTATAAGTACCACCATATGGGTCAGTCAATCTCCTTGTCAGATGCTCATAATTAACAATGTCTTGTGGCAGAACTTCATCAACTGCAAAACCTATATCATCAATATATCCAAGATTAAATACATTTTGAATATCTCTTAATGTCATAGGTGCAATATCCTCAACAGGAATATCACAAAAAAATATTGTTGGGATGCCGATTTGTTTCAATCTATCTCGACATCCTAACTGCATTGCAAGAGCATTAATAAATTCACTACCATATATTAAATAATGACTTGCAGTATCCAACAAAAAGTCCTTATTCATTTGTAACCATACTCTTTTGTGTATATCCTCAAATCCTGCCCATTCCTTTTTAAACTTTAAAATAGCATCTTCTTCAGATACATAGTCACAGACAACTCTGTTTCTAACATCTTGCAATGCCGATTCATAAGATATTGGCAAAATTCCGTTGTCCAAATAATCCGACAATTTCACTGGTCTACAAGCATGAAATGCCCTCAAGTGAGTGTATCCCACCAACTCAAAATCTAGTTGATACTCGTCATCTATATGCTCAGATAAAATAAATACATTCTTCTCCATAAACATTTATCTCTACTTTTCAACTATAGATTGGTATATCTTCATTAATTCTGCTACACAATCAGACTCTGTAAAATTCTTAATTGGAAATCCATATGCCTGCATAACTGCTTTATCATTCAACTGATGCGCTTTTCTTAACTGTGGTGGCATTGCAACTGAATCATACAAATCTGCTAACGAACTATTTGGGAAAAGATTTCTTGCATCCAAAATGGCTTGAGCAGTTTGTTCAATCTTTTCCTTTTGTTCCGATGTTGGATTACACCATGGAAAATTATTATAGACTATATCCTTTGAATATCTATAATCACTTTTCAGCCTTCCGCATACTGCTCTCATCCATGCCATGTGTACATTCGATGTAAGAATTCCAAACTCATATATTCCAGCCTCTGGAATTATAGTTGCCGAATCTGTCGGAATAACATCTCCATTTAAAAATCCCAATGGTATGTATCTTCTATTTTCAGAAGATACTCTTGGTACAATAATATATTCATCTGGATTTTTTGTTTCTCTGAATAGAGTAGGTGTGTCCGCTAGTTTCTGCCTATCTGGAGCACCCTTCAATCTATCTTCTCTACACAATTCCACTCTCTTTAATACTTCTGGCATTTTACGCAACTCAGACGGTTCAATATTTACTAACCATAAACAATACCTATCTTTTCGATTTATATATTCTACTGCACCTGTTAATTTTTTTATATATTTTACTGCGTTAGGCTCTTTATTCAAAAAAGCTTCATAGTCCTCTGCTTCTATTATCAAATGTCCCCCATCTGCTGGTCTATTTCCCGTTGTCATTTCAGGAACATCACATATAGGTTTAGAACGTGATTTTACAAATGTTACTGGAGCTTCTATTAAATATGGATTAATTTCTTTAACTATTTTCATCCTATCTGCGGTATATAATTTTTTCTCCTTTGGATTATATAGCGAACTGAAACCTACTATCACACAATGAACATGAGCTTTTAAACTTGCTTCACTATCCCAAATAAAAGTTCTATGAGCAAAATTTATATGAATTCCAAATCTTGTATACAATGGCTCCCATACACTGGAAACCTGCTCTCCTTGTGTAATTGAATTAGTAGATACAAACGCTACTCTAATATATGAATTTTCAATATATTTAGAAGCCTTGAAATACCATGCTGCAACATAATCAATCTTACCTGCTGTCTTATATGTCCTACCATTTTCATCAGTGTAAACTGATAAAATATCTGCTTTTTGGCTTTCATCCTGCATGGAATAACCGAGAAATGGTGGATTACCCATGATGTATGAAAGCTCATTTTTAGGAACTACCTGCTCCCAATCAACTTGTAAAGCATTCCCTTCTACGATGAAAGCATTTGTCTTTAACGGCAAAAAGTCCAACTGCATATGGACAACATCTTCTGTTTCTTTCATCATCTGTGACTCCGCAATCCATAGAGCTGTCTTCGCAACTGTCACAGCAAAATCATTGATTTCTATTCCATAAAACTGTGATATTGATACCTGAATAGGATTAACTAACCCTAATCCACCAAAAACAATCTGTCCTTGATTTAACTCTTTCAAGATGTCATTTTCCAATCTTCTTATGGAAATGTATGTCTCTGTCAGGAAATTTCCACTACCACATGCAGGGTCAAGGAATTTGAGTTTAGATAACTTCTCCTGAAAAGCATGCAACTTATTTTCACGAGTTTTTGTGACCTTGACTTCTTTGATTTCTTCAAACTCCTGCTTCAATTCATCCAAAAACAAAGGGTCAATCAATTTATGTATATTTTCAATAGATGTATAATGCATCCCTCCAGCTCGTCTAGTTTCTGGATTTAATGTACTTTCAAATACAGCTCCAAAAATGGTAGGACTTATTTCTGACCAATCAAAATCATCACTTGCCTTACTAAGAATCACGTCTCTGATTTCATCTGTAAATTGTGGAATCTCAATATTTTCATCCGCAAACAAACCACCATTTACATAAGGAAATTCAGAAAGCATACTATTATCATATGGATCTCTATCCTCTGGCTTTGTATCTAATATTTTAAACAAATCTAAAAGCGCTCGTCTGATGTCCTTCGTTTCAAATCCAGCAAGGTAATCATGAAACATATTTTTTCTTCCAAAGATACCTGCATCCTCCGCATATAAGCAGAAAACCAAGCGAACACAAAGCATATTAAGACTTTTTAAACTATGTTCATTAGTGGGGTCAATATATTGCTTCAAAATAGCATCATAGAGTACCCCAACAATATCTCCAGCTTGAATAGAAATCTCCATTTCTCGCTTAAGATGCGTATTACCTTTCTCCACCAGAAAAGAGAGCCTATAATACTCTTTTTCCAAGTTCTCCAACAATATTTCTTCTGGCTCACCTGATGGATTTTCCATATCATATACCAAAAATGTTTGAAAATTACATGTAACAATCCATCTTGGTCGTTGTGAATAAGGTAATTCCGAAGAATACCTCTTTGCCTGCTGAAACGGTGTAAGTAATGTTCCATCTGACTGTTTTATAGGTTTCCTCAAATCCTTATTTGAACCTTTCTGCTCAATCATTACATGTGTCTCAGGAATCAAAACATCAATAAATGATGTATGGTCTAACTTTACCTGTTCTTCAAATATTATAAACTCTTCTGGTTTATCAATGCCATATACATTTCTAAGCAATGCTAACCAAAATGGCTGACTCTGACCTTTTTCATATCCTTTATCTTTCCATTCTTCAGCAAAAGCTTTCGCTGCTGCCTTCTGCTCTCTATCTGTCATATTGTAAAAACTCCTTTATCTCAAGATGAACATAACATATTATAACATAGAAACTACTATTAAAAAAGAAACATCTTCTCAGTACATCTCTGCAGACATAGAACATAAAGATAGAAACTATGGTATCAATATCAACAATGACACATCTTAAAATCAGCAATATATCTCCATACACAAACAAAAAAGCCCACCAGCGTACCATGTAGGAGCTACATAGTGCACCAGCGGGCTATGGTATTATTCTTTCTCGTACTTTTCAATCAAGCAGTCATGCTTTTTGCTGTCTGGATCGTAGTTGATTCCTACCAACAGAATGTCACCAGTATACTGAAGCAAAGATTCCGGATACTTTTTCTCTTTTATCTGTTTCACTGCGGTTTGAACATTTTTGTTCCACTTCAATTCCATTACCATTGCAGGATAAGAACTGACATATTCAGGCTTCGGCACAAAAATCAAATCTGCAAATCCATAGCCTGTTGGCATCTCCCGAATCGGCTTGAAATAATACTGCATCGACCCAAGATATGCAATCGCGAGAACACTACTCAGGGAATTTTCATTATTATACTGGATAATAGAGACATAATCGTTATGAATCTTCTCAATTTCCTGTGCGACACATTTTGCATCCTTCGTCAATGTCGCCATAAGCAGTTTTCTGGATTCTTGCTGGAATGCAATCATCTCATCCCAATGGCTATTTCTTACCGCTGTGCTCAGCTCTTGTCTAATTTCCTCATTAGGCACAAAGGCTGTTGCATTTTCTTCGTTATACCCAAGATAACCCAGATGAATCAGATAAGTTATAACGTCATCCCGGTTCTGAATTTTCGCCGGATCATTCTTAAAGCTTGCAGTGTTGACCTCAACCTCTGCACCGGAGAGCATCTCGATAATAGCCGTTTTCAATCCATCAAAGTTCATGCAAATAAGCGGAACCACAACCTCATACGAGCCAGTTTCCGACCAATAACTTCTGAACTTTCCTTTTGTCATCAGGCTAACAACTGCTTTAGGATTATAGACCTGGTAGCCATCCAGCAAATAGCCATCGTACCATTTCTTCACTTTTTCAAAATCTCTGTTGTATTTCTCACAGAGTTCTTTCACTTCATTTTCAGTGAAGCCAATATAAGGTGCTAATCCGAATGCCTGAAGCATTGTGAACTCGTCAAGATTATTTACCGCAGACTGAGCTTTTTCTTTTTTTATAGGCAGGATTCCCGTTAGATAAGCAAGCTGGATATATTTTGTCGGCTCGGTTCCCTTGAACATCCCACGCAGGAAATTAATATACTCATCCTGAATGATTTCACTCACTCCACCGTCTCGAATCAGAACATCCCATTCATCAATGATGATGATAAACTTTTGACCAGTTCTTTCTTTGACTCGTGAAAGAGCATCCGGAAGTCTCACCACCTCTGCCGGAAGTGTTCCCGGATAGATTTCCCGAAGCTCATCCAATACGCTTTTAGTGATGAATGGAACCACTTCATCAGCGTTTTCGCAATTGGCAAGAAACCACTGAATATCAATATGAATCACATCGTACTTATTGAGGTGTTGCTTAAAATCTGGTGCTTTTGCTATTTCCAGACCAGAGAACATTTTCTCCGAATCACACCCTTTGCTATAATATGCCGCCAGCATATTAGCTGCATATGACTTTCCAAATCTCCGAGGACGGCTATTGCAAATATAGCCATCCATCGTATCAAGAACGCTATTTGTGAAATTAACTAGACCTGTCTTATCAACATATATCTTAGAGTTCAGTGCAACCTGAAATGCACTGTTGTCCGGATTCACAAATCTTCCCATACGGTTCAGTCTCCTTTCTGGAGTGGCCCTTATAAAAGGCTACAACTCGCCTATTTTGCATTGATACAGCTATAATCCTTACAGCAATCTATGATATACTCCACATACACCGTATCATCCTGTATTTGATAGAGGACAAGATACCACTTCTCAATAAACATCTTGTTATATTTATTCGGTGTGATATAAGGTTCTTCAAAAAGTGGAAAACACTGTTCTTGCTATCTGTCATACGCTACACCTCTGCAATCACATCATCAAGGTAAGCGTACAGTTCATCAATCGTACAGCCGGCTCTGCCTGCCATTCTATCTTCCTCTACTGCCAAAAGTTTCTCACGCAACTTCAGCATTTTTTCTCTGCGGTCTTTCTACCCATATTATACTCATTTCTTACAACCATAGTCAATACATTATGAAGTCTACAAGATTATATCTCTTCGAACTGAGTGTAACTCCGGGCAACTCAGATTGTCAAGCCAAACCTAAAGCAGTAGACTCAGCCATTTAAAGACCGAACTCAACTACCCCCTGAAGCAAGAAAAACCAGTAGATGTTACTCTACTGGCTTTCAAACTACTTATTCTTTGACTCTTTTAACAATCTCTGTTCCTCTTCATAACCTTTATAAACATAACCTGTTAACTGCCACAGTTTATAAGGACTTATATAAAAGTCATATTGATTGCTACCTTCTTTCTGATAACACATACCTAAATCAATAAGTCCTCTTTTCATAGCCTCACGAATAAAACTTTGGTCTTTCATATCCATCCATGACTGGCATCATAATGTCCATTAGAATTGCATCAAAATAATACACATTGTGTTTTCATGAGATCTGTTTCATTTGTTTCCGAATCGTACAATGCCAATTCTTTTAATTTATTCCGGGTGCTCTCGTTGTCGAGACCAGATGACATCAGACTCTTACGATTCATAGTTCTCAATTTTATTCGCGAGTATTTATAATCCATACAATGTCGCCTGTCGATCAGCCACATAAAATTCATAATTACAACATCGTTCAATCAATTCCCTGTCATGGGTGATAATAAAAATACTTTTACCCATGTCACGAAGTTCTTTAAACAGCTGTGCAGTACTTACCATATGACAATAATCCAGACCGCTCGTCGGCTCATCAAATATCAGTATCTCCTTTTCTGCAAGCACAGACGATGCAATAGCCACACGCTGTTTCTGACCACCGGATAATGACATCGGATGTTTATCACGAAATTCCCATATACCAAGTTTTTGCATAATTTCTCTGGCTCTTTCCTGTATCTCTTTTCCGGTATCCGATGCTCCAAGAAGAACTTCATCTTCTACAGATTCACAGAAAAGCTGATGATTTACATCCTGCATTACAAGATAACATTTACGGAGCATTTCCTTTGGTTTATACTGCTTCTCTTCTATGACCGTCTGTCCCTTAAATTTTTTTTCCAATCCGCAAAAACATCTGACGAACGTAGATTTTCCTGCTCCGTTTTGTCCTGTAATTGCTATAAGTTCATTCTTTGGGAGCTGCATATCTCCAAACTCCAGTACCTTTTTTTCTCCATAGGAAAAATAATAATTTTTCAGTACTATGTCCGACTTCTTGGCAATATACTCATGTCTTTTACTGCTTTCATCACAATGTGGCTGCATTGTACGAAGTCCGAGATTTTGCAGCTTTTGCTCTGAAAATTTCAGAAATTCCTGCATTGTGATATCAAACATAATTCTTCCATGTTCAAGATAGACTACACGGTCACATATTTCCTTAAGCCAATACAACCTGTGCTCCGCTATCACGATTGTTTTTCCCTGCTTTTTCCAGAGTAAAAGCGTATTTTTTAGTCTTTCTATGGATTCTTTATCCAGATTTGATGTCGGTTCATCAAGTACAAATACGTCGGGCTGCATCGCAGTTACAGAACCACAGGCAACTCTCTGCTTCTCACCACCTGACAATTTAAAAATATCTCTGTCCATAAGATTTTCCATTTCCAGTTCGCTTACAGCCAGTTTTACACGTTCGTTAATATCGTTTTCTACAAGTCCCATATTTTCGCATCCAAACGCAACTTCACTTGTTGTATCCATGCAGAAAAACTGACTTCTTGGATTCTGAAATACACTACCCACCTTTTTTGATATATTATATAGTTCTTCACTCTGCACATTCATTCCATAAACGCTGACATTTCCGCTATACTCTCCTTCATAAAAATGTGGGATAAGACCATTTATAAGGCGCGTTATTGTTGTCTTTCCACAACCTGAAGCCCCACATAACAAAACACATTCTCCTTTATCAACTGAAATCGAAACATCTTTTAACGCTCCTTTTTCCGAATTATTATACTGAAAACTGACATTTTCTATCTGTATCATAATATCCTCCATTTGTAACAAAACCGCACTCTGCCAATATCATGACATCATGCGGTTTTATCTATATATTACATAAATAATCTTGAAATCATTGAAACGATCCATATTACATAAGGAATAAAGCAAATAAGTACTACAATATAGTCCTGAAAATGAAAACCAATCCGGCACACATTGGTCCGCTTTACATCACCGCCAAGTCCCCGTGTAATAGCTGCAGCATTGAGCTCCTCTCCAATTTTTGCGGAGCAGACCATAAGTGGAATCAGTCTGTACTCTATCATTTTATCGACATTTTTCCCGCCGAAGCGAATATCCCGCATACGCATCGCATCATTGATTGCCCGGAATTCATCCGCAATCGTTGGAAAAAAACGAAACATAACAGAAAGTGGTATGGTCAGCTTATCCGTAATATGCATCCTGCTCATAGCCGAAGAAAACTCACTTACTGTTGTTGTCTGCATCAGATAGGTTCCAGCCATGATTCCCGGCAGAAACCTTGTCATAATCCCGCAGAATGCAAGCAATATAAATCCAATAAAACCTGTCATATGAGGCAGCACAAACACTGTCAGCAAATAAAATACACTGTACAAAATGATGTATCCTGCTGCTCTTTTCCACTTACCTACAAGTATAAAAAGCACGAACGGAAGCAGACAGAATAACGGAAGGTACGCACCAAATAATTTATCTCCTGCTCCTCCCAGAACAAATATTGCCATTGTCATTAAAAGAAGCATTTTCGTTCTTGGATCAAATGTAACGTATGTATGTATCATTATGCAATTCCCGCTTTCTCAAAATGCTTTTTCAACAATGATTTTCCAAATACTCCTCCGATCCATCCACAAACCACGCATGCTGCAATAAGTAATGGAATCAGCCATGAGTTCGCAAAGATATCTGTCATTTTAGTGATATACTCCTGTCCAAAACTCTGACGCGTACTGAAATATGCCTCAATATTCATAAACATTGGAACAAAGTTTCCAAAGATGATCAGATTAAATACTCCACAACTTAATATATTTTTCTTACTGCTTTTATAATTTCCTGATTTTACAATAAGGTCTGTAATAACACCACATATAATTCCAAAAATAAACGGCCAGTATCCCATTCCTGTAATCCACAAAAACAATCCAACGATCATAGCATAAATAGTTATCATTCCAAATTTATCAACTTTTGTCAAAAAAAGCATATATGGAATACCGCCAAATATTGGGACAATCACACATAAAAGCGGCATCATGATCGGTATAAATCCCAGCATTGCAACTGCTGTCATAATCACACAGTAAATCGCTGCATAAATTCCAATATTGATCAAATCTTTTCCTTTTAATTTCTTTTTATTTTTCATTTTGAATGCTCCTTGTTTTTTATCTATATATTACTTTATTTCTTAACGTGCCAGTTTCCAGCTGACTGCCTGCTCTCTTGCATCCACAAACCGCTTGTAAATTCCTTCCTGCTTCATCAGCTGCTCATGGGTTCCTTTCTGCACAATCTGCCCTTTCTCTACGACCACGATCTGATCTGCATGGCGTACCGTCTTCAGTCTGTGTGCGATCATAATGATCGTTTTTTCTTTCGTCAGTGCATCCACAGCCTCCACAAGTTCTTTCTCATTCTCAGGATCTACATTCGCAGTTGCCTCATCAAGAATAATGATTGGTGCATCCTTCATAATCGCCCTGGCAATGGAGATCCGTTGTTTTTCACCACCGGAAAGCGTGGCACCACCCTCTCCGATCACGGTATTATATCCATTTGGAAGTTTGCTGATAAACTCGTGACAGCAGGCTTTCTTTGCTGCTTCCACCACTTCCTCATGACTTGCATCCTGACGCCCGAACTTAATATTATTCTCAATTGTATCTGCAAAAAGATAGACGGACTGAAAGACAAATGCAAAATTATTCATCAGGCTGTTCATGCTGTACTCTTTTACATTTACACCGCCAAGGGTCACTTCTCCGGAATCCACATCCCAGAATCTGGAAATCAGATTACAAAGTGTAGATTTACCTCCGCCAGACGGACCAACGATTGCTGTCGTTGTTTTTTCTGGGATAGAGAGTGATACACCATCAATAATCTTCCGCTTATCGTAGGAAAATGTAACATCTGAAAGTCTGATATCATAGTTTTCCGGCTGTATCTCTTTGCCATCGATATCCATCGTATCCAGTTCCAGAATTGCATTTGCTTTGTCCACACATACACTTACCACATGTAAGAGGGATGAGTAATTTCCTGTACATTCCAGACTGGCATAAAGCATAAATGCTGAGATTGTCATACCAATGGCATAAACCGCACTCATAGTTCCATTGATATAAAAATATGCACTGCATGCCACAATTACGGCTCCTGTTATCTTCGTTATCACGCTTTGTAAAAAATGATACGGGACAAATACCATTTCCATTCTGGTATTGATTTTGGCACTCGCATCGTTTGCATCATTTAATCTCTTTGCCTGTTTTCCAAGCAGATTGTAGGATTTCACTTCTGAGATTCCCTGAAGATACTCCATGATCTGACTTACGAGTTCTGTATCACATACCACCTTTTGTTCCGAATCTTTTTTCCCTGCATTCTGCATCATAGAATTTACACCAAAGAAAATCAGGACTCCAGCTGCAGATATCAGTCCGATTCTCCAATCAAAGACAAGCAGCATAAGGATGATCATCAAAGTCTCTAAAATCCCCTGCGTTGTCAGCATAACCACCCTGGCCGCTACATCTCCTAGTGATTCCATCGTATTGGTTGTCACCGAAGATATCTCTCCAATACTGTTGGAATTAAAATATCCCATCGGAAGATAACGCAGATGCTCTGCAATTTTGATTCTCGTAAAAGCACTTGCATTATAGCCACCTTCTGTCTGAAGTACCGTAGAACTTCTCTTACATATAACAGCAATCACAATCGCAATGACCATAATGGCTAAGGAACCTCCGATATATTTTCCTATCGTTTTTCCACCAAGCAAACCAATCAATATGTACATAATGGCTGGTATCTTCATTGCAGATGCAAGTGCTTCTACAAGCCCAATGACCATCGACAGTTTGAATTTGTTTCCATTTTTCCTCCCTGAAAATCGAAAGAATTTCGCCAGAATCTCAAACATATCATACGCCCTCCCTTACGGTATCTTTTACTGAAATATGGGCATTCCACATTTCTTTATAAAGCGGGCATGACACCAGAAGCTGCTCATGCGTGCCATGCGCTGTCACGTTTCCATCATTTACCACAAAGATCTGGTCACTGTCCTTAACGGTAGAAAGCCTGTGTGCTATGACGATCAGTGTCTTTCCGTCCACCAGTTTTGCAATGGATTTTTGTAATAGAGCTTCGTTTTCCGGATCGGTGTAGGCAGTTGCCTCATCTAAAATGACGATCGGTGCATCCTTTAGCATCGCCCGGGCAATCGAGATACGCTGTCTCTCTCCTCCCGACAGATGTCCACCGGCACCGCCTACAATGGTATCAAATCCATTTTCTAACTGCAGGATAAATTCATAACAGCCGCTCTTCTTTGTAACCTCAACCACCTGGTCATCCGTAGCGTTTGGATTTCCCTGTCTGATATTTTCACGAACTGTCTCATTAAACAGATAATTGTCCTGCGCGACATAGGCAATTTTCCGGTTGAAATCTGTAAGTGCCAGCTCTTTTACATCAACCCCACCGATTTTAATGCTGCCGGAATCCACATCCCATAAAGATGCGATTAGCTTTGCGATCGTTGACTTTCCGCTTCCGGAAGGCCCAACAATTGCATTTACAGTCCCTGCTTTCAGTTCCATATTTACTCCATGCAGGATTTCTTTGTCGTGATAGCCAAACCTTACATTTTCAAGAATGATGGAATTATCTTTTGGAACATCTTTACTTTTCTCCGGACGTTTTAACTCCGGCTGTTCTAAAATACCTGCTATCTCATCAACGATCACTCCGATTTTCCCAAGGTCATCTGTATAGGAGCCCACCGTGATCAGAGGCCCGACAATTCCCAGTGAGAGAATGATACAAATGACAAAATCAGATAACTCTAAGGTTTTATTCGATACATAATAGGCTCCAAAAGGCAATACTGTAAGAAGTGTATACGGTGTCACCACCATCATCAATGCATGATAGACAGAACATCTTCTCATCCATGAAATGAAAGAGTCCGCATATTCCCTTGCCGCTTTTGTAAATTTAGCATAAGAGCTTTCTGTCTTTCCAAATGCCTTTATGACCTCTATTCCGTTAATATATTCTACCGCAGCATCATTCAGCTCTTTTGTGGTCTTAACCGTCCTTTCAAAACTTGGCTTATAATCCAGCATCATTCCAAAATATGAGAAAAGTCCAACAACAATCGGAACTAAAGACCAAAGTGCCAGCCGATAGTCTGTCAGGAAGAAGTAAATCAGGATTACAACCGGTGCAAGCAGATTGGAGGTAAATTCTGGTACTATGTGAGCCAGAGTTGTCTCGATACTGTCAATTCTTTCCACCATGATATTTTTAAAAGTACCTGACGGTGTATCTTTCACATACCCAAGAGGTACCCTGGCAAGCTTGTCGCAACACGCTTTTCTTATATTTGCAAGTACCACAAAAGTTGCTTTATGTGACAATGACGTTGAAAGTGAATGAAACAGTTCTGCGATCACAAACGACAGTGCGATCAGGACTGCTTTTATCAGATATTTTTCAAACTCCTTTTCACCGTTTAAAAACAGTTTCACCACATCCGCAATTATAAAGTACGGAAGAATCTTAAAAATAACATTTCCTATTGCGAGCAATACACTCCACACATAGGCACTTCTTTTTTGTCCAGCCCATGTCAGTATCCAGCTGACTGCTGACTTTTTCTTTTCTTTCACACGTATTCACTCCTTGCTATAGTTTTAATTTTGTTAGTTATGTCTAACCCTTGTATAATAAAATAGGTGGCATGCCGGCATCAGCCACCTGATATTATTTTCTTAAAATGTACCTTTCTGAATCGTAAGCCTAAAATTTAACGTTCCACAATCGCTCCCAGCCACCGGTATTGAATTCCCGAAGCTTGTGCACATTTCTCTTTGCAATTTCCTTATCTATATCGTGCTCAATGATCTGAAATATAGATGAAAAAAATCCGGTATAAATCATATGCATGAGGCTTTCCCCGACAATCGGTATTTCAATTCCATCCTCCTTCATTTTCTTCACATATTCCAAACTGGATCTCATTTCCCTGTCTACCATATTGTGTATGAATGTCTCAAACTTTCCACTGTCTCCACATTTCAGCAATAATCGGAAATTATCATAATGCTCATAGATATAGTCAATCATCTGATCCATTCCGTCGCCGGATGTGTCCGACATATTACTGGTCTGTTCTTTGGCAGAAAGCTTTTCAAAATCCTCAACTACACGGTCGTAGATCTGATATATATGTTCTATATACGGATCTGTCAGTGCATCAAAAAGCGCCTCTTTTGTCGGATAGTATTTATAAAAGGCACCCGTTGTAAGTCCGGCATCCTTTACAATATTTCTTAAAGATGCCCCGGAAAAGCCATCTTTTAAAAAATGCTTTCTGGCTGTATTTAATATATTTTTCTCTGTATCTTCTGCTTTTGTCGACATCTTTTTCTTATTCTCCTGAACGTCTCTCCAAAATATAACAGTGTTATATAGTACTGTTATATTTTATCTCATTCTATTCATTTGTCAAGTATAATTTTTAGATTTTTCACAACTGGCAAACCATCTTTTCCACATTCTACACTTGAAACACATTTGCCTTTCTCAAACACTAATAAAGCAGGAGTTTGAGAAAAAGAATATTTCTGTTTAAATTTTTTCCAACATTCCTCACTTTCTGACCTCAATTCTTTTAGTAATCTATTGATTGAATATCATTGACTGCTAAGTATTGTTTTGCGTTTCATAATTGTTTCCTCCTTTTGGGCATAAAAATAGCACCTAACAGATTTTTAATTTCCGTTGGGTGCTATTGATAACACTACACTTATTTGCTTATACTGATTTCTTTTTTACAATACGTAACTCATATCCTAAAGCATCAAGTATATGACTAAATGCTCTTATTGTCGGAATACTTTCTTTCCGTTCAATCCGTGAAATTACCTGTTGTTTATTTCCAGTTAATGAGGCTAATTCCTTTTGCGTTATATTTTCTTGTTTCCGTAAAGAAATCATTTCACCTATGAGCTTATACTCGGCACGGGATTCATCCCATGCCTTTTTAAATTCTGGATTATTTTGTCTTTGCTTTTCAATTTCATTTTTTACATTGATTTCTACAAATGACATTTTGCTACCTCCTAGTATAAATGTTTTGCCTAGTTGTTTTCCAAGTTCAGATGCTCGTTTTCGGACAAGTTTTTGATCTGTCTTTTCATCTTCTGGTAAACTATTTATATAATCAAGTATTAAGTCTTTACCAGAATTAGAGCAATAATCGTGTAGTGTCATCTATAATCCTTGTATCATATTTTCTCACTGTCACATGTACCGGAAAGTCAGCTTTTTCAAGTTTGCTTGTCCCCGGCATCACTGTAAAAACTGTATTGTTTGGGTGACTGCTTTTGTTCCCAGCACTAGCACCGAAAATGTCATATAAGTATACTCCAATCATGAAACCAACTTACCTTTGGCAGGTTTGACTTATTAAAGAGTGAACTTCATGGATTCAGGTTTAATATAAAAAATCCCCGAAAGATAATTTTCTTCATTTGATTTTTTTATTTGAGTCTTACATTTTAGATACAAATTCATATCTTTTAATTCATATTGATAAATTATTTTATCTGATAAAATATAGATAACATTCTCATTAATCGTCATTTGCTCTACATCATGTCCAAGTTCTATATTATTTAACTCTTTGGTTTCTAAGTTATATATAGATATACTTCCACCTTCTCTTTTTACCAAGTCAAAGTGAGAAACGATAAGTATGTTATCCCATACGGCCAAATCTAGTGGATAATATTGATCAAATGAAATTGTTTCTATCGTCTTGTCATTTATCGAATATATGCAAACGGTATTACATGGATGATCACCAGAATCTACTGAGTTTGAAAACAATATGTTGTTGTCGAAAAGAATTGCTTTATAATGAGTACCTCCATAATTTGTAATATCAATTTTCTCATCAAAACTCAGTTCTTCAGCATCATAAATGTAAATGTAAGAATTCATCTCTTTTCCGTATTTTGTAGTAGCAAATGCAAATAACATATCTTTACTACACAATAGCTTGCTTACATAAACACCTTCAATTTTCTCACTTACGACTTGATTATTTTCTTTACTACATTTATTAATGTACGAATCACCGTTTAACGTATTGCAAGTATAAATATTTTTATCATTAACACAAATACTATTCATTGCCAACTGATTGATTTCATAGATTTTTTGATTCCCACTTTTCAACTCAATTTTCAGAACCTTTTTTTCATCCTTAACATTAGTTTTTCCTTGAGGAATCAAATATAGTTCATCTTCATAAATTACTGGATTATAAAAAATACTTCCTAATGAAGCGTATTCCAATGGAAGCGTAGCTGTTTTTTCTAAATTTTGATTATAAAAGTAAATTCTACTTTTTTTACTATTACTACTTGTTTCAATAACTCCAACAGATGAAGTTGTTAGATCTATATTCGCACTCTCTCTATGCGTACATCCAGTAAATCCCAGAAACACTATTGCACAAATTGTAAAAAATTTTTTTTTCATACACATACCTCATCTAAAATATCAGCCTGGAAAATTTGAGAAACATTAATTTATACACAAATTTTCCAGGCCGAGTCATCACAAAATATTACTTAAAACATT
>ERZ1034998.568-NODE-568-length-23642-cov-49.329928_pt1 | contig 23642 bp, 34 predicted proteins | sample MGYA00520621_ERZ1034998 | MGnify/ENA primary metagenome ERZ1034998 (study PRJEB33766, sample SAMN09781748) | gut metagenome | biome: gut microbiome | host: Homo sapiens | place: Madagascar | study: EMG produced TPA metagenomics assembly of the PRJNA485056 data...
AACAATGAACTTATTATTCCTCAAGATAAGTTCTCGCTATCAACGGCAAAGAGAGGTAGTGCTTTATCTCCATCTTATTTAGGTATTAACTCCGATATTACGGATGATAATATTTTCGTTGAAAGAAAGTTTAGAGAAAAGGTAGAGCAATTCCTTAATGATTTCTCTTATAAGCTCTATAAATCTCCCACAGAAGGAAACATTATTGTTGGACTAATGAATGTTTCTCTAACACCAAATGCTTCTCTCGGTCGCATGATTTTTGACTTCTCTGCAACAGCGTATGAGGTTTTAGAGAATACACTTGATAATCTCAATGAGATTGGGATTATCGAGATCGGTGCCTTCAGTAATGAGATTTCTACCGAAAGACAGGACTCCTTTGGACAAATTAGTGGTATCTATTCTGGTTGTCCAGAGGGTGATGATATTTATGCTATTATCAAAGACCAAGAAGAGATTGCGGTTGGTGATGGTAAGTATAAGTTATCATTAGTTAATGTGACGGGCTTCTGGGTAGAGAGATATCCCACTATCGACTTTGACGGCAAGATTTATGAGCTAGAAGCTAAGAGAGCTGAACAAGAGGCCGCTGGTGAAGATATTACCGAAATAGAGGAAGAGTTAAGTCGATATATTGCATTAAGAGCCGCGGCGACTAATGCTCCGACTTCCGCAATTAGATTATCTGTGAACGGTACAGAAGTGGTCGTTGCTCCCAACCGTATGTATGATATTCATCAAGGTATTAATTCTTTAACGATGCTATCGGTTAAGTATCCAATTATCATCAACTATGTCTGCTCTCTAACAAGAGAAAGAAATGATGAAATTGGCGAAGTAGAGTCTATTGACACTTCCCGCATTTGGGGCCAGATCTCTGGTATCTTTAGCGGTACTGATAAGGTCTTAAAGAATTATAAATATTACTATGGCCCAGGTGAAACACCTTATCGCATCTATAGTGATTCGACCGCGGAAGAGGATAAATTAGGTCGTATCTTGGTAGATAATACGAACTATAATGTCTACAAAACAATCAACTTGTACGATATTATTGAGGAGGAAACCCGCAAGCAGGTTGAATTTATCTACAATGTTCAAGGTGGCTTTATCCAAGACGCGGACGGTAAATGGACAGATGGAGTTATCTTCTACAACTTCTCTGACATTACTGCTTTTGATATTGAGGCAGACCCAAATACCATTCTCTATATCGGTAAAGAGAAAGATGGTAGTGATAAACACGCTGTTATGTTAGGGCCGACGGGACGTTACACTCTCAGCCCTATGGATGGTATGATTAAATATATCGCTTTGCAGAAAGCACAATTCGCGGTTATTAACTACAAATGCTTGACCGCGCAGACAACAATGAAGTATAGTAAAGAAAGGAGCTAATATTCATGTTCGAATATCTTAATGACATGGATTTTCTAACTTAGTTAGATAAACTACATATGCGAGTTTAGTATGCTAAGATTATTCTCCTTTCCTTTAAAGACGAGGAGCCTATTAAAGAGATTCAAGGCTCCATTACGAGTGGTAACTTAAGCGTTAATGGTTCTTCCGCAATCAGAAGAACCATTAACCTTACTATGCTCGCTTCTATGGCTAATAGTAATCTTGAGGATATTGATAATGAGATTTCTATTAACAAGAAGGTTAAGGTGCTTATTGGGTATGATAATCCGTTACAGTCTTATAAAGACTATGGAGATATTATATGGTTCCCTTGCGGTTTATTTGTTTTATCTTCTGCGAATATTAGTCGTTCTACTAGCGGATGGAATATATCTATCACCGGTAAAGATAAGATGTGTTTGCTTGACGGAACCGCGGGTGGCACATTACCTGCGTCTGTAACCTTCCATGAAAGCTTAGTATAGCTAGATAATGGGGATATTGAGATTTAGTATCCTACTATCTTTTAGATTATCTATGAAGCAGTAAACCACTGGGGCGGAGAAGCTACCGAGAATATTATCATTACTGACGTTGATGATGAAATTAAGATGTTAGTAAGATACATGGGAGATAGACCCGTCTATTTTAACGAGGACTATAGTAGCGTTGATTACTCTGCCAGTTCTGACTTCCCGCATATGTTTACTTACGGATAGGATGTAGGATACGAGATTACCCCCTTTACCTACCCCGGAGAGCTAATCTTAAATGCGGGAGATACCGTAGTTACTCTATTAGACAAGATTGTTAGCACTCTAGGCAACTATGAGTATTTCTACAATATTGATGGTAAATTCGTTTTCCAAGAAATTAAGAACTACTTAAACATTGGAAGTCCGATCTTAGAGCTGGATTTCGCGGATTATGTGCGGTCATATAATAATGCAAAGTTTTTGTACTCATTGACCGACCTCGATACCACGACTGCGATTACCCGCAATCCTAAGTATGACAACGTGAAGAATGACTTCTATGTCTGGGGCAAGAGAAAGACTTCTACTGGAGTTGAGGTAGCTATTCGTTATCATCTTGCTATTGATGACAAGCCAGATATTGATTTAGCTTCTAAATATATGTGGGAGATTAAGGATAAAGATAGTGGCTTTATTGTGCGGTATGATTTAACTGATTCTAGTGACTATAGCGTTGACAGTTATGAAGTCACTTTAGTCGGCTCTCCTTGCGATGAGTGGAGAGAAGAATTGTATCGTCGTGCTCTTGATGCTTAGGTATCTAATAGCGTATATGATAACTACTATGACTCAGAGTTAATCGCGGAATGGAGAAATCTATATAATCCATTAAACACGAATTGGGATTCTACAAATCACTGGAATCCAGATGTTTTTAATGATCCTGGTTCTATTAACTTCTGGCTTGATTTTATAGATACTAGTTCTGCTCTTGGTAAGTATTCTATTAAGAACATTGGTCGTAGGACTAAAGTCGTTAATAATAATGACATAAAAACCGTATATAATAGTGAAGTTCCCGATGTTGTCTTTTATTAGAAATCCTAGTATTCAGAGTCAGAGGAGCAAGAATTACGAAACTATTATAATAGTATCGGATAGCCGTTCTTCCCCTCTACTGATTTGTTCTATAATAGCATTTCTATAAGCACCACAGGAGCGAGTTGTTTTGATTAGATTCGAGAATTGATGTATTAGAACCTATGTTATAATACAACAATCTCTTTAACTTGCTTGCCGAAATACTATATGGAGCCAAATAATATTATAAGAGTTGAGGATAGAGATAGCAATATTTATGGTAATTATCAGATTACTCAATATTCTCTACCACTTACTTATAATGGCACTATGAGTATTACTGCAACGGAAGTTTTAACACGAGTATAAGGAGGATGCGGCGATGTCAGCTATTGGACAAATCTATTATAACATAATAGATACAAGTAGCACTGGCGATGGTAAACATTACATTTCCTCTGGAACCGACATTTATAATGACATTGTAAATGCTTCTAGTGCTAAGTAGTTTACTAAAGTCGGTATTTAGGCTCCCCCAGGAGCCCAAGTAGTCATGAATACTAGCAAGACAATTATGATTGGCCGAACTGGTATTTATGAATTAGATGAAGATATTGCCATTACTAATATGTATTTTGTCCGTCCTAAGAACTATATTAGAGATGACGAAGAAACAGAAAGTAAGAAGCAAGAAGGCGAAAAAATTATTAAAGATGCGAAAGCCGCTCTTGAGGCCGCAATCGCAGCTTTAGGTACAGAACCCTCAGATCCTAGCTCAGATGCTTATAAAACTTACTGGGAAGGATACAATGAAGCGAACGAGACATATATTGCCGCATTTCAAGAGGGTAGTGCAATTTTAAATCAAGGTCTGAATGGTGTTTACAAATTAGACGAAGATAATCCTTACGGAGATTTAGAAAACGTGATTGTAGACTTTATTTACGACCCATCTCAAGGATAAGGAGGTATAAGGTATGCAATCTTTCTATGGTGGCCCTGCTGGACAGAGCTTTGAAATTAAACAAGTATTTTCGTCTTTCTATGGCCCAAATGGTGCGTAGGCAGACTTAGTAAAAGGTTGGGCATCTCCTATCTCCGTGGGCGAATTTGTCATGGTCTCTTATGGCAAACCAACCGATCCAGATTACTTAGAGAATCAGAAACAAGACCTGGAAAAGGGAGAGAAGAAGAACTTAAACTCTACTCTGTGGCAGAAAGTATACAACGAATCTGCGGGAGAGGGTAGCGGACTTAGCTACAAGTTCATTACTTCTTGCACTGGTAATACTCCAAAGATTAGTATTACTACTCCTGCGACAGTGCTTGATGCGGACCAACAGCCTCAAGTAAATACTGATCTATCTAATCCAGATTTACCAGTAATTAGTTTTGCGTTACCGCAGTCTCAAATATTGTCAATGCCAAACGAAGCTACTGTGTTGGATGCCGATTAGAGTCCAAGTGTAGAGTACAATGACGATAATATTAATCGCCCAACTCTTCATTTTAACCTCCCTCAATCTCAAGTGATTGAATAGGCAGAAGTTACTCCAATTGCTGTTGGAGAAACTCCGAAGATTGAGCTGGACACAACTAATGTTAACCGACCTGTACTTAAATTCCAATTACCTGTAGGTCAAGAATTTTTAGACAGTAATGTCCTCCATGAGATTCTGGATGCGGATAAGGAGCCTACTGTAAGTTTTGCTTATGCTCCAGAAGATACAAATCATGAACATCCGATTCTAACATTCTCCCTTCCCCGCAGTCAAGTAATGGCTACACCGGAAAGGGTTGTCCAAGATCCGGTAGTCGAACCGAGCGTAGAGGATGTTGGTACAGTTAATGCACCAAAGCTACGTTTTAAACTGCCGAGAGCCGTGGCATTCTACTATGGGACTTTCCTAGGCGAACGCTCTAGTGGAACTTATACTTTAAGCAATCCGCTATTTAGCTCTTATGGCGTAGGAGATTATTATGTTAATGCTCCTACTGGATTTATCTATAAGGTAACCAGTAAAACAGATGATACAACCTGTGTATTCGAGTACCAGGCTTGCATCCAGTCTCCACTTCCTTCTGTGGAATCTAGTTCTATTGCACCTTATGTACAAGGTGAGATGGGATATGTACCTGCGGCCCCGCAAGTTAATAGATATCTAACAAACAACGAAGGTACCGAATGGAAGCTTGAGTTTGAGCTCCCAGAGGCTCCGAAGCCCGCAGTTTCTTCTTCTTTCGTTGGTTCAACAGAACAGGGCTCTGTTACTTCTGCAATTACTAGTGAAGATACAATTACTTTTACCTTTAAGATTCCGACAGGTAGTAAGTTATTTGCGGGTCTTGAGATTACTGCGGACGGAGCAACCACCACTATTGATGGGGCAAGACTCGGAGACGTTTATCTTAATAGCGAAACCGGTGTGCTGTATACTTTAACCTCTGCTGGTTGGAAAGCTAGCGAGAAGAGTATTAAAGGTCCAGTTGGAGATGCGCTAAATATTGAGGCAGATTATCAACTAACTGAGACTGCGAGTTATGCAGCGTCCTTAGAGAATGGTGTTGCTTATATTGAAGAACACTATACTGGGACTATTGATTCTCACAAAATCTTTGCTATTACTTGGACCTTACTTGATAATGGCGGAGATGTTTCTTATTGGTACTTCAAGACTAACGCTGGTGAGTGGGCACGTGCTTAGTTAACTGGTGGTGTATCCAGCTTAATTGAAAATGCCTATAAAGCGAATGTTGATAATAAGACTTATTCAATCAACTATCTTAACTCTCTTATCGAGGGTAAAGATGGTGAGACTGGCAAGCTAACTACGTATTCTAAAGCTAAGATTGACGAACTGCTAGCTGCCTTGGATGATACACTAAATACATGGGGATCATTTGCGGACTTGCCGCAATAATACCTCAATCATACTTAGAGAGTATAAAGGAGGAGCTTAATAATGGCTTTATTTAAGATTTATAGTGGAACTGCGGATGAATTTCCCTCTAATTACGCTTTACATCCTGGCTACGCATACTTCTTTGAAGACAGTGGTGAGCTTGTAATTGATACTAATAATGGACGTATTGACGTAAAGGTATCTCAGCTAATCAAGACAGTCAACGGAGAAGTTACTTTCGTAGATGTCGATGATGTGCTGACTGCCGCAGATGATAACGGACTAACTAAGAACGCTATCTTAGTTGGTGGCGAGAATAATACCGTAAGAGCTATCGCAATTGCCGCAGGTAGCGTGGTAATTGGAGATGCTACTAACGGCGTCAAGGGTATCAATGGTACTGGTGCTTTGTATGCCACCACTTCTGGCGCGCCATCTTTCGGTACTCTACCTCTTTCAGCTGGTGGTACTGGCGCTACTACAGCAGCGGCCGCGAGAACCAATTTAGATGTATATAGTAAGGGCGAGACTAATAATAAGATTGACGAGGTAACAACCTTGGCTTATTCTGCTACTCTTGCTCAAGCAAGCTGGGTGCAGTCCGGTGATACTTATACCTATACTTATAGTAACACAAATCTAAAGTGCGGTAAGAACGGTAACGTTCCACCTATTATCACTTGGACAAGTAACCAAGACGATTATAACAAGATCGATGATGCTCAGGCTACTGTTGGCACTGGAATTATTTTCACAGCTAATAAGGCTATTGAGGGAGACATTGGTATCATCATTGTCGATGTAAAATAAACAATAAAAAAATGGGGAGAACCTTTTAATTAAGGTTCTCCCCATTTTTTTCGTTTTAATGGCAAACTTTGTCTTTGAGGTGGTAGTGTGGAATTTCCTCGCCAAACCATTTCCAACGGAGATAGTCATCGAGGAAGATAGCTACGAGAGCTAATCCGAACCACGCGAGTGAGAAAGGAAGACAAACTTGCCCCAATATATTGAAAGGTAAGTTCGAATAGTCCCAAATTCTTAGCTTTAGGACTATATTCAAAATTACGCCGAATACAAATTCAAGTGAGGTAACTATTGCGGCTCCAATAATTCCTTGTTTAATGATAGACATTTCCCAAGGTATAACCTCATTTATCTCTCCAATTAAGACGAAACAAAGTCCGCCTAGGAGAAACATTGACCAATGTATCATACCACCACTAATGAAGGTCTTAAATAAGAACTCTATAATAAAATAGAGACAACCTCCAACAGTGAATAAGGTAAGAAACTTATTCAGCTTCGCTTTCATTGTAATTTAATTCAATAGCATCTACTTCATCTATGGTGGCTGCCGCATAGATAGCAGTCTTATATTTCTGCATTAAGTGATACTTAGGATAAACTGCGTTAGAGATAGCAAGACTTAGAGCTGCCAATTGCTCTAACGTCCAAGGCTGGCACTCTTCCTTTTTAGCGTGCCATTCTAGCGTTGGATTTTCTACGCCCGCTTGGACAGCCACTTGGTACTGATTTAAGTTAAGACTAATTTCAGCCTGGTCTTGCTCAGTAACGCCATACTCTTTACCATCAACCCAGGTCAAAGGGTGAGAAGCTAAATAAGCTGCGAACGCGAGTTTATTTTTCTCCTGCTTCATCGCTTGAGTCTCTTCTAAAGTATAGCGAGGCTCAAATTCGTTGGTCTCGGTATTGTAAACCGCTTTATCAACGACGGCCGCAGATGGTACCTCTTCTAATGACATAACGCGGACAGCATTTACGTCATTCTATGCATCAGCCCTAATTAAAGTATAATGAGTATTACTGTCAGAACCGATGACCCCAGTTGCCTCTTTTTCCTCGCAGGCAACGACAATACCATTAGAGGATTGTAGTTTAATATATCTAATAGATTCTTCAATAATGTCTACCACAACATTTTGACGATTAAGTAAGATATACTTCATATAATGTCAACTCCTTTAAACAATGAATGGAAGTAATTATCCATATCTTGTAAGATATAGAATGTTGTTCCTTTTGCTATATGGGCACGCCAACCTTGGTAATGCTGCTAGATGTCAGCAGTTGGAATGCGGCCTTGTTGCCATAGCGCCTGCATTTTTCTAAGTTTGCGGCGTTCTTTAACAAGTTTTATCTTAAAAGGAATCTAGATAATTGCATTAGTTTCGGTAAGATAGAAGTCCCATTTAAGATATTTAAAGGGTGCCTTCTTCTTTTTATCAGCTTTTATTGGCTCGATTTTAGTGATACTCGTTTTCTTACGATTCATCTTAAGACCAATCTCTTGGAGTTTCTTTTCTATCTCATTGAGACAATAAGCTAAATACTAAGAATCATTATGCAAGAGATATAGATCATCCATGTATCTGCCATAGAATTTAATATGTAGTTGCTCTTTGATAAAATGGTCAATCTCATTAAGAGCTAATAATGCTAGAAGCTAAGATGTTTGGCTTCCTAATCCGAGACTCTTTTCATTATATTCATAATACTTTACATTAGGTTTAAATCTTTTGGGATGAACCTTTATGTATTTCTTATTCTTGGTAATATAATAATCTTTCTCTGGCAGAGGCGCTTTATCTTTCGTTAAGGCGAAAGAAAATGTGCCGATGAAGTACGAAACTAACTCGTAGATGTCATCTTCTTTAATTAGTTTTCTAGCGGTTTTTCGCAAAGATTCATGGTCGATAGAATCAAAATATTTACTAATATCAATTCTCGCTCCATAGAACGATTTTCCAAAGCCATAAGTCCTATGCGCGGCTTGTAAATGCTGTTTTGCCCGTTTTAATGCAAAATCAATACCTTTACCTTTCAATGTCGCACAATTATCATAAATAAATTTGGGAGTTAACTACGGTAATAAAACTTGCTCACATAGAGAGTTCTATACCAATCTGTCGTTGATATGACACGCTCTTATATCCCGTTGTTTGCCTCTTTCAATTACTGAGAAGCAACTAAAAGCTAACTATAAATATTCACTATTTCGTAAATCTTCTTCTGTCCGCAAGATAATATCAATCCTGTTTTCTTCAAAATTGATTACACTATCTTTCCATCGGACATTTCTGCAAACCTTATACGAGGCGTCATACATAGCGTCAAAACTACAAAAACGCTCGAAAGAGCTTTGTGACTCCAAAGCTTTTCCTCCTTATCGTGCGGTTCTAGGTTGACCGCTCGGGTCGCCCATCCGCAGTCTTGATTGATCTAGCTATTGTTTAAGCTAAAACGGCCAAGCCTTCCTTAGATGAAAAGGCATATCTACCTGTAATATATTATATTTCATTCATGGCACTCGCCATAAACTACTCTTTCGTCTTAACTTATCCTTCCCTTCTCGTTTATAAAAACGATGCATCCAGAATAAGCCACTTAGATGGATATAATATACTCTGGGGCTACTTTAGGTTGTTGCTCGTCTGCGCGGCTACGCCGCTTGACTTGCAACGCGAAAGTTCCATCTAATCGGGCGCGAACCCATTGCTGTTGTTGTAGTTGTTGTTGTTCGGCTTACCATCATTATTGACATTGCACGCATTGTTCGTGTTGTTGTAGTTGAGCGAACGCTGGATATTTAAGACTTGACCTATCATATACAAGAAAATTACCAGAACTACAACTTAACCGGCTCGCTTCATTTTCTTTTCTTGTATATGTTGAAGAATCATGTTATCAAGATTCATTCTTTCATAAATACTATCTTTGATAGACTTAGTAAGTTCAGCTACATATAAAAATGAACGCATCTTTCTCTTACTAGTCTATCCGTATTGAAAGATACATAAGTCAAGTAATCTAAGGATACTATTACAATAGCTTAACGCTTTCTTAAAGAACTCATTACGGGAATTTAGAGTTTCTTGGTCTTTAATATAAATATCCACAGCCTGATAACAATTAGCGTGGATGGCTTTTGCGCTATTAAACAAGTCTATTCCAAACGCATAGTATGGCTAGCCAGAACCAAGAATTCCAGCCTTGGTAATACTACCATCATCGTTTGTAATAGCAGGTCTTGTTAAAATTAAAGTCTACTGAACTAGTTTTCTAGCTTTATTCAGACACTCGGAACGAGATAGGTGTCTATCTTTTTTCTTTACTGACATTATGTTATAAATCTCCTTTTTCACGAATCGTTCTAATAATATAGATTTTCTTCTAGGAGATTTGTCTTATATTGCCCAAAAAGAGATTGTCGCCACTACTATCTTGAATAATAGTGGCGACGATTCTCCAATCCCGCGGTCCGAATTGTTATTTTACTTTCTCAAATGACGAAAGCGGGCGCGAACCCAAAGCTGTTGTAGTAGCTGCTGGAGTTCGGCTTACCACCATTATTGACACGGCACGCATTGTTCGTGTTGTTGTAGTGGAGCGAACGCTCCCAATAATACTATGCAGAGCTACTAGAATCATTTGCATATTTAATACGACTACTATTAGAAGTATAATATTGATAGGCAGTCTTAGAAGTATTCTACTGACAGAACTCGTCATAAGATGCTGCGTAACCCTTACCATTAGAATAGTCTGCTCCTTTAGGGAATCCCATCTCACAGTCAGAAGGTAAGAATACTGTTTCGTCCTGATAGGTCGGTGTAGCAGCCTAAGAACTATTTGTTGTCGTTGCAGTTCCTTTGGAGACGGTCACTACGGATGCCTTGCCAGGGAAAGCATTGTAGTAGCTAGTGCATAAGCTACGAACTGTAGAGCCGTTCCATAAACCGTTCGAATTACCGAATACAGTAGTATTAGCGAGACAGTTCTTAGTGTGGAAAGTCAGAGTGTTTCTACTGGTATTACTCTTATCTCTGTCGCAGTTATAACCGATACATCTTACTAAGTGAGTAGTTGTACCTTGAACCGCAGAGGTAAGTGTAACACTCTTAGTCTTACCAACACACGCAGCTAATTCACTCGTACTCGCACCAGCGATCCAGTTCTTTAGGCCAGCCCACCAAGCGGCATCACCAGTAGCAGTCTCAGAACCCCAAGTCCAATATTCTGCACTAACAGTAATTGTCTTATTAGAAGGCGCAGTATAGTTAGTGCCAGCCGCGACTTTAATCGTAATGGTAGTAGCAGAAACTGGAGTAGAACCATTACCCTTAATAGTAAGAGTATTACCACTAAGAGATAGAGTCAAACCAGAAATACTAGTAGGACTATAGCTAATAGCACCATCGCCCGCGCGAGTAATAGTAACAGCTACGCCGGAACTATAGTTATTACCATTAATAGTTACTGTTGTTGGACTTACGCTCAAACTACCTGTTGCTTTGTTGATTGTCCAGTTGACATTGATTGCGGTGGTCGTTCCGTCCGCCCAGCGATAATTGCTTCTCGGTGTGAAGGTAGCAATATAAGTGCTGGCATTAGTTGCAGATGTTGTGCCACCAATAGTCATGTAACTGGTGTTGTAGTTATTCCAGTAGCTGGTGCTACTAACTGACTGCGCGCTTCCAGTATATGTAAGATTACTTTTCCACGTAGGTTTGGCTACAGACTTACGATTGACTGTGACATTAAAAGTCGCAGTTTGAGTAACTCCATTTTCTGTGTAGCTAACTGTAACTACTTGATTTCCAACAGTTGAGAAAGTTGTTGGAGAACAAGAGTAACCAGTTACAGCCTTAGTTTGAGAATCGGAATAACTAGCCGTAACGACCATACCCGCAGTAGCAAGAGTATCTCCATACTCATAGGTTAACTTATTGGGTTTAGTAGTTACAGCAATTGCGGAAAGCCTATGCGTGACCGTGACTGCTAGAGTCGTAGTGCAAGTTTCTCCGCCCTCAGAGTAGGTGATGGTTACGGAAGTAGTACCATCAGTTAAGACGCTAGGGGATACAGAATATCCGCTAACTTCTGCGGTTGCTAGAACCGCTTGCCCAGTACCGTAAGATGCGGTAACGACCATACCGGCGCTATTGAAGCTGTCGCCCGCAAGATAGCTGGTCTTAGTAGGCTTGGTGGTGACTTCGATCTTCATAAGAACGATGCCGCTTCCTCCACCTTTTCCGCCTTGCTCAGCTAAAATACACTTAGGCAAGATTATAACCTCCTTCGTATCTAGCTCTTTTAAAAATGCCAAAAGATTTTCCGAGAAAAAGTACACTTTTTTATGGGAAAAATACTCCCAGAAACTAGATAATAAAAAATTGGGAAAAAGGTATAGAAACCCTTTTCCCTTCAAGTAGGTATCTTACCTTTTCAGATATACATAAAAAACAAGCTAAGAAAATTATCTATGATTGACCAAAGCCCAGTTAAGTGTACTTTTTAGAAGATGAAAGGAGAATTAAAGTGAGCTTAAAATGTATTTTGCAAGGTCAGACGCTAGCCCATGCTAAAACTCACGCTTCTAATGGTAGTGATCCTATTACTCCCAAGAGTATTGGTGCAGCACCAGATGGATATGGACTGGGTGGAGTTGGTAAACTTTTAACCTCTGCTGATAATATTGACACATTAAAAACTAACGGTTGGTACTATTGGCGTACAAGCAGTTTACCGCAAGGAACTTTACCAACAAGTGTTATGCAATACTGCACATAGATTCGAGTTACAAACGATGGCGCTACAACTTGCGTACAAGAGGCTTTTGGTATTACTGATGGCAATACTACAAGAAACTGTCTAGTCCGAAGAGTTTTATATGGTTCATCAAAAATCTATAACTGGCAATGGGTAAATCCGCCATTTGTTTAGGGTACAGTTTACGAGACAGTCGAAAAGTATGACGGAAAGGTTGTCTATAAGAAAAAGTTAGCGGATGGAATCTATTGGAGCATTGATGGTGGTACGACATGGAAACCAGAGGCCATTTATGTTGGAGCTTTACCAATTAGCGGAGGTACTATGACGGGATCTTTGATGTTAAAAGATGACCCGGTAGATGACTTAGAGGCTGCGACTAAGTAGTATGTCGATAATCATATTCCTACTGTCTCTGCTATGGTATATGAATCTGGGCTTCCAGAGAAACCTTCTGCTCCTATTGCTGATGGTTAGGAAATTCCATATACTTGGGAAGAAATCAATGTCATTACTCTTGCTGGTAAGGCACAAGAATATTTTAGTCTTGGTTCTACTAAGTTAGTAAATCTTTCTACCGCCGTTCTTGGCGCTAATGCAGCTACCATGATGGTTATTGGATTTGATTAGGATGGGGAGAATACTACAACTTTCTAGACTAAAGGTGTTTTACCAACTTCTACTGTTTTTGATAGCAGTAGCGCTGTATGGATTGGTTCTACTGCTAGAACATAGTGCTAGAATTTCTATAATGCCTGTGAAGCTAAAGATTTTATTAAAACAGTCAGCAAAGGTACTTGTCTATCTAGAAATAGCTCTCATAGTGGTACTGCTACTTATAACGACGAAACCGTTTGGATTCCATCCGAAACTGAGATGGGATTCAATAACAACTCAAGTTTAACCAAATCTAATTCCACAACTTCTAACTCCGAATGTACTAAGGGATATAACGCTGCGTATAGCTATTATACGAGTAATACCACCAGAATAAAGTGCCAGATGAACGCCAATGGTACGTTGACGACAAATACGAGTTATTATTGGGAACGTTCCCGCTACTACAACAACTCGAACAACGTGTGCTAGGTCCTCAGCGGCGGGTCTACCTACTATGCCTACAATAACACCCGTAGTCTCGCTCCAGCATTTGTCATTGGTAATGGTACTTTCTCTGCTAAAATTGTTCAAGATGGGGAAGATATTACTGATAAAGTTAAAGACCTTATCTCGCAGAATCCAGTTTTCTTAAAACGTGTTACAACAAGCGCTAATGCTAGTTCTATTAGTATTGATGTATCTGACATTAACTTTGATGATTATTATGAAGTGGTTATGTATACCGATCTTTTTGCTAATAATCAATATACAAGTAGTACGCCTATGTGCCAGATAAGAATTAATAATGTACATACCTCAAGTTATGGTTTTTCTACTAGTGGGGGTACTATAAGTGGAAATTTAGACCAATCTTATATATATTAGGGAGTATTATTAAATACTAGAAAATATATGTCTTCGCCCTGTAAAGTATATATACGAAAGAAAGACTCTGTAATTTTTGTCTATGGTTTGAGTGCTACTTATATTGATTTGCCTAACAGAAAATGGACTCATACTGCAGAAGCCTATGGAGAATATATTTCAGACACTTTTTCTTCCCTTTAGATTATTACTACAGATACCCTGTCAGACATTCAAACAGGAAGTATCATTGAATTTTGGGGGTATAAAAAATGAAAATCTTACAGTTAAATTGCAATAGCGATAATACCCAAGAATTAGTTGAGATTGAAATTGAATCTAGAAATGAAGAAATCCTTGAAGATTATAGAAATACAAAATTATCTAGTCTTTCAGAAGCTTGTAATCAAGCCATTACGGCAGGCATGGACGTAGAAACAACAGAAGGAACTGAGCATTTTAGTCTCGAAGAGACAGACCAAATTAACTTAACCGCTGCCTTATCAGCAGTTGAACAAGGAGCCAAGGGATATCCCTACCATGCTGATAAGAAGCTATGCCGTATGTTTACTGCGGTAGAAATTAAAAGCATCGCGGAAACAGCTACCAAACATAAGCTGTATCATACAACACTTTGCAACCACCTCTTAATCTGGGCGCGTAGAGTAACAACAGTAGAAGAGCTAGAATAGATTACCTATACCGCACAAAACTTGCCAACTGATCTCGCATAGAACATGGCTAAAGTTCTCGCGGCATCTGGAGTGTCTGAATAATTTTACCAAAAAAATTGGCAAAGTTGTTAAATCAACTTTGCCAATTTTTCATTATATAATGAGGTGATAAAGGTGTTATATGGATATGCAAGAGTCTCATCAAGAGATCAAAATCTAGATCGTTAGATTATTGCATTAACCGATGCAGGAGTCGATAAAGAGAATATCTTTGTCGATAAACAGTCCGGTAAGGACTTTAATCGTCCAGCTTATTAGGAGTTAGTTAACAAGGCCGAACCAAATGATATGATTATTATTAAAAGTATTGATAGACTGGGCCGTAACTATTCTGAAATTCTAGAACAGTGGGGTTTAATTACCAAGACTAAGAAAGTAGATATTAAAGTATTAGATATGCCGCTATTAGATACGTCATATTGTAAAGACGTCATGGGCACATTTATCTCTGATCTTGTCTTACAGGTATTATCCTTCTAGGCTGAACAAGAGAGAACCTATATTAAACAACGACAGGCCGAAGGAATTGCGGCCGCCAAGTCCAATGGTGTCTAGTTCGGGAGACCAAGGAAACCCCTTCCCTCGAATTTCGAGGAACTATATCAGCGTTTCCGCAAGAATGAACCAATTACTAGACTTGCCAAAGAATGTCCAGAAATCTCAGAATCTACATTACGGCTCCGCTTGTAGGAGAGATTTGATTTGGACAAAAAAGGCTAATGATACTTCCTATTGTTTTATATATTATATACAATAAGGAGGAATTGTTATGCCAGAAATTGTGATTCAGATTATCCAGGTATGTGTCATTCCTTTGCTCGGTATTTTAACTAAGTTTCTCGTTGACTTCTTATCCGCTAAGCGCGATGAGTTAAACTCTAAGACCGACAACGAGATTGCTCAGAAATATACTAACATGATTTATTAGACTGTCGTTGATTGCGTTATTGCGACCAACCAAACCTTCGTAGAGAATTTGAAGAAGTCTGGTAGTTTTGACGAAGCAGCTCAGAAGGAAGCATTTAACCGCACAATGAGCGCTGTTATGGCTATTTTAAGTGATGATGCTAAGGAGTATATTACCGAGGCTACAGGTGACTTAAATACCTATCTCACTCAGTTAATTGAAGCTGAGGTTAATAAGCGCAAATAACAAGAAAAAGGGAGCCTATTAAGGCTCCCTATATTTTTTTTCCAAAAAAATTGGCAAAAATTTTGGCAAAAATGTAAAATCGTCCATAGACGATTTTCATATACTAATGAAAGGCCAAGGAAATATTTTTTAGGAGGTAAAAGTTTTGGCAACTAATTATCCATACTATCCACAACCACCAATCTATCCAAGACCTGGTATTCAATATGTGGATCAGACCTAGCCGCAAATGGGTATTAAAGGCCGGCCTGTTTCTTCTATTGAAGAGGCCCGTGCTACTAGCATTGATTTCGATGGTTCTGTATTTTATTTTCCAGATTTAGCAAACAGACGCATTTATACGAAACAAATAAACATGGACGGTACACCCAGCTTTAATGTTTATGAGTTAAAGAATGAGCCAGTCATCAGTTCTCCTCAGTATGTTACTAGAGAAGAGTTTGAGACTACACTAGCACAATTCAAACAAGCTATCTTGGAGAAACCTACGCCAGAACCAAAATCTCAGCCTGCCGCAGAGACGACTGAGAAATTCAAGTTTTAAGGAGACATGAGTATGAACCCAATGCAACTTATCCAAATGCTTAGGAGTGGACAGAATCCTTAGCAACTCGCTATGAATCTGCTAGAAAGCTAGATGGGCGAAACCCCAATGGGGCAGAACCTTTTAAATCTAGCCAAGAATGGTCGATCCGCAGATATTGAGCAAATCGCTCGAAACTTAGCTAAACAATAGGGAATTGATTTTGACAAGGAGTTTACAGCCTTTAAATAGATGCTAGGCCTTTAATCATCTATTAAAGGAGGAACATTTAATATGTTCAATAGTTCTAATGGTTATAGTTTAGCTGATATTGCGGCTGCTACTGGTGGTAACAACCGCAATGATGGTATGTGGGATAACGGCGCATGGTGGATCATTATCCTCTTCCTCTTCTGCTTCAACGGCGGTATGTGGGGTAATGGTTTCGGTCGCGGCATGATGGGCCAGGGTGCTGGATCTCCTGCTTACCAGGGAACCACAACTCGTGAGGAAATCGCTTATGGTTTCGACATGAACGGTCTCCAGAATAGTGTTCGTGGCGTACAACAGGGTCTCTGTGACGGGTTCTACACTATGAATACAGGAATGTTAAATGGCTTTGCTGGTGTTAATGATGCAGTTTGCTCTCTCGGTTATCAGACAGCTCAGCTTGCTAACGGCTTAACTTCTGATATTGTCGCTAACCGCTTTGCCGCACAACAGGGCGTATGTCAGGTTGAAAACGCTATTAATCAGGCTCGTTATGATAATACTATTGGTCAGAATAGTATTGCTCGTGAGATTTCTGATTGCTGCTGCGAGAATGGTAGAGCTATGGAGCGTGGCTTTGCTGATATTAACTATAATATGGCAACTAATACCTGCGCTATCCAGACCTCTATGGCAAATCACACCCGTGATATCATCGACAGTCAGAACGCTGGCACTCGTGCTATCCTTGATTATCTCTGCCAGGAGAAAATCTCTGATCTCCAGAGTGAGAACCAGGCTCTCCGCCTTGCTGCATCTCAGCAGGCTCAGAACAACTATCTGGTCAGCCAGCTCGGCACTAAGGCACCCGTTCCCGCTTATGTGGTTGCAAACCCATACTGCAACTGCGGGACCGCAGCCTATGGTTGCGGCTTAACTGCCTAAATTAATCTATAAGGGGAGAGTAATCTCCCCTTATATTAAAAACAAGGAGGATTTGTATTATGGAAATTACCGCTAATGCTGTGCAAACAGTCGCGGCTAATCAAGATGTTTTATTTACAAATGTTGCTATCGCAGGCAACTCTTCTACCATTCACCGTAGTGGTAGTGGTCAAGTAACTTTACGAGGTCTAACCAACTGTCAGTGTCGTGCGCGTTTCCGTGTGACATTTGGAGGTAATATTGCGGTTCCCGCGGATGGAACAGCGGGACCTATCTCATTGGCTATTGCTATTGATGGCGAACCTATCAATACTACTACAATGATTTATACTCCTACTGCGGTTAGTACCTATGGTAATATTTTTGGCGCTATCTTTATTGATATCCCACGCGGATGTTGCGGAAAAGTAAGCGTAAGAAATATTTCTACTATTCCAGTAAGCGTTCAAAACGCTAATCTAATTGTTGAAAGGGTGGCTTAATTTATGGAACGTTTAAAGCATATGGAAGAAGCCTTGATGGGCTGTGTTCAGGCGCAGTTAAGCCATCTTGATACAGTAGATACCGAAGAATTAGGTCAAGCAATTGACATGATTAAAGACTTGGAGCAGGCTAAATATTACTGCTCTATTGTTAAAGCGATGGAAGAAGCCGAAGAGGACGAAACTGAAGAAATGAGCCATCGCCATTCTAGACATAGAGATATGGATAGAGTGTATGGAAGAATGTATTATGAAGGTCCAGACGGTGACTTCAAGGGTCGCTATCCATGGAAGAAACGCGATCGCGACGAGGACTGGGAGAGTTATCCTTATTATCCAGAACGTGGACGCGAGATCGATATCCGCGATTCTCGCGAAGGCCGCAGTCCAGTGACTCGTCGTATGTATATGGAGTCTAAGCAACTCCATAAGGATAAGGCAGAAAAAGTCAAAGAGCTTGAGAAGTATATGCAAGAGCTCTCCGAAGATATTGTGGAAATGATCGACGGAGCTTCTCCAGAAGAGCGTCAAGTCTTGGAAAAGAAAATGACTAGTCTGACTAATAAGATCGCGCAGTTAAATCTCAATGCTTAAGATTAATGGGGTAAGTTGGAGAGTATTGCTAGTACCTCCAACTTCCTCTTCTCTTGCTAGAAGCGATGGTTCTTTTGCTTCTGGCGCGTGTGATAATGATACTAAGTGTATCTATATCAACGAAAACCTAAATTCTTCTTTAATGAAAAGAGTATTATGCCATGAGATAACTCATGCTGCTATGTTTAGCTATGAAACAGATTTAACAGTTGAACAAGAGGAACTATTAGCTGATTTAATAGCCACATACGGTTAGGAAATAATTTCCATAACCAATGATATATTTCGACGTCTAAAAGTGCAATAAGGGAACTTGTATTTAACAAGTTCCCTTATTTTTTTTTGTTATTCGGATCTAATGGGTAGTTCTTGTGCCAAGTCATAATATTCTTTGGCTTGACCATTTCCGCCTAGTCCAGAATACACTCGATAGAACTCGCTTAACTAATCATATTGTTCTTGCGTCATATACCCTTGTTTAATATAGGCTTTACAAAGCTAAACTAAACGGAATTTATAAGACGAAATGATTAACTGCATATGACTTTTCTCAATATCTTTAGTTTCCATGATATATCTTCGAAGTTCTTCGATTTCTTTCTGAATCGGCTCAATACGGGAGTCTATAGTTTTCTCTAGCTATTCATCCTTTTGCTATGCTAGTAGCTTTCTATATTTCTTTAATTCGCCATGCAAGTATTTACAAAAAGCAAGCGCACCTGCGGATACTAGGCCAAAGAAAATTTCAACCAAATGCTCGGTAATAAAGGTAAGCATAAAATCCTCCTTTCTTAAACCTCTCATGGAATTTAAGAGTTAAGAAAGGAGGATTACTTTAATTAGACCGCACTTTACCAAGCGCACTCATTTTTCTTGTTATGGTGCGTTCCTATACAAATGGCGTCCGCGATATCCTAAATAACGTGTACGCCATAATTCTATTCTACATAGAGCTAAGCATTCTTTTTCTGCTCTGCTCTTGTTCGACCTTTAATGCCTAAAGTAGATTTCCAAGACGCGGCGAGGACTGTTGAGTGAGGGATATGGTTTTCTTGTAATAACTCTGATACAACTCCATAAACTTCTGCCAAGACCTTAAAGGTCTAAACATTGTTAGCCACATTATTCTATTGCTAAATATCTTCGAAGATTACTTCGTCGATATTATAGTCTGCAATTAAAGTCTAAATACTCTATCGCAACTAGACCAGTCTAGTATCAGTATTTGGATCGTCTAAAGAAATTTTACCGTAGGACTTTAATTCACCATTTTCAAAGATAGCCCATCCCGTAACCTTAGAGGCTTGGTCTAGGGCTAACAAACGGCTCATTACTTATTAGTAGAACCGAATCCACCTACGCGCTCGCCTGTCGCGGCATCATCATCGGTTACTCCGTAAGTATGGATAATTCCTTGACCAATCTTATCTCCGCGCTTAAGCTGGATAGCAAAAGGAGAAAGATTGATAATCTGGAAAAAGATTTCTCCCTCATTATCGGAATTATTGTAATAGTCGGCGTCGATAATGCCAATGCTATTGCCAATAATCAGCCAATGCTTAAGAGGAGTAGAACTGCGGGCACTCAGTTCGAGATACTGGCCTGGCTCAAGACGGCACTTCATACCAGTAGATACGAGAGGAATCTTGGCCTTAAGCTCCTTAGTAAGAGCCGCCATCTCATCAAGAGAAAGAGGATTAATGAAACCATAGAAGTCTTCGTGGCGGTCCTTCTCGAATAGATCGTCCTGAATCTTGGTTCTCAGGAAATCATAGGGAGGAATTACAATATCCTCTGCGACTACAAAGTCATAACCTGCGGAATTGGCGGTTGCACGAGTCGGCAGGGGTAGGTCAACATCCGCAAAACGGGAAACTTTCTCAAAATAACAGCTCATTATTCTTCCTCCATATTGATAGGCATAATCCCTTCGGGGTCTTTCTCATTGTCGATGGTGATGGTGGCAGTTACAAGCTGATACTCCTCGATAATTTCACCTTTCGCCTTAATATATTTAGTAGCGTACTTAAAGGAAGTCAGCTCACCAATACAGTTCTTGTCAAGCCACTTCCGCAGACGAAGAGCATCTTCGACAGTAGGCACGCGATACACATTCGTTGTTTTCAAAGTATACATCATTAAATACCTTCCACTTCAAGTTTTTGCTTTGTATAATTAGTTGTAGTTAGCTGCTGTTTAATCTCTTCTACTACAGAAGGTGGAGCATCAATTTTTACAGAAAAGATATTAGTCTCATCTGCAATAGCCGCGATATTTGAGGCAAATGTAGATGCGTTAGAACGGATGGTAGTTAACTGCTGTTGCCCATCCCGCAAGATATAGACTGTAGAATCTAAGGAGAATGGGTCGTATTTAATCAGCAACATATCATTCATACTTCAATCACTCCTCGTGAGTAATCAAACATAGCGTACATGATACAGGTTTCACCGTTCTTAACCCAGAACTCTACCATATCATCTCTGACTTCGATACCCTTTAGAGTGCCGAGTGTCTTTACAACATCAACCATCTCTGCGGCCATCTTTTTTGCGTCATGCTCTTGATTGTAAATGTAGACAGTGTAGTATCTACCCTCTACGTTCAGCATCATGTAATATTTAGAGTCATGTTTAATTAGAAACTGCTCAATTTCCTCAGTTGCCTTCTGAATTTCAGCCTTGGACATCTTAGGAATTTGATTATATGCAACTTGGTTCATTTCGTATAATGTCATAACAAATCTCCTTTTCTTTTATTATAATATCATAAAACTTTAGTTTTGTCAATCAAAATAGCTCCTAGTGAATTGCCGATAAGCGCAATTATAAAGAAAGGAAACATTTGATAACAGAAAGAGCCAGACGCTATAAAATAGCACAGGTCAGCGATACAGTGCTCTCCGCCGAAAAGGATAAAACCAGCGACACATAAGGGAACCATGTAAGGAGCAGAATTACGGAAGCAAGATACCGCAGTATACATAAATATTCCGCATATAATTGCTTTTACCATGACTACACCAAGAGGTAAAGCTAGTTTAGTAGCAACTAAAGCAGTGGCCGCAGGATGAGGAAAAGCAAACAATAAACACGTTCCAATTAGATTGCCAATTAAAATAGTAGTAATATTTTTCATATCTGCGGCAGTCATATGAATAAATCCTATCGCGCCAGTATATAACTTAAAATTCATATTAAGAATGGTGAGGAGCCCGATAGAAAAGAGAAAGGCTCCTAAGACACCACCAACCTAAAGATAAATATAACTAGCTATGGCAATCATCATGCCGCCAAAGATGGAATTAATTAGCATCATGTAAGTTAATAATGCGTTGATTGCGGCTGCCGCGCATAGGCAAGGTAATATCTCGTTCAGCTTGAATATAGGGACCATCAATCAGCACGTCCGCGAGTTCCAGAATTTGAGGAGTGCGTCCATCTTTCCTCTTGATTAGATCTTCATAGAGATAACCTGTCCAAATATATACCTTTGTATCTGGTAAAGCATCTTTCACAGCCTTAATAATCATATGAGTCAAGAAGAGATTCTCAGGACAGAGAGGTTCTCCACCCATCATACATAGATCTCGATGAATCCCATTGGCTCGTAGGCCAGCGATAATAGAGGAGAGAGTTTTAGGTGTAAACTCTCTACCTCCGTTGAAATTCCATGTCTCTTGATTATGACAACCAGTGCAATGATGCGGGCATCCTTGGCTAAAGAAGGATAAGCACACACCTGGGGCTGACGAAAAATCGTTATAAATAATTCCTGCATATTGCATAGATTATTCCTCCAATCGACCGGCGTGCTTTACTCTATCATTTGTTTCAGCAATTTTACCGGCATTAAATGCGGTTGTATAGTTACCAGTTAGATAGCCAGTTACTCGTCTAAGCTATTGGATATGCCGACTTCCGCAAACAGGACAGTGGTCATTAAACTCGTCCATGAAACCACACTCAAGACAAGTGTCATTAGGAACATTGATAGCAAAGTAGGGAATATCATGCTCCATAGCATAATGCACTAAGACTTCAAGAGAATCAATATTATTTTTGACACCGCTATCAAGTTCAACATAAGTAATGCAACCGGCGGAAGAATATCCAGTTAATTGACTCTCGATGTCAATTTTATCGAATGGAGACATTTCCTTCCATACAGGGACATGAATAGAGTTAGTAAAATAATCTCTATCACTCACATTAGGAATCTCCCCATACTTCTCTTTGAACTTTGTCATAGCTGTGTAACAAAGATTCTCAGCAGGAGTATAATATACACCAAAGTTTAAGCTATACTGCTCCTTAAACTCTGCGCATCTATCCTTAAAGAGTTGCTCAATCTGTTTTGCTAATTCCATACCCTCTGGAGTGGTATGGTCTTGACCGATAAGGATTTGCAGAGTTTCTGCAAGACCAAGTTGACCAAGGGCAAGAGTGCCATGTCTAAGAGCACTACGCGTACTCTTACCATCATAGCCCGCCATTAAGCCATTCTCATACATGAATTTAGCAGACGCCGCAGGTTGAGAGCAGATATAATCAAAACGCTCAATCAACATATCTTTTGCTTCATGGATTTTCTGGTCAAGGAGTTCCATAAAGTGACTGACAAATTCTTCTTTAGAATGATATTCGCCGTCGCATAAATCTTCTTGTGCTTCCATGGCAAGAGTAGGCATGATGATGGTTACAGGACAAATATTTCCACGACCATCTTTTGTTTGACCCATGCCGTTAATGTCCCAGCCATTTGCGGTGCGGCAGCCCATAGTAGAGAAATAGGTCTTGGGGTCATTGATATCATACCCTGCATTGCCAGACCAATCAACATTGGCATAGTTAGGATATAATCTAGTAGCAGTAGATCTTAGGGCTAGTCTGAATAAGTCATAATTTGGGTCGCCTGGTTTTTGATTGACGCCCTTCATGCACTGGAAGATGCCACAGGGGAAAATAGAAGTTTTATGTAATCTACCAAGTCCCTCAATAGAAACATCAAGCAATGCTTTAGTTACCATTCTACCTTCTGGTAACGTACAAGTGCCATAGTTGATAGAAGTAAAAGGTAATTGATTACCAGAGCGAGACTG
>ERZ1034998.569-NODE-569-length-23629-cov-9.984602_pt1 | contig 23629 bp, 35 predicted proteins | sample MGYA00520621_ERZ1034998 | MGnify/ENA primary metagenome ERZ1034998 (study PRJEB33766, sample SAMN09781748) | gut metagenome | biome: gut microbiome | host: Homo sapiens | place: Madagascar | study: EMG produced TPA metagenomics assembly of the PRJNA485056 data set...
TGCTGGTACTCGGCCTTAAAGCGCTCCTTATAGTCAGCGCTTGTCATGCCCTCGATAGTGTCTTTCAGTTCGTACATTTTGTTTTCCTCCTTAATTATGCAACGGTATTTTACGTACTTCCTCCATAACTCTTTTTGCAGAGCCGTTTCCACCAGCAGCGGCGTATGGCTCGTATAAGTAGTCGTTGAGGTTTTCATATTCGTCCCTGGTGATGTATCCACGTTCGATGTACTTCATCCCGAGGTAAACGATACGGTCGTGGGCCATTCCCACCAGCAGCCGGGTGTTCGCGTCGTTTTTCTTCCGGCGGGCCTCCAAGAATCCCCAGAAGCCCGCCGAACCTACGAACGCAAGCAAAATGGTAATAGCAGTTTTAATCCATTCGCTCAAATGTAAATCCTCCTGTTACTTATAAAACTTGTTGACATATCCCCGATTCCACACGCCGCCGTGGATAAACGTGGAGTACACCCCGATTTCGCCGTCTGTAATTTTGCGCTCTACAATTCCAAGCAGCTTGGGCTTGTCCCGGCAATGCATATCGAAAGCACAGCCCAGTTTATGTAGGCTTCCAGCTGCACCGCCAACCTCACGGTTGTGTGTATCACAGCGATACCCGGAGCCGCCCGCCGTTGCGATCTCAATAGCATCTCCGTACTCGTCCCGGATGTCCTGGTAGGTGTCAACCATCCGCTTGCTGATAATGGATTCCTGGCAGCAGCCAACACCCTGGCACACTACCTCATGTGCCCAAAGGTTTTTGCTGAGCTGCACATCCACCCCCCGGGGGATATGGTAGCACCCATCCGCCTGTAAGTACTTTTCGGCTTCACCCGGCTCGGTTTTCCCCCCGGTTTCCGGCTTCACGGCTTCCCGTTCCGGCATCCCGTAGGCCACAGCGTGCCGCAGGGCCTTTTGGGTAGCTGCTCCCGCCACTCCATCAACCGTCAAGCCGCCGAAATCCTGCTGAAAAGCCTTTACTGCTGCCCTGGTTTTTGGGCCGTATAACCCGTCAATTGTTCCAGGGTCATACCCTAAGTAGGCAAGCAAAAGCTGCCGTTGCTTAACCGTCATGCGTTCCCACCACCAGTTCCATATACCGTCTCAACCAAAGCAGTGAGTTCGGTGTACTCGTCATCGGTCAGACGGTTTACCGCAAAAAACACATCCAGCTTCTTCTGTGCCGCCTCGGCAGACTTGTAAAACTTCCGGGTAATCAGGGTTTTCATGGATTTGTACATATTTTTCTTCCTCCAAAAGTAAAAATTTATGGATACGGCAAACATACCGTTTATCCCTCCTCAATTGCAGCCAGATCTTGGTTGTAAACGTCCTCCACCATGGAAGCCATGGCATCCACCAAACTGTCCGCCTGTTCCTGCGCAGCTACGATGGCGGACGCATTTGGGCTTATTTCCGCCCCTCTGGCAGTTTCCAGCCAGATTGCAAGGTGTTCTTTGATGTCCGCTTCCAGCCCATTGTAATACGGGATATACAGGAGGTACTCATCGTACTCATACACAGTTGTATCGCGCCCTGTATCCTGATCTGCGTAGTTTTTCTCCTTCACATTTTCCCGCAGCCGGACTTCCGCGTATCCGGGGGCGGCGGGATACGCCCAAACGGATACCACATCAGGGATTGCATTTCCAGTCACACGCATTTTACCACCTCCTAGTCTGGGATATAAAGCAGGCGCGATCCAAAGAACGAGTACGATCCGGACGAGGGACCGTTCAATTCAGTCGTAAAGAGCCCGCATTGCGAGCCGCTAGCCCTAAAACCGCCGTGTGCAAGGACACGCCAACCTGTGCCCGACCAACAAGCATCACAGTCGTAGATTGTTTCACTACCGTTACCTGCGGCAGACGGAAGCATGATATGAGGATTACTGCCAGTGTCAAGCCCTTCTGCCGTGATAAAGCTACCCGCCCAGTTGGTTGCTCCCTTGAACGATAGGGTGGTGTAATTCGCGGTGGTATCGTCTGCGTACGTGGACGGATCATTGCACACATAGTAAGTGCCGTTGTTCCAGTTGACACCATCGACCCATTCCCAAACATTGCCCCACAGACCTTCGATACCTCTCCAAACAACGTCCACCTTGCCGTCTGTTCCGGCAGGTCTGCCCGTGAGACCGCTGACATTATTACAAGTACCTGTGCTGAGTTCGGAATTATTGCTGTCGCAGTAGCCGCGACCAATGACGGACTGCACATTGTTGTTGGCAAATTCCACGAGAACCAACATTTGAATCGCGGAGAGCGCGGCAATGTCGATAATGCCCCAACCCGTACCCTTTGCTTTCGCATTGGAACGCATGGTCGCTCTCGTCTGATTTACCAACGGGCTTACGCCGGAAGCGGACTTGTTACCGCTCGTGATCTTATAAGCACCCACATAGAGATAATCCTTTGTCACACCGCCGTGATTAAACGCAGGGTGTAGGGTAAAGCCAGTAGTAGCCCTATCTGTGATCTTGATGTACTCAACATTGCCCTCGCGGTAACGCTGGAACCAGAACTTTGGGATTTTTACCATAACATCGCCCGTGGATAGGGTTTCCCTTTTTATTCCTCTCCAAGGGTAACAGTCGTTAAAATCGCTGTGCCCTGCTACAGTGCCTACAGTCGCCGTAGCAGTAAGCCCTACCGCATCGTCCGTCCGTACCCACGCGGGGGACGGGTTTGTAATATCCCGCTGGATGCCGTAAATGTGCACGTATGCCAGCGTTACGCGGTACACGTTGATGGCGGTAATATTTACCGTTTGCGTATCCGTTTCGCCGCCCTTAGTCGCTGTGATAGTCCATGCACCAAGGTCAAGGCGCTGGAACGTCCAAACTCCGTTTTTCTCCGTAGCGTTTTTTACCGTTCCACCGCTGGTTGCCGTCACGGTGGAGCCAGTTGGCGCGGTTACAATAATGGCAGATTTCAGCCCGCCACCGCCGCCTGCATTCGTGCGTCCAATCATTCCGCGTTGCCTCCTCTCCAGCAGATTATTGTCGGGATTGCGATTGCCGTCTCCGGTGCACTCGCTGCCCAAATGTAAATACCACCATTGTAGCATTCTGCAACCGGCGCATAGTCATTTTCGGATAACGCCGCAACTGGGAACACCACATCCGGTATCATCGTTGCAATTACGCCGCTAAGCGCCACCGATGCCCGGTAGGGATAATCTGTATAGGTACTGTCCGATTCCCAGGATGCCGCCGGAATTGATGTATCCGCGAAAACAAGCTTTTTAAGCTCCACCGCTGTCCCGGCTTCCAGGTCGGAAAGTTCTTTGTTGATGCTATCCAGCACGCTTTTTGCCTGTGTCGTAGTCTCTGTCAGCATGGTGGATACCTGGGAGTTGATCATGCTGGTATCCACGCTCACGGCCTCTGTTACGATGCCGCAAACCGATGCATCCAGCCGTTCGTCCGTGATCATGGACGCGGTAATTGCAGTCGTGCCTGCGGCAACGGATACTCGCGCAAGGCTTAATTGCCGCAGCGTGCTGTTATTAGTCAAGGCAGGTGGCGCGGCAGCGCTGGACGGTGTGCCTTTCAGCACCTTAATTTCCGGCAAATCAGCGTAGTTAATAGTTTTCCACTCGACAATAATTCTGTCGATTCTGTTTAATACGGTATCTGCCGGATCAATGCTCAGTGATAATTTTGCACCGTTGTCCGCCTCGCTGCTGTTCCACCACACAATGCCATTTTGGGATGCATTCGCAATCCAACCAACGCCATCAGATACCGTTACCGCCATTCCACCAGCGGCCTGTACAGCTGCATTATTTGCAGCCCCAAACACGCCGCTTGTCCTGCCGTGCAGCCAACGCATTACATACTCTGCGCCGATGTATTCATCCCGGTTATTCGGGAAGCTCTTAATTTCCATTTTTTAGCATCATCTCCCCAATAGCAGTAAGTGTAGGTTCGCCTAATACAATGCTTGTTTTTTCGCCGTTTGAATCAAGCTCGTATTTCCATCCGGTAACTCGTGCGGTAAACGATACCCCAAACCGATTTGATACGCAAGATACGGTATCACCGAGGTTGTATCTCACCCCAAATTCCGCAGGATCAATAGTAACGGTAAAGCTCTGCCGCCTTAGGTGCTTCCCGAGCTCCAACGCCGCTTGCTGCTGTGCTTTCCTTTTTATCGCGCTTTCGGATTGATTATTTTCTCCAATCACAGTGGAGGAGCACCACAGTTCCCGCCGTGCTACCCCGTCCACCTGCCCCACGGATATTAGCTTTTCCGCATCATTGTATTTGTATCGGATGTATGCAACGTTTTTATACGTGGAGTCGTCTTCGTTAATCACCAAATCAGAGCACGTCCCGTGTTCCTCTACAAAAGCAACCGCATGAATTCCGCCTGTTAAATCAGATCCTTTGTAAATTTCAAAAGTCCACCGGAAAGTGTCGGGATTCCAGGTCATCCGCCGCCCCTGCTCACCATAAGCAAGCACATCCGTTATTTGCTCTAGAAGCTCTTTCCCGTAAATAACGCTTTCGTCTTCGTCTTCCGTTGATGGATCGTCCTTTTGAAATTCATCCGGAAGCCCTTTCACTTTTGCCAGATCAATCCTCGGAAGCCCCCGCAGGTTATCGGAAATTAAAGCGTACACGCCGCTTTCGATGTTTACAATTTTCCGTTTTACCGCAACACACCGCTTATTAAGCAGCCAGTCCGCGCTATACCCGTTTGCAGTAATTTGCCGTAGTGTTGTGTCGCTTTTCACATTTACAATAACGTATGTAGTGCCGCGATCGGTGTTGTAAACGATATTCCCAACTTTTAGGGATTGGATAGCGTAGTCGTCCAACGACTCTACAATTTGGATTTTTCCAATATCATTGTAATTTTCGCTCATCATAAGCGCGGTCGCCGAATACAGCCCGTATCTCGTGGAAAAATCAGAAGGATAAATTTCCAAACTCATACCGCAATACCCGTTTTCTCGATTGCATAATCAATCGCCACTTCCATGCTTTCCTTCCCGGTTTTTGCATCAGGCTTAATCACGTTGTCGCCAACTCTAAGCCGCCAGAATTTTGAGCCAAGATCAAGCGCCCCCCGGCACTCACCATCCACAGAAGACGTAACATATACCCGATCATGCGTTATTTCAACGACAAGCCGTTCGCCAGCAACCATATCCTTTTTTACAAGCAAATAGTTATTTGTTTTTGCATCAATAATCTGTGGGTTGGTAACTGCTGCCAATGCCGTAAATGTTACCGTAAACGGGATTTGCAATTGCCCGGAATTTTTGATATTGATAAATTGCGCAGAAATAACTTCGCCGAACCGGTATGCCCGTGACATATTCCACGGGAACTTAAATCTTCTTGCTACACCGCTTAATGTTGCAAAAGCATTTTCGCTCCTCATCCAGTACGGGTATGCCGCAAGCACAGAAAATTGGAATTTTGAGCCGATTTTTTTCCCCTCAATGGTCGGCGTATCCGTTGGGCGGCAATCCAGGAAAAAATCATCACAGAACAATTTACCAGAAAGATCAGGCCGGATAATATCCAGCAGCTTTTCTTTTTTGTCGCTCTGCATATCCCCGACAATTACACCGGAGATTGTAACAGGCCGGCTTTCCACATTGGCAGACCGGATTGTGGTTCCGGTCTGCCCAATGCCTTGCGCCTCGTCGATGGATACGGAAACAGTATCTATTCCGGTAGGTTTGCTTATCAAATATCCGCTGTCGTAAACAAATGTAATGGCGTTTCCTTCTTCGTTTTCATACCGAAACGTTTTTGATAAATTGTTATACGCCACTAAATGCCCACCTCGCTTGCTCAAAATAAGATTGTGTTGCGGATGCAAATTGCACAGCTGTCTGCGGCACAGACTGGATATTTTGCACAATCGTGATTCCCTGAGAATTTCTGCCGCTTCTGCCTCTTCTCCACTGGTCGGCCTCATGGTTTGTCAGAATCGCTTCACCCCGGTGCAGAATAGCAGGCATACCGTTATATGGTACATAGTCCATACCGATTGCACGTCCGCCGCCACCGCCTCTCATAACCAAATCTGCCGTTACCGTCATGTGCACATTGCCCAAACTCGCTTGCAATGCACTTGTCATTTGTGCACCCAAACTGTTCATGGTGCTAAGTACGCCGGGAATGCTGCTATTCAACCCGCCAATAAATCCAGATATGGTATTATTGGCAGCATCGCGCGCCTCGCTGGTTTTATCTAAGTCAGCAATCGCAGTAGCGTAGTTATCCGATATTGCAGCCATTTGTTCGGCTACATTCGTGCTCATATTGGTAAAGTTTTCGGCAATGCTGCTTTGGGATTCTGCAATACCGGTTGTAAGTTGAGCAAACTGCTCGATAATCGCTTGCCCTTGCTCTGTTGTCGCGCCACCGGCCTCCTGCAAGGCTTGCGCTATAGCTGATGCATAAGCAGCACCATCTTTTCCGTAAGCTTGTAGGGATTCGCTTAGGCTCCCAAGCCCATTATCTGCCAGATATTGCAGGTTTTCCGCATATTGATTGTTGTAATCAATCTGCGATTGCATATTTTGGGTAATTTCGCTCAGGTTCGTTTTAACGCTGGTTGCAGCCTTATCAAACGGCCCGAACCACCCCTGTACATTGCTTAGAGTCTGTTCGTAGGTTTCTTGATATGTCTGCATGAGTTCCTGCGCCGCTGCAATATATGTATCCGTTGCGGCCTGGAACTTGTTTGCCGGTTGCTGAGCTTCCTCCGCCGCCTGGTTTTGCGCATCAACAAACTGTTGGTATGCATCCCGCGCAGCTTCATATTTTACTCTTGCCTGTTCAATGGTTGCGGTGGTGTTCCCAATAGCTTCCCCGGTTTCAGCATACGTTTTTTTGCTATCTTTAAACTGATTTTTTGCATCCCCGTATTCTTTGGCGTATTTCACCATGGCGTTGTATGCATCCTCCATGGTGGTGGTTTGATCAGCAATCGCGGCTTTTGCCTCTCGGGACGGCTCAATTACATTTTGCACACCGGTTGCAAATGCATCAATCGCAAATGCTACTCCATTCACCGCTCCGCCAAGCACTGTGCCCAGAATATTGGATACTGATTCTACAACCGGCAGAAGCTTTTCAAATGCGCCAAGCAATTTGTTTACACCGGGGGAAAGGTCTTCGCCCAGAGATTCCTTCATCAGATCAAAACGGTTTTTGATCTTTTGAAGCCGCTCCGCAAGCGTATCAGCCATTTTCCCATATGCCGCTTCCGTTGCCCCGGCAGAGTTTTGCATTGCCTGCAGGCTGCTTGTAAAGTCATCCGCGTGCCCAATCAGGGTGTTGGCAGCTTTTCCCGCTTCCTGAGAAGAGAACATATCGCTTACCGCAATGCCTGTTTTCTTCGCCTCTTCCTGCAAGATATCCAGCACACTGCCAAGAGATTCCCCGGAAGCCATCAATTCGGAAAAAGATTTGCCCGTTTTCTTTTTAAGAACGGATGCAGCCTTTGATCCACTTTTACCAAGCTCGTTTAGCATACCATTTAGGTATGTTGTAGCTTCTGCGGTTGCGATACCGTTTTTTGTCAACACCGCATACGATGCTGACAATGTATCCAAATCAACGTTAAATGATTTGGCTGTAGGTATTACACGGCCCATCGCATCGGCAAGCTCTCCAACAGTTGTTTTACCAAGATTTTGGGTGGTAATAAGCTTGTCCGCAATGCTGGTTGCATCAGAAGCTTTTAAACCGTAGGCGTTGATCGCAGTGGTAAGCACGTCAACGGCGGTCGCGGTATCCGTAAAGCCTCCTTTGGCAAGCTTTACCGCCTGGGTGGTAAAATCAACAGCGCTTGCTTGATCAACAGATGCAGAAATTGCAGAGTATACGGCTTTGGAAAAGTCGGTAATGGCAACGCCAGTTTCCAATGAGGCTTTTTTGATTGCATCGAAATAGGCAGTGGTATTTGTACCTGAAGCAAGAAGGGTATTTACCTTTGCAAATGCTGTTTCTGCCTGTGCGGCAGTTTGCACGCAAGCTGCTCCAAATTCCAGGATTTTCTTTGCTGTGAATGCCGCGCCAACGGCAACCCCAACTTTTGAAAAAGTAGAAACAAATGTGCTTCCGGATTTTGTTGCTTGCGTACCTAGTTTTTCAAGGAACGTTCCGCCTTTTTTGCTGCCGTCCCCAATTCCATCGCCAATTTTCTTTCCGCTTTTAGCAATATCATCTAATTTGCCGGATGCTTCATCATTGGCAGAAATGGTAACAACTAAATCTAACAAACTCGCTATACGCCATCGCCTCCCATTTCTCCAAGCTTTCCCCTGATTCTCCCGATAATATCTTCGCTTGTTTCTGCGGCATCTTGCTTTTCTGCGCTGATAAAATCTGTATATCGCTGTACCATGCAAAGCCCACCTAAGCGGTTTGTTACACTTTCGCAAATGTATTTCAGCGTATCTGCGGTGTAAATTCGGTAAGTCTGCTCCTGCGTGTGCCGCTCATACTGTGCTTTCAGCAAATGCAGGATTGCACCGAACGGTAATTTACCCAGTAAATCAGGATGGATAGCGCAGATTGCCAAACTGTATTCGCTCAGCCCAGAGAAAGCAGCGAAATAAAAAAATCCATCACATCAGGCCGCTGCACGCACTTGGTAAACGTAATAATGGAGTTGGGGGCAGTTTCGCCGTCTTCCAGTTCCCACATTGCATCCGTTACAGCTGCTGTTTTTGCCGGGTATTCCACACACGCTCTCTTTGCCATCGCGTGCATCATTCTGCGCCCTGCCTCCCGCGCGGTTTCGCCCTCATTAGCAGGAGTTCGCAGTTCGGAAATATTGGTTTTCTTTGCAAAATCTTCAATTTTTTCTACCAAATCAAATGTTTTGGGAAGCAACTGCTCATTCGGCAAATCAAAAAGAAATTTCATTTGTTCCCCTCCTTAAGCCGCGATTTCCTGGGTGACGTAGAAGTCCATAGGTACATCATCCTGCGCGTTAATGGATACATGACCCTGCAGCTCTACGGTCATCTGGCCCTTCGCGTTCTTGGTAGTCTGCAAGGAGAAGCCACCGGAAGAAAGAACGTGCTTCAAGCAGATTGCCGCCATTCCGTTGTCGCCCATATCGCCAACCCACCATACTTCATCCGTGAAATCGGTAAGCTTCAGCACGCTTCTAGGCGTAATCTTATTGGTCGTAACGTCTGCCGGGCCGATAGCCATCTTCACGCTTTTTACGGTAAGAGTTACAGCGGTAAAGCTTACTTTGCATTCATAGCCATCCAGCTGCTTTAGCTCCATCATGTTGTTAGGCACATTGTCAATGTCTTCGCCATCATCAACGTAAGTCGGTACGCAGCTTGCCTGGATGCCGCCGGTGGTTGCGCATACAATATCCTCATCCTGCGGCGCGGCGGGTTTGGCAGGGTCGAACTTCGTCAGAATCATTCCCGCGCCTCTCTGGATGTTCTTAAATGCCTCGGAAGATACTTTTGTGAACATTTTTGCCATTGAATTTTCCTCCTATAAAAAATAATCGGCGGTTATATTCAGTGCCCGCCGCTTAATGCTGTTGTCCTCGTCCAGTACAGCACGCAGGGCAGGGGAGCCCATATAAAGCCAGATATAGCCGCCATCTACAGGCACAGTGCAGCCGCCCCGGCCTATTGCGTTTATAATCTCCTGTGCTTTTGCTGTTGGTGTTGCCTCTGATTCCGTTTTGTACCAAAGATATACGGTCAGATTTACTGGCAAATCTCCAAACTCAGATGTTACAAATGGATATGTGATATATGGCATTTCCTGCTTATCCGGCACAGAAGTTTCCGGGAAAGCAGGAATGCCAAATTTGTTAAAAAATTGATTCAGTGCTGCATCAGGAGTCATTTTGTCAGCTCCCATCGTTCGGCTGTGACTTGGCAGATGTCCAACGTCCCAAACTTGGGTGATTGCTTGTCGGCCCCGTTGCTGGTGACGCGGAAAATGCCGCCGTCTTTTTCTCGCCGAAAAACGTCGTGGAAGGATAATGGAGTGCTCCGCCTGGTGGTTACGGTGTATACGCTTGTAACCCCCTCTTTTTCGGCGATCCGGGACTGCATAGAGGTATCAAGGATAACGGCAGCATTAAATTCCATACCGCTTTCCCATTCCACAAGCCAGCCTCCTGCACCGTCAGGCGTTCGCTTCTTCTCCAACAGCACGCATTTATCCTGCAAAAAGTTTTCTAGTAGGCTCATAGCTTCCTCCATTGCCGCAGCCTTGATGCAAACACGGTCTTCCAGCTTGTGCTCTCACCGCTGCCGGAATTTCCGCTCGCTTTGGTGTACGAGTACCCGCCAAAAGATTCGCTTTGATACGGGCTTTCTATGGCCTCGTGGTTCTTTTCCTGCCAAGCGTTAATTTCATCCAGCAAAGCCAGCACCTCAGCAGGGGCACAGATTTCCGTAATAATTCCCGTGTACGTTTCGTCCCGCAAATCTGTTTCTCCATACACATGGATTCCATCATTTCTGCGGCTACCCTCGATCAGGTAGTAGTCCCCGTTTTCCAGGCCGGGAAGGGCAATGCGCCCCTCCCGGATTTCCTCGCCGAAACACTGCCATTTCAAGCCGGGAAAGAAGTTGCGGAGATACCGCAATAGTTCATATAGGCTTACGCTTTTCATTGCGGTATCTCCTTTCATGCATCCTTGATTGCCGCCAGAATATCCGCTTTGCTCATTGCGGCGCTGATTCCGGCAATCCCGTTTTCTTTGGCATAGTCCAAAAGTTGCGCTTTCGTCATACTGTCAAAGTCCACGGAAACCGGTGCGGGGCCCTCAGCTTTCAGCGCCGCCGTTAACCCCCCACTGCGGTAATAGTGCCCTTCACAACACCGGCGGCATACTCCACCATGATCTGCAAGCCGTCCATGACAAGGGACTCGATCTGTGCCCGTTCCTCGTTCTGGTAGCCGGACTTGATACCGATAAAGCCGGTTTCGTCCGATGCCAGATTAAACGCGGTGGCAATATCTCCATTCATGGTCAGGTAGTACAGGATCAGGTTCTGTTTTGCAGTAGCAACGAACGAACCCTTCGTAATCCGGGACGACATAATTACAGTGCCCAGGCCAAGGAAGTTTTCAACGTAGTTCATGCCGAAAACGGTCTGCACGCTGATGTTTGCAGCGCCCAGGTAATCGGAAACGTCCTCAGGGTTCACAAAGTACACGGCCTCGGCGGTATCATCCTCAAACGCAACCTGCAGCTTGCCCCATGCGTTTGCAAGGGAAGCTTGCAGCCCAACACCGGTTGCAGTAACGGAACTTGCAATGGTTCCGTTCAGGAAATTGAAAAAGCTGGTTCGGATGCCCTTCTGCACATCCCGAAGCAGAGCTGCATCGGTGTCCCGCACAGCCGCATCATAGCCGGACTTTTTAATAGCTTCTGCGGACGCAGCCTTCCGCCACTTATGCAGAGTGATTTCACCGATGGGGGTTTTGGTGGTTTCGTACTGGCTCAGGGGGATAACCTCGCCCTCAGCAACCGCGCCGCTCTGCAGCGTGCCGCTGGTGGTGTACAGGTACATCGTGGTTCCCTCGTCCATGGGGATTTTCCGGGTAACACCTAAAACCTCCATAAGCTTATCCAAAGAGTTGTGAGTAAACTGCTGTACAAAGTCAACTTCGCGTACTCGCTTCATCTTTTCGGCAGTAATCAGGTTAGTTTCTGCGGTAGTTACAACATTTGCCATTTAATCAGTATCCTTTCGTTATAATTTTTTAGCCAATGCCAAATAGCTCGGCATTGTCATACATGGCCTTTTGCCGTTGTGCGGTATCTTTAATAGCCATAATTTGCTCCTTGGTCATCTTCGAGCCGCTGGTTTCGGGAGGATTCTGCGTGTTCGTCCCGCTCTCCTTCACTTTGCCAATCAGGCCCTTGTAGTCGCCATCCAGCAGGGAATCCAGCGCGGAAGCGTCCTTGATCTTCTCACCGTCCAGCTCCAAACTCTCGATTTCGCCTTTTGCTCCGCGAATCACAAGCCCCATGCTTTTTGCCGGAATGCCCTTGCTCTCGAAGTAGGCCCGCGCCGCCTTTTCCTTGGCTGCCGCCGCCTCCTTCTTGGCGATTCCGTCTTTGTAATCCTGGAATTCCTTGTGTTCCTTTTCGTACCGTGCCTTAAAATCGTCCCCGTTATCCTTTTTCAGATCATCCAGTTCTTTCTGGATGCCGGGAAGCTTATCCGCATCGGCCTTGTAACGTTGGATGTCGTTTTTAAGTCCATCCACAGTGTCACCGTGAGCTTCAATAATGGTGTCAACCTGTTCATCGGTCAGCCCCATTCCCTTCAAGAGTTTTCTCGTCAATGCCATATTTAGTCGTTCTCCTTTTCTTCGGCCCCATTTCTTCGGGGGCGACTGTAATTTTCAAAGTCGCTTTCCTTTGCGAACTTTTGTATGATTATCGTAAAATGCAATGTAGGCTTTGATACACATTTTTTTCGTGGCTTTTTTGCAAGCAAAAGGGCATAAAAAATCCCCGCAGCGGATAAAATCCGCCACGGGGGAAATGTAGCAATTTACCGGCAATTTACCGGCAAGTTATCCGTTCTTTAATTCATCTTCTAAAATTCTCCTCCATTCGTCCATGTGGTCTTCGGCTGCAGGGCGCAGATATGGGTGCGGAGGCCGCTTGCTTGTTCCTTCCTCCTCAAAGGCCGCATATTCTACGTTCGACCCGATATAAACAGCGTTGCCCTCGGTGTAATGGGTAATACTGTTCCGCAGCCGCCCAGTGATCACATGGCATAACTGCTTTGCATATCCCTCGCATTCCAGGCCGATTCTTTCCAGCGCACGCCCAATAGCGTCCTTGATTCCGCCGATGACTTCCTCCGTAAAATCGCTAATGTTGATATCTACGTGGAAACTGCCGTTGCCGATTGATTGATGTGTATTTCTTGGCATAATCCATCCTCCTTTCCTGCCGCCACTATACCGCGCGGATAAGTTTCACGTTGTTCCCCATCTGTTCCCATCCGCAACCTCTTTGCCTTTTTTCCACTCCTCATAGCTCACGCCGCCCAATTTAGAGGCCCTGGGGGCGTTTGGATCATGGAACTTGTCAACGGAAATCAGGGTGCATCGGCAGTTGTAGATCAATCTTCCCGGTGCGCTTGGGTCACCGGGATATCGGATTTTATAGCCGCCAACCTCAAACGGCTCTCCAATGTCAACCGTCTGTCCATCCAGCATTCTATGCTCATGCCGTGTCTTTCCGTCCAATGTTGCAAGCCACTGCTGTTTGATCTTGATACCCATCGACTTTGCCTTCTGATAGGTGTCGATTCTTCCGGCACATTCTGCGGCTGTTGTGGCGGTCCTTGCGCTTCTAACCGCCGCTGTCCTGTCCATTCCAATAATACGCTGCAACCGGTCTGCGATATGCGGAATGGATTCACCCTGCAAAATGCCCTGTGTGATCGCATTGTTCAGGTGCTTCCTGTTCCATTGTTCATCAACCGGGATGTTCACAGAAGGCAGGGGAAGCACATTCGGCTCCTCCCGGGTCATTCGCTCCACGGTGCTGTGGTCGTATAACGTCCAGGATAGGTCAACACCTGCATCCTGCTCGATTTTGTATGCCGCATAGTTTGCGTTGAGGGCGTACACGTCCGTTAAATTGCCTCTTACAATCTGCATAGCTATCTTATCGGAATTTACAAAATCTTTCGTCAGCGTGTCAACCAGGGCTTTCAGCCGCCCACTATCGGCCATTTTGCCCTTTCTCCATGCCAGATACGCCGACTTTTCCAGCTTTCCGGCTTCCACAAGGGCCGCTTTCTGCTTGTCCAGCCGCTCAAAATCCTTGTACCATTTTTCAAGCTTCTGCTTCATTTCCTCGGAAGCTTGCCGATAAACTGCAGCCACACGCTTTTCCAGTTCTTCCAGTTGCTTGTCTGTCCATTCATGGGCATAGTCCGCCATGGCTTATACCTCCGGCTGTTCCTCTGTCTCCTGTTCCTGCTGCTCCTGCTGTTCAAATGGATTCCGCATAGCCCCCATCCGCTTCAAATCCGCTTCGTCCCGCCGTTTCAAAATATCCGGCACCTCCTCCGGCAAAATCCAGGGGAGGTGATTCAGCACCGTTTCATCATCCAGGAACTCCGCAGCTGATAAAACCATGTTGGTGATCTCTTCCTGGTTGATCACTTTATTCCATGTGAATTTCGGTTCCTGCCCCGGTATTCCGGCAATGTCGCCAATCTGCAGAATGAAATCAATCAGGAAGTATTCAAAGTCTGCGCATTTGTTGTCCTGCGGCTGATACGCTGCCGCAATCTCCGTGGCGGTTTTCTCCGCAGCGGATAGGGAAGCCACATCAAGCATTTGTGCATCTTCGTACAAATCCCGCCTCAGGATTTCCAACATAGTTTTTCGCGCTTCTACTGGTACATCCACGGTGTGCGCATCCGCTGCCGTACCGTCTGCATCATCAACCACAGCGGCCCGAACAGACCGCATTCGCTGGATAAACTTCGCAAGATCAGGATCGTCCATTGCACCGGTGTTGTGCAAAAGCCAGTAAACACCTGCCTCGTCAATCTGGTTTGCAAAGCCAGATTTTACAAAATCGTAGCAATCAATGGATTCTCGCAGCCCCACAAGTTCAGACTCGTGGGTATCGTTGCCATACAATATCGCAATGGGCAGACGAGTATAGTTTTCATCGCATTGATCAACAACTCCGAAATCGTCCCGCAGCTCCCGCCGGATGTAACCGCGCTTTGCAGCCAGTAGGGAAGGGGAGTCGCTTCCAATTGCGCTCCATTCGCTCACGCCGTCCGGCTCGTATAACGTAGCCCGAAACACAGCTTTTCGCCCAGTATCTCGGTACCAATACCGAATACCAGCCATCATTTCCCCGGTGCTTTCATCAAACAACGGCACAAACCCCGGATTTCCGGCTGTATCGGCGAACGAAAACACTTCCAAATGATCAAGATTCCAGAACCCAAACGCTTTCCCCTGAGCTAGTGCCAGCTTTGCAGCGGTTTGTAGCTTATTGTCAAATCCAACGCCTAGCCGCTCTTTTCCAGCCATGGAAACGCCGTTCCCCAGTACATATCCAACCTCCTGCGTGATTAGCCTCCGGAACATCAACGATTTGAGGCGATAGTCACTCGACCAAATATCCGGCGTCTTGTTCCCGGACAGTGTGAACAAGGTTTTCTGCATTTGCTCGATTGTAAGATTGTGCTTGCTGTAGTACGCCATTCCCGCTACAGCGTTTTTGTATGCCGCTGTTCCACGATGCATATTTACCGCGTCCCGCAGAAACTCGCCAATCTTTCCGCCGGCAACCGCTTCTTGCAAATCCTGATATGTTTTCATTCGTTCCCTCCAAATTTTTTAAATCAGCATCGAATACGCTGGATCATAGTTTGCATCTTTTTTATTCCACAGCCGCTTTACAATACAAGCCAGACTGTCCGGCGCATCATCATGTTCCGCATCCTCTGTGTAGTCGCAAATTTGGTTGATGTATGCCGTATCAGTTCCAGCCACAAAAACCACATTTCGCCACTCAGGCTTCAACACGCTGGATATTTTTTCAAATTTGTTTTGGTTCTCGTGGTACGTTACGCAGCGTTCGCCCATTCGGCGCAAATCCTTTGCCAGATATCCCTTGTCGCCGTTGTCCTCGCAGTAGATAACACCGGCGTTAAATGCCTTGCGATATCGGATAATATCCTGCTTGCAATCATCAACGTGTTTTCTCCACAACTTCCCGAAGACATAGTATTTTCCATCACGTTTTTTACAGATTGTAAACGCCGTGTAGTCCTCGCCGCCGTAAGCTGCGTCAACATGGCAAATGCCCTGCTCCGCAAGGGCAGGATCAGCACCAGTTACCGGATCACGGAATATCACATCATCGGAAGCAATGTGCCGCAGTTCGTAGTTTGCGGCGAACAGAGAGGCAACCATGCTATCCCGGATTTTTTTCAGCGTTTCGGGAGAAATAAGCCCGGTACTGTAACAGTCGTACCGTTCCGGCTCCGGCATCAGCGTAAAGCAATCTTCTTTGTGCCAAGGTGTGCCGGTGTTGTAGATACGCCCGCCCCGGTTTTTGATGTTCTGCAGCTCTTGGTAAATCACTTTGGTGTGGTCTCGCTCTGCTTTGGAAATTCTGTCCTGCACGTTTACGATGTCGTCCGTAAAGATAATGTCAAAATGCTTGCCGGTCAAACTGCCGGAAATGCCGCATCCATAAAGCTGCACCGTGCCTTTTGCATCCTGGGAAAGATTGGTATTGATTTCTACAGCAGAAGCCGTTGTAAGGACCATCGGCTTCCCGTGAATCAATTCACACAGTGCCTGCATGTGTCTATCCAGAAGGATATTCTGCACCTGCCGGATGACCTCTTTCACGTCGCTGTCCGTTTTGCGCATAAACATGATTTTTTTATTGGGCAACAGCACAATTAGGATTGCCAGAGCAATGGAAACGCAGGTGGTTTTGTAGCTGCCTCGGTGTGCCTGCAATGTTTTATCCTCGGTGGTGGTAACCATGTCCACCATCCATTTGTTGTGCAGCGGCCCCAAATCCTTAAAGCCAACAGCCCACCCGATTTTAATCGGTGTTTCCGTCAGCAGTTTCACCGCCTGTTCCGCTGTCATCTCCAATCACCATCTTTTCCAGCTCGTCCAGCGCAATGCCTTTTGCATCCGATACAGTTACATCCACATTGTCCCGCTGATTAAGGTACTGCTTGCCAAGCCAAATAGCCATAGATGCGGACTTTTCTGCAAGCTGCCATTGCTTACGCCGCAGTGATATTTTCCCCATTCCACGCTTTTGCGAAAAAACTTCGGAGAAACCCGCATGATATGTGCGTTTGCACCATGATTCAAGCGTTTTGTCAGTCACGTCAAAAAAAGCACAAATTTCCAGTTTTGTACACTGAATTCCACATAGATTTTCAAATTCTTTTTGCTTGATTTCCTTCCTTGGTCTTCCCATACGCCGCCCCCTTTTTCCGTTGGCGATTGATAAATTTTTTCATATCCCGCTTCAAATACGGGCTGTTCGTCTTGGCGATAATCGCCTGTGCTTCTTCAATCGTCATACAGAAGCACCGCCTTTTCTCCTGTGAATTTTTCCCACCGGTCAATGATTACATCGGCATACTTCGGGTCAAACTCCATACAATACGCATGTCTCTTATTCTGCTCTGCTGCCATGATTGTGGTACCAGAGCCAGCAAACAGGTCAAGAACATTCTCTCCCGGCTTACTGGAGCACTGCATCTGGTAATCAAACAGCTTAATCGGCTTCATGGTTGGATGCTCCGCAGACTTGACAGGCTTATCAAAATTTAAGACGGTTGTCTGCCTGCGGTTCTTGAAGAAATAATGCGTCTTTCCTTCCGTCCATCCGTACAAGCAGGGTTCATGCGCTTCCTCTTCAATCTCGCTCTCACCGTACAGGCAAGGCTCATGCTTCCACTGGAAATCCTGTCTTCCCATTACAAGGGAGTTCTTCACCCAGATCAGGCACTGCCGGACACGCAGCATCGCATCTCTGCACGCCCCACGGAAGTTATACCCCTCACTGTCTGCATGCCAAATGTAGAACGGCGCACCGGGTTTCATAACCATTGCCGCATTGGAGAAGGCATCCGTTAGGAACTGCCTAAAGGCTGCATCTTCCATGTTATCGTTCTTGATTTTCCCGGCGGTGCCCTGATAGTCCACATTGTACGGGGGGTCTGTGAGCAGCAAATCCATTTGTGCCCCCCCCACGAGCTTCTGTACGTCTGTCAAAGACGTGCTATCTCCGCACATAAGGCGATGGCCGCCAAGCTGGTATACATCGCCCAACTTGCTCTTAGGCTCTGCCGGTAAAACAGGTTCATAATCATCCTCGATAACGGAATCGTCTAGCTCGTCTCGCAGACCCCAGTCAAAATCAAACGCCGATAAATCCAGCTCCGGCAATTCCTCTGCCAACAAGTCCATATCCCATGCGCTTTCGTTGCTCTTATTATCCACCAGCCGCAGGGCGTTCACCTGCTCTGGTGTTAAATCATCCACGCAGACACAAGGGACGGTTTCCATTTTCAACTTCTTTGCGGCCAGCGCCCGACAATGGCCGATGACAATCACGCCGTCTTTGTCAATAACTACCGGCTGCACAAAACCGTACTGCTTGATGCTCTCCGCCACATTGGCAATCTGCTTTTTATCGTGCTTCTTTGCGTTTTTGGCATACGGTACGATTTCGCTTAATTTCTTCTGGATAACGTTCATAAGCTCGCTCCTTTTGGATATAATATCATTGTTTTTAGGCCGCGATACACATTACAAAAAGCCCATTTCTTCCGCAACGGCATAAACAAACTCCTGGTTCCAATCTCTCGCCGTTCCCTCTGATATGTGCAGGCGCACGGCAGCACCCGGGACATTGTGCTGCCGTTTCCTGTAAACCAAATCAATCATTTTGAGTCGCTCATCGCCTCTATACTGGTTTTTTGTTTTTACAATGATTTTGTTCACCGCCCTGCTCGAAACATACTCCTGGTAAGTCTGTGGGGCTGTGCCGCCTATGCTGTGCATGATTGATTTTTTAACGTAATCGTACCACCAATATCTAGGCCTCGACACAGCCCCATCCCTCCTACTTGTGATGTTTTTTATATGCCGCTACACGTTCCCGGTTGAACTCGTACACGCATCTGTCCCAACGCTCTTCCGGGGTTTCCGGGTCAATCCTTTTTGAGGGTGGTGCGTTGCGCTTTGTGCTGAAATAGCAGTTATGCGGCCCATACGGTTTTTCGGTATCAAACTTGAAGATCATCATACCAGGCTTATACCCATTCCCGGCGGCAAAATCCAGGAACGCATATAGGTTCTCCGCCCACATTGGAACGCTTTGGAATTTAATCCTGGTTCGCCAGCGGGGCACAAGCTGCGACACCGCTTCTTCCGGGAGGATACCATCGTACTCCTCAATGGCATCCTTAAGTATCCGATCTATCATTTTCTCAAATCCCTCCTTGGCGTGTAAAAGTTCCCCCGAATCATGCGTCGCTTCCACCGGGACGCTTCGTACCGGGCATTCTTCTCCTTTTCCAGCTCTGCTTTTGCGTCTGCATACCGCGTGCAATGATCAGAACAGGCGGGGACGCGGTCTGCACAATTAATGCAACAAGTAAAGTAGTTCTTATGCTCAAACATTGGCCCATGTGCCATCACGCCCACCCCCACAGCCACATTTTGAGTTTACCAGGCAGTGGCAGGGCATTTACAAACCGTATCCATCCGGGCCAGTCGAACACGTTGAAGGCCCAGAACACCACCAGCCCAAGTGCCCCAACGGAAAGAAGAATCAGAATCCCATCCACCAGGGCACGCAATTTATCACGGTTCATTCGGTGCACCTTCTTTCTTTTTGCGTACGTCCGCAGATTGTGCTCGGCGCTGACCGTAACTGCAAAAGTCCGATTCTACCGGATTGCAGAGGCCTTTGGGGTGGGTGCACCGAATGCTACATTTTGCTGGGTCGTAAAAGTTGCACTGCCAGCAGCGGACGGTATGGAGCGTTTCAACAAGCCCATCTGCGAAACCAGCATCATACCCCGCCTTGTACTGCCCCCTGTCATATTTCAGGGCTTTCAGAAGTTCTTCCCGATTCACCCGGATACCCATTTTTGCAATGACCCGTACCACGGCATCTCCAATGTCATACTGGAAATCGTTCAGGTTCAAACTTACAGGTGGGGCGTATCCATTAAGTTCTTCCATTTTGCTCCTCCTCCGGTGGTTCAGGCAGCGGCATCCAGTGGGTGACTGCGAAATCACCACCGTACAACCGATTCCACCACACCCCAGCCTCAAACCATAGAATGTCTATGAATCTGGTTTTTGTGACATAATCATACCGGCAGACAAGGCATCTACTCACATCCTCCGGCGGCCTCTCGCTGCACGGAATCCACCTTGTCCGCTCCAAAGCTTTCATGCCCATCTGGCAGGCTTCGTTCACTTCGTCCATGCCGTCGTAGTTCTCCCGGTGTTCCGGGTCCAGGATTTCAATTGCTCGGTCAATTTTCATTGTTTTCAACCTCCGAATCTACTTTGTTGTATACAATGTTCCATCACTGTTGAATCTCGGGGTAATACCGATGCCCCGCAACCTTCCGGCGTATTCAACTGCGGCAACGATATAATTTACTCCGGTATCTTCGTCTACGATGCGCAAAACCAGATACGGGCCATTTTCGTTTTCCGGCCAAATCTTAATGGGGTTGTCCTGCTCGGCGCTTGCTGGGACAGAGCAACACGCACCAAGTACAAAAGCAAGTATCAGCACCATTGTGGAAAGCAATCTACGCATTTTCATCTTCCTCCAAACACATTTTTGCGCCGCAGTTTGGGCAGTAGTTATAATTCAGCAGCTCAAGATCTTCATCAATTTCAAAGTAGAATTCCTCACCGCAAACTGTACACTGAATTGTTGTAAGGCTGTTCCAGTCATCTTCCGTCCGTACCCACCGTCCATGCCGCACCGGCTCCACATCGGCGGCGGGAATTTGTTTTCATCTTCAAGTATCTCTACACTTTTGCCCCCGCAGAACGGGTAGGGCTTCAATTTGGTTTTATCCATTGTTATCTCCTTCCCGCCCGGGTTGCCCCGGGCTTTTAAATGCCTCGATTTCGAGGCGGTTAAACCATCATTTCCGTGGGGCCACGAAAATGATCTAGCCCCACTGTTCAGCCATAGCTTTTGCAATCCCAGGGAAGGTCTTTGCGCGGGTTTTGCTGTCCCTGTTTGATTTCAGGAAATATCCGGATTTTACCCTTCCAGTGCTGTGCTCCTGCCCGGACGTACTGCCTACCCACAGTCCTTTAGGTTCCACGACATCTGTCGGAACCAGCATAGGCAGATTCCGTAGCCACAGGCAAGTCCGTTTTTTCCAGGGGTCGCCAAACATATATGGCTCAATGATCTGGCTGTATTCCGGCAAACTGAACCACCGTAGCGGGCATGGATTCTCTACGGCAATCTTCTCAACACCGGAATACAACATCCGTAGGAAGAAACGCCGCGCTTCCCACCCTTGCTGTTCTCTGTTCCAGTCCTTCACCGTGTGATTCCTGTCGAACAAGCGCACAGCGCTGGATGCTGTCAGGTATGTACAAGGCGGGTGGGCAATCAGCATATCCCACCGCCCCACATCATGCACCTGTCCGTCCATGGTGGTCACCCGCCCCCCCTCAATGGCCTTTAGCGCATCCCCCAGGATGTGCCATTCCGGGTGACCCCCGCTGGGTTCCTGGATGTCACAGGAGTAGGCTTCATGCCCTTTTGCCCGGAATGCCTTGCACACGGTTTGTGATTCCTCGCAGGCTATCAGAACTTTCATTCGCTTATCATCTCCAAATAATCCTCCGTGCTGATCTGCCCCGGCAGCACATCGTACTCCATCCACCACCGGAACACATCTTCTGCGGTAGTCCAAGCCGATTCCTTGTTCCGCCGTTTTCGTTCCTCCAGCATCCGCTTGAAGGCGTTCAGATAGAGCTGCTTGTACTTCGGCCATCTTGCGAACTCTGCTTCACGCCCTTTCGTGCCCGCCATGGGGCAACCGATACACCCAACCCGGCATTGCCCCTCTGCGTAAAGTGGATTCATGGGGACTTTCACATCTTCTAAGAAGCCGTAAACATCCTTGTCCGTCCAGTCGATGATAGGATTCACAACCCGCTTTGCTTTCAGGCGGCAGTTTTCAAAAAGCATTCGCTTTTCATCATTGTCATTGGCAAGAATGATATTTTTATCCTTTGTTGCGCCCAGTTTTTCGTAGATTCCACGGTTGTTTTTTCTGGATGCAGATTCCGCCCAGCGAACCCCGGTGCAGATAAACCGTCCTGCCCCTCCTGTTTCTTTCAGAACGGCACAGCAGTACCGCACCAGCCGTGTAGGCGGCATGAGCTTCTGAGGAATCAGGCTCCACATGGACACCCGCCGCCCCTTGTAAGTCGGCATGTTTACGGTGCATTTGTAGCCCTTATCCTCCAACCGTTTGAACTCGCTTCTGACAAACCGCACCGTTTCCGGGGCATCGGCTGTGGTGTGGTTGTGCTGGAACTCGCAGGGGATGCCGGAGCGGATTGCCAGCTCCGTGATAACCCCGGAATCTTTACCTCCGGAAATGCAGATTACCAAAGGCTGCTGATACGCCATGAGCGACATATCCGAGGCGGCTTTCAGCCGTTCGATTGCCATTTGTTCTAAATCATTCATCGCCATTCTCCACCGGGGAGCGGAGCCAGACAAGGCAGCACTCCTCGCACCTTGGCATATCCTTTCAGACATCTTTAAGCCTCCCGCAGATAAATGTTCCTGATTTTAGAAGCTTTGCCAGCTCCTCGTCCGTCATCTCCCGGATGCGGTCGGCATTGGTCTTAGTCTCCATCGCTCTCAGCCTCCACGAACTCCCCGTTTTTCAGCGTGTAAGGCGTATCGGCTTTGATTCGCTCTCCGTCCACATACTCCGTTTTCACACATGCCGGGACGTGTCGTTGCTTTGCCCCATCGTATTCCCACTCCGAAAGCGTAATCCAGCAACCAATTTGCGCTTTTACAACAGATCCATATCCGGCGCAGAAAATCACGGAATCACTTCCGGTGCAGTTAATCCGGGCGTAGTCCCCGGAGCTGCCGATCTTGGCGTTGTCCCCGGAGCTGCCGATCTTGGCGTTGTCCCCGGAGCTGCCGATCTTGGCGTTGTCCCCGGAGCTGCCGATCTGGGCGTTGTCCCCGGAGCTGCCGATCTGGGCGTAGTACCCGGAGCTGCCGATTTGGGCGTAGTCCCCGGAGCTGCCGATCTTGGCGTTGTCCCCGGAGCCAACATTTGCATCAGGCATCTCGCGGATGGTTTTTTCAAGCACAAAATCCACACAAGCCTTTACAAATCCGGAAAAACTCAGCCTTACGCCAATTTTCAGTTTTTTCGTGCAAAATTTTTTGAAATCATCCGTCCTTGTTTCGTCTAGAGCTTCGACCTCGGCAAAGTTGTTAAAGCTTCCGTCAGGGCGGACGAGGCCGTAATAGTCCAGCACGTCAAAGGGGTTTTCACAAAAGTGCATCCCCTTTTCACAGATGTTCGCCTCCGGTTCCTCGAAGACGGTATTTTCCTGATACTGCTTGTCCTTGCAGACAAGGCCGGGGGTAAAACCTTTGTAACCTTTCATATCACATTTCCTTTCTTCGTTCATCGTAGCAGTGGGTCTTTCTTTTCCTCCGCAAGCATCCGCTGAAGGGCCGATATTTCATCGGCATCAAGTTCCCGTCTCAACCGTTCCTGCTGTGGCTCCGGCTTTTCCGGCAGCTCATCCTCCCACCGGCACTGATTTAGCCAGGTCGCCGGATTTGGGATGTATTGACCGCCGTCCTTACTCCATTGGCTGCTGCACTTCTGACGCTCAATTGCTGCCACAAGTGTTTCGACAGGTACTTTTACCTTGTCAAAAGCTTTCCTAGCAGGCTGTTTGCCAACTTTCGTCGGGTAGGCATTCCAAAAAATCTCAAAATCGGAATCTGACCGTTTCGCCCCCTGGGGGGCTTTGGGGGGTATATCTCCTACTTCCTCTATCCTACTT
>ERZ1034998.578-NODE-578-length-23498-cov-4.526426_pt1 | contig 23498 bp, 18 predicted proteins | sample MGYA00520621_ERZ1034998 | MGnify/ENA primary metagenome ERZ1034998 (study PRJEB33766, sample SAMN09781748) | gut metagenome | biome: gut microbiome | host: Homo sapiens | place: Madagascar | study: EMG produced TPA metagenomics assembly of the PRJNA485056 data set...
CGGGGGGAAGCTGTCGCAACAAAACAGCGGCACTTCGGAACCGTTGTTTTCGTTGTGACTGATGAGGGGTGGCGAAAGCTTAAAATCTCTACAGTAGTACGTTGGATGGCGAAAACCAAAACAACTACCACTCACCCAGCTGCATTCAAAAACCAGCCTGTCGCCGCCCCTCATCAGTCTTTTTTGCCAATCGGTTCCGAAGTGCCGATTGCCAAAAAATCCAGCTTCCCCCCGGGGGTAGCCAAGAACTCAGAAGCCTTTGGTCATTACCATTCAACGAACTTCTCAGTTGCGTAGATTTCGGGTCGCCAAATTGGCGACCCCTACAGGGCGAGTGCGTTCATCTGAATGCTCTCTAAACTCCTGGAGTGCGGGAGGCTAAGAGCCTCCCCTACAGGTGCATCGGAAATCATATGCCTGTACCGTCCAGCGAAGCGTACTCCCTCAGAGAGTGAGCCGCGGGCGCTTTGCGCCGAACGTGCAAAATTGCGTCACCAAAAAAGTGGCTTGTGAAAGGACTTTTAATCAACCCTCAAAAATCCTTTCACAATCCACTTCTTGACATTCCCGAGCCGAAGTGGCTTGACACCCCAATTTATTTTCATTAGGAGGAATCATCCATGAGTGTACTAACCGACTTAATCTATGGCGGTTCCAACGCTGTTGCCGGTCTGACCGAGAATGCCGTCAACAATGCCATCGCCAAATACGGCGCTGACAAGGAAATCGCCTTCCCCGATACCGCCTATTTCTTCCCCACCATCTATGCCGCTACCGGCGTGAAGGTGAAGACCCTGGGCGATCTGCCCGCCTGCGTGGGCGTTCTGAAAAGCCTGATTACCAACCAGGAGGATCTGGGTCAGGCGCTGAATGCCGGTCTTGCTACCGCTGTGGGCGCTGAAATTATCGAAGGCCTGAAGTATGTGGAGGGCGGCGACCCCTATGCAGCAGAGAGCGGCATCGGCTTCGTTCCCGACCCCGTGATTCGTTCCCTGGGTGTGCCCCTGGTCACCGGCGACATTCCCGGTGTGGCGGTAGTGCTGGGCAAGGCCGATGACCCCGCCGATGTGGTGAAGGTGGTCAAGGACTATCAGTCCAAGGGCATCATGACCTTTATGGTGGGTGACTGCATCGAGCAGTGCGCCAATGGCGGCGTGAAGATGGGTCTGGAGCTGCGTGTCATTCCTCTGGGTCATGATGTCACCGCCGTGATTCACGTTGTCACCGTGGCAATCCGTGCCGCTCTGATTTTCGGCAATATCCAGCCCGGTGACCTGGCTGGCCTGCTGGACTACACCAAGAACCGTGTGCCCGCCTTTGTCAATACCTTCGGTGCCATCGATGCCGTTGTGGTGTCCGCCGGTGCCGGTGCCATTGCCCTGGGCTTCCCTGTGGTGGTGGACATTGACCTGGGTGAGAACCAGGTGCCCGGTGCACTGGAATCCGTGTGCGACCACAATGAGACCGTGAAAAAGTCTCTGGAACTGCGGAACATCAAGATTAAGACCACCGAGCTGCCCATCCCCGTGGCCTTTGCCGCTGCCTTTGAGGGTGAAATCATCCGCAAGGCAGATATGCACAACGAGTGCTGGTCCGCCAAGAATCCCACCGCTGAGCTGGTGCTGATGCGGGAGATGAACGAAATTGAGGATCACAAGATTACCATCATCGGACCGGACTTTGATCAGCAGAAGGATTTGGCACTGGTTACCTTTGTGGAGGTTGCCGGCAAGAAGATGCAGACCGATTTTGAGTCCGTCATTGAGCGGAAATTCCACGCCTGGTTCAACTACATGGAGGGTGTCATGCACACCGGCCAGCGCAACCAGGTTCGTGTCCGGGTGAGCAACGCCGCCTTTGAGGCCGGTCTGCGCATCCACGACTTTGCTGAAGTGCTGTACGTCATGATTATGAACGAGTTCGATGCCGTGGTGGACAAGTGTCAGGTCACCCTGATTACCGACCCCGTTGAAGCCGCCAAGTTCCGGGATGAGGTTGCAATGCCCCGCTACGATGCCCGTGACGACCGTCTGGCATCCATGACCGACGAGGCAGTTGACCGCTACTACACCTGCATCCTGTGCCAGTCCTTCGCCCCCGCCCACTGCTGTGTGGTTACTCCCGAGCGTCTGGGTCTGTGCGGTGCTGTGTCCTGGCTGGATGCCAAGGCAACCAACGAACTGAACCCCAACGGCCCCTGCCAGCCCATCTTCAAGGAGGGCTGCACCGACGAGCGGCTGGGTCGTTATGATTCCGTCAACGCCGCTGTTGCCGAGGCAACCCACGGTGCTGTAGAGAACGTCACCCTGTACTCCCTGCTGGAAGACCCCATGACCTCCTGCGGCTGCTTTGAATGCATCTGCGGCATTGAGCCCATGAGCATGGGCGTGATTGTGGTCAACCGGGAATTCAAGGGCATGACCCCTGTGGGCATGACCTTCGGTGAGCTGGCATCCTGCACCGGCGGCGGTGTCCAGACCCCCGGCTACATGGGTCATGGCCGTCACTTCATCTCCTCCAAGAAGTTCATCTCCGCTGAGGGCGGCATCGAGCGTATCGTCTGGATGCCCAAGGAGCTGAAGGATGATGTGGCAGAGCGGCTGAATAAGACCGCCAAGGAGCTGTATGGCATCGACAATTTCACCGATATGGTTGCCGACGAGACCATCACCACCGACGGCGAGGAGCTGCTGAACTGGCTGACCGAGAAGGGTCACCCCGTCCTGGGTCTCGAGCCCCTGATGTAAGGCGGCAGTGCCGCCGGACAATGGCGCACGGAGCCTGTACCAATACGTTGGTTCCCTAACCCGCCCGGTGACGATGCTGCACGCCAAACCATACACCGTACTGGCTTAGGAAGGAATAATTTTATGACCATCTCCATATCCGCTCCTGAGCTGTTCATTGGCTAATAACGTGTAAAATTTCCGAGACTGTAGGGGCGGCTATACCAGCCGCCCGCAGTCCCGGATTTTCGCGAGCACCCGGTTGAATGGCATATGCCATGCCAAATCCCTGTCAGGAGGAATCCATGGAACCACGATTTGAAATCAGATACACCACAAACCAGAAAATACTCCGGGAGTTCTACCGCAAAATCGGAACCGGCCCTCGCTACCCCACCGTAATTGCCGTGCTGGTTGGCTTTGCCGGATTGATTTTTTACAGAGCCTCCCAGGGAATCCTGGCCGAAGTGGCAGACACCTTTACACTCTGCGGTCTGGTGCTTTTGCTGCTCTTTTTCATGCCCTGGTACATTTCGTGGAATGCCCTGCGGACATCCAAGCGGAGTAACGACGGTGTCATACCGGAAACCAGGATTGCCGTGAAGGACGACAGAATTGACGTGGACGAGGGCTGGGTCCACTTCACCCTGGAATACCGCAAGTTCTGCCGTGTTGTCCATTTGAAGCACAGCTATGTGCTGATGATGGGCAGGCGAAACGGGCTGATGATTGACCCCGATGGCTTTACCAAGGGCACGTTTGCGGAATTTAAGCAGTTCCTCCGGGAAAAGCGCCCGGATTTGAACATTCCCGAATAATCCTTTGCCCGGAGGCATCTGCCTCCGGGCATTTTTATTTCCCCGGTGAACCGATAAAAACATACCGATTCCTATAGACATTTCCCCCAATCCATGCTATACTTTTCATTATATCATGGGAGAAAGCGGGTATTTTTCTATGCCAAAAGTCATTTTTCAGATTGAAGGTGCCTCCGAAGTAACCGTAGAATGCAGCACCGGTGATAACCTGCTGGAAGTTGCCCGCCGGGCAAATGTGGCCATCGATGCCCCCTGCGGCGGCAACGGTTCCTGCGGCAAGTGCCGGGTACAGCTCATCGAGGGTGACCTGGAATCCCCCCAGAGCCGCCACATCTCCGAGGAAGAATATCAGCTCGGCTGGCGGCTGAGCTGCTGCTCCAAGGTCATGGGCGACTGCAAGGTGATGGTGCCGGACATTGCCAGCGCCTACCAGTCCCGGATGAAAACCGCCGACCTATCCAGCCCCAAGGAAATCATTATTTTTGAAAACTGCCAGAACCAGCTGAAAGAAAGCGGCATTCATTTCGTCAACTGCTATCGCAGCGCCGTCTTGCAGCTCAGTGAGCCAACGCTGGAAGACACCATGCCCGATGCAGAACGGCTGACCTGGGCCATAGAGGAAGCCTTCGGCGTAGAGAATGTGAAGATTCCCTTTGCCGTCATGGTCAAAATGGCCCACACCCTGCGGGAAAACAACTGGAATGTGTGCGTCAAGGGCGAATTAAAGGACGGCTGCTTCAGCTGCATGGAAATCACCGCCCCCACTGACACCGCCGTGGTGGGCTGCGCCATCGACATTGGCACCACCACCGTCACCATGGTGCTGACAGATTTGGAAAGCGGCAAGATTCTCGCCAAGGGTTCCTCCGGCAACGGTCAGATTCGCTACGGCGCAGATGTGATTAACCGCATCATCGAGCAGGGCAAATCCGGCGGTCGGAAGAAGCTCCAGGATGCCATCATCAAAGAAACCCTCTCCCCCATCATCGCCAACCTCTGTGCCAGCGCCAAGATTTCTGCCCGCAGCATTCTGCGGCTGTCCATCGGTGCCAACACCACCATGAACCACCTGTTTGTGGGCGTGGATGCCGAGCCGGTGCGCATGGAGCCTTATGTCCCCAGCTTCTTCCATTGGGAAGGTCTGCTGGCCGGTGACGTGAAGCTGCCCGCCAATCCCCTGGCTCCCGTGCTGATTGCCCCCAACATCGGCTCCTATGTGGGCGGCGACATTACCGCCGGTACGCTGGCTGCCGGTCTGTGGGACAAGGACGAAATGAGCCTGTTCATCGACCTGGGCACCAACGGCGAAATTGTGTTCGGCAACCGGGACTTTATGATGAGCTGTGCCTGCTCCGCCGGCCCCGCCTTTGAGGGCGGCGACATCTCCTGCGGGATGCGCGCCACCGACGGTGCCATTGAAGCCTGCACCCTGGACAAGTACACCATGGAACCCAGCCTCAGCATTGTGGGCGACCCCGGCCAGCGCCCGGTGGGTATCTGCGGCTCCGGCATCATCGACATCATCTCCGAGCTGTTCCGCTGCGGCATCATCAACGCCAAGGGCCTGTTCATCCGGGAAGGCGAACGGGTGAAGCGGGATGCCCACGGCATGGGGCGCTTTGTGCTGGCTGGGGAGCATGAATCCGAAACCGGCCGGGAAATCTCCATCAACGAGGTGGACATCGACAATTTCATCCGCGCCAAGGGTGCCATCTTCTCCGCCATTCATACCCTGCTTTCCAGCGTGGATATGAGCGTGGAGATGATTGACACCGTTTACGTTGCCGGCGGCATCGGCTCCGGCATCAACATGAAAAACGCCGTGAATATTGGTATGTTCCCAGACGTGGAGCTGGAGAAGTTCCATTACATCGGCAACTCCTCCCTGGCCGGTGCTTACGCTATGGTCATGAGTGACGAGGCAAACGCCAAGCTCAGTGAGGTAGCCTCCAACATGACCTATCTGGAGCTGAGCACCCACCCGGGGTATATGGATTCCTTTGTGGCTGCCTGCTTCCTGCCCCACACCGACAGCTCCCTGTTCCCCCACAGTGTGCAGGAGATGTAAACATGCTGGAAGGAATGCACCATGTGGCAGTCATTGCCTCCGACGAAGGAAAAGCGCTGGATTTTTATGTGAATAAGCTGGGCTTTACCGTGGAAAAAGAAACCTGGCGGCCAGCGCAGCAGGACTATCTGCGAATGCTGCGGCTGGGCGATGTGGTGATTGAGCTGTTCATCCACCCCAATGCGCCCCAGCGTGTCACCGAACCGGAAGCACTGGGGCTACGGCATCTTGCCTTCCGGGTGACGGATATTACCGCTGCCAGAGACTGGCTGAATGCCCGTGGAATTGAAACAGAGCCAATCCACGAAGACACCGCCAACGGCGGGCACTATGTCTTCTTCCGTGACCCGGACGGTCAGCCCCTGGAATTACACGATTAAGGAATAGAAAAGATGGAAATTGAAAATCACAAAGAAGAAGTCCCCTTTGCCCACTATGAGGTGCTGTTCCGGGCGCTGAACCCCCAGGAGGTGCTCTCCCGGCTGCCGGACACCCAATGGGATGGGGCGGAATTTACCCTCCGGCTGTTGGGGCGGGAATTTGCCATTGCCCATCCCGGCTATGCCATCCGGGCGCTGGACGGCGGTGCCGTGCCGCCCCTGCCCACCCAGACCTTCCTGCTTCGCTATCTGCTGGAAGGAAAAAACATAAAATGGAACGGGCAATGGAAAACCTTCCGGGAAATGCCCTGGGGGGAAATGTATATCCAGCCCTATACCGGGCGGGTGCTGACCCGCGCCGCCTTTACCTTCGGCACCCGGGTAGCAGCCTTCTGCAAGGCCAGTGAAAAAATGGGTGCAGTGAAGCTCCCTCACGGCGATGCCGGATACCAGTTTGAGCTGGTGCCCGGCTACCGGATGCAGATTCTCGTGTGGGAGGGGGACGAGGAATTCCCGCCCAACGCCCAGGTGCTGTATTCCGACAATTTTGAAACCGGCTTTGCCCCGGAAGACCGGGTAGTTGCCGGTGACATTCTGATTTCCACCATCAAAGCGAATTTCTAAGAAAAAAGCAGCAGGATTTGATGTTCCTGCTGCTTTTTATAATTTTTACGGCACTATTCGGCGCGAAGCGCCCATGCCTCCCCTGGAAGAGGAGGTGGTTGAGCGTCAGCGAAACCGGAGGGGTTTGTGCGTAAACAGCGCGTGTAAACCCCTCAGTCAGCCCGTTCGGGCTGCCAGCTCCCCTTTCAGGGGCGCCAAGGGCGCTTCGCGCCGGGGCGTGTGCCATTCAACCGGGTACTAGCGAAAATCCGGGGTTGCGGGCGGCTATTAGCCGCCCCTACAGTCCGTATGGGAAACTGATACCACTCATTTTACCGCTCTATCGCATAAGTGGAGCGGGTATGTATCACTCAATGGGAAATGTAACCTTGATAGTGGTTCCCGTGCCGGGGCGGCTGGAAACATCGATATTGGCCTTATGGAGCATGGCGGCGTGCTTGACAATGGACAGACCTAAGCCCGTGCCGCCCACTTCCTTGGAGTGGCTCTTGTCCACCCGGTAGAAGCGCTCGAAAATGCGATCCTGCTCCCCTTCCGGGATACCGATGCCGGTATCCTTCACGGTGAGCACCGCCTTTTCATTCTCCCGCGCCACGGACACCGTCACGCTTCCGCCGGGCTTATTATACTTGATGGCGTTGTCGCACAGGTTATACGCAATGCCCCGCAGCAGCTCCGGCACGCCCCGCAGCTGCACCGGCACACCCTCCACAGTGAGCTTCACCTGCTTGTCGGCGGCGCAGCTTTCCAGGCTCACCGCTACCTCCCGGGCAATTTCCAAGAGGTTGGCATTGCTCCACTGGTAGCCCGTGCCCTCGTCCAGCCGGGACAGGTTGATGATGTCCTCTACCAAAGAAATCAGACGCTGGGTCTCGCCGTAAATGCGCCCGGCAAAGGGCTGCACGTCCTCCGGCTTGGCCATGCCACGCATCAGCAGCTCCGAATAGCCGGAAATGGACTGCAAAGGGGTTTTCAGTTCATGGGACACGTTAGCGGTAAACTCCCGGCGGCGCTGCTCCGCCTGCTCGGACTGGGTGATGTCAAACAGCACCACCGCCACGCCGGACATTTTCTCCGGGGTGCCGATGGCAGCGGCATGAATTTTGAGAATGCGTCCCCGCAGCTCTGCCCGGCGGGTAACCGTCTTGCCGGTCAGTGCCTCCTGCACAGCCTCCTGGAGCGCCATGTTGCGGGAGAGCATCAATAGCTCCGTCCCCACTACATTATTGCTGTTCTTCACATCCAGCAGATACAATGCTGCCTGATTGGCAGTGATAACCCGGCTGGAATTATCCAGCAGAATCATGCCCTCCTCCAAATGGCTGACAATGGCGTTCAGCTCGTCCTGCTTCTGGGTCAGGGTATTCTTCTGTTCCTTCAGGTGCTGCTGCTGGCTGTAAATCCGGCGCAGCAGGGGGCTGAGCTCGTCATAGCCCTCGTTCTCCAAAGGCTCATCCAGGTTCAGTTTGTTCATCGGCTCCACAATGCGCTTAGAAAGACGGCTGGCCAGCAGGAAGGAAAGCGCCGCTGCCACGGCAATCACAATGCAGATGGGCTGGAGCATTCCCACCAGCAGCACAAAAATGGAGTTGTGGGAGATGGACAGGCGAAGCACCGTGCCATCGGACAGCTTCTGCGCCGCATAGAGGTACTGCTTCATCATGGTGGGGGAATAGCGGGCGCTCTCACCATAGCCGGTAGCCAGGGCATCCTGGATTTCCTGCCGCTGCAAGTGATTTTCCATTGCCTCAGTATCAGAGGCGCTGTCATAGAGCACCTTGCCGTTGGCCGCAATCCAAGTCACGCGGTAATCGCTGGGATTCAGGCCGTCAAAATAGGCCATTCCCATGCCCTCTGCGCCCCGGACGGCCAGTGCCGTCTCCGAGCGGAGCTGATTTTGCTGCACAGATGAGAAATAATTATACAGCACGCCCATAATCAGCAGCATGGTGACAACAAAAACTCCCAGTGCCGCCGCACAAATCGCCTTATAAATCCGTTTTGTCATTTGGCATCCTCCATCCGATAACCCACGCCCCGCACGGTTTTGATGCACTCTCCGGCGCTGCCCAGCTTGGTGCGCAGGGAGGCGATATGGACATCCACCGTTCGAGTCTCGCCCTGGTATTCGCTCTCCCACACGGAGGAAAGGAGATTCTCCCGGGTAAAGGCCACCCCGGGATTTTTCAGAAACAGGCGCAGCAGCAGGTATTCCTTGATGGTCAGCTCGATTTGATTGCCATCCACAAACACCTGATGGGAGCTTTCGTTCAATGTAATATTCTTATGGGTCAGCACCTGGGAGGGCGCAGTGTGACTTACCCGGCGCAGCACCGCCTTGACCCGGGACACCATTTCCATCATGCCAAATGGCTTTGCCAGGTAATCATCCGCCCCCAAATCCAGCCCCAGCACCTTGTCAAATTCCGTCCCCTTGGCGGTTGCCAGAATCACGGGAATCTCTGCCGTGGCCGGAGCTGCCCGGAGCTTTTTCAGGATGGAGATGCCGTCCTCGTCCGGCAGCATGATGTCTAACAGGATGAGTTCCGGCTGCTCCTTGCCTAACTGCTGCCACAGCGCCTCGGCGCACTCCAGACCCAGCGCCGAAAACCCAGAGGCATTCAGAGCATAAACCGTCAGTTCCCGGATGCTCGCGTCATCCTCCACGCAATAAATCATACAATCGCCTCTTTTTCACTTTTCACTGGTATGACTTCCCGTCTCATAGCAGGCGGACTCAAATTCCAAACTTCCGGTCAGGGAGAACAGCACCCATTTTGCAATGTTTACTGCGTGGTCGCCAATGCGCTCAAAGTATTTTGCAATCATCAGCAAGTCCACCATGGCCTCGCTGCTGCCCTCCTGTGTCTTGAGGCGCTGAACGAGGCTGTGCTTGATGGAGTTGAAGTAATCGTCCACCACATCATCATATTCTATCACACTGCGGCTGAGATTTCCATCCTGTTTTACAAACGAATCGATACTATCCGTGACCATGGAAATCACTGCCGTTGCCATTTCCCGGACGGGCAGTCCCTCGGGGATTTCGCGGATGTAGCCCATTGCAACAATCTCAGCGATATCGCCGGACTGAGTGCCAATACGCTGGGCATCCGTCACCATTTTTAAGGCGGCAGACACGGTGCGCAAATCCCGCGCCACAGGCTGCTGCTGCAATAGCAACCGCAGGCAGATTGCTTCTATGTCCCGCTCCTTCTGGGTCACCTGGTTTAGCAGTTCCGGCAGCTCTCCGGCGGCCTTGACATCACAATTCAAAAGGGCATGGGATGCCTTTGCAATGGCGTTTTCGCAGAGCATCCCCATAGAGGTCATTTCCAATTTCAGCTGCTCCAGCTGCATATCAAATCGAGAGCGCATAATTAACCGAACCTTCCTGTGATATAGTCTTCTGTCCGCTTGTCTCTGGGGTCAGAGAACAGGCGGTCTGTTTTTCCGAACTCCACCAGGTCGCCCAGCAGGAAAAAGGCACAGTTATCGGAAATTCGAGTGGCCTGCTGCATATTGTGGGTGACCATGATGACGGTATATTTTTCTTTCAGCTGCAATGCCAGCTCCTCAATTTTGCCGGTGGAGATGGGATCCAGTGCAGAGGTGGATTCATCCATCAGCAGCACCTCCGGCTCCACGGCCAAGGCTCTGGCAATGCAAAGCCGCTGCTGCTGGCCGCCGGAAAGGCCCAGGGCAGAGGATTTCAGCCGGTCCTTCACCTCGTCCCAGATGGCGGCATTACGGGCAGAACGCTCCACAATTTCGTCTAGCTTTGCCTTGCTGCGGATGCCGTGGGTACGGGGGCCATAGGCGATATTGTCATAAATGCTCATGGGGAAGGGGTTCGCCTTCTGGAACACCATACCAATGCGCTTGCGCAGCCAGGTCACGTCCACCTGGGGGTCATAGATGTTCTGCCCCTCATAGAGCACCTGTCCCTCAATCTTCACCCCGGGCACCAAATCCTGCATCCGGTTCAGGGTTTTCAGGAAGGTGGATTTGCCGCAGCCGGAGGGGCCGATCAGGGCGGTGATTTCATGCCGGGGAATTTCCATATTGATGCCGTGGAGGGCTTGCTTTTCCCCATACCACAGCCTTAAATCCTTTGTTTCAATGATTGAATCCATATTTTCTCCTTTTTTAGTGACGCATGGAACTTGTACCGATACGGCAGTTCCCTAACCCGCCCGGCAGCGCCCACCTGCTTGGGCGTAGGTAAGAAGTAAGAGTGAATGGGGAATAGGGAGTATGCCCCGGTGGATGCTACAAGCCAAAAACTTCTGAGTCCTGTAGGGGTCGCCTACTAGGCGACCCGCTGGCACGAAGTGCCCTCGCCTCCCCTGGAAGGGGAGGCGGTTGAGCACCAGCGAAACCGGAGGGGTTTCTCTACCGACAAACGCACAAAGTAAACCCCTCAGTCAGCCCGTTCGGGCTGCCAGCTCCCCTTTCAGGGGAGCCAAGGCGGCTTCGCCGCTGCGGGTCGCCAAATTGGCGACCCCTACGTTGGCTGGGCAAAATGATGGGTGCATCCCATTCCCCTACCCACTCCCTCAGCTTCGCCGCTACAGGGCGTTAATTACGGCGCAGCTTTTTACCGGCATAATTGGCACCCAGGTTAATTACCAACGTCAGCGCCAGCAAAATCAGCGCAATGGCAAATGCCACGTCAATCTTGCCCTGCTCACTGGCGTACACATACAGTGCCACGGTCAGTGTTGCAGAAGAAGCCCGCAGCGCCTTGACAAAACTGTTCAGCTTTAAGCCGAACCCGGCGGTGAACAGCAATGCCGCAGATTCACCGGTGATACGGCCAATGGCCAGAATGCAGCCGGTGACAATACCATCCACGGCGCTGGGCAGCACCACGGTGCGAATCATCCGCCACTTTCCCGCGCCCAAAGCCAGCGCGCCCTCCCGGTAGGCCTGGGGTACGGTTTTCAGGCTTTCCTGGGTGGTGCGGACAACGGTGGGCAGAATCATCATTACCAGGGTCAGACCGCCCGCCAGAATGCCGGCACCCAGTCCCATCCGCTGCACAAACAGCAGCATACCCACCAGACCAAACAAAATGGAGGGGATGCCGCTGAGGGTCTCGGCGGCAAACTCAATCAGCCGGGTCAAATGACGGTTGGTGGCATATTCCGTCAGATATATGGCAGCGCCCACACCCAAGGGCAGGACGATTGCCATGGCAACCAGGATGATATACAGGGTATTCACCAGGTTGGGCAAAATGCCAATGGTTCCCCGGAGATAGCTGGTTTGGGTGCTCACCAGCTCCCAACTCAGGTTGGGCAACCCCCGATACAGAATATAGCCAATCAGTCCCACCAGCAATGATGCCGTGAGGACAGAGGCGGCATACACCACAAATTTCACGCAGTGATTCCACAGCGCTCTTTTTTTCTCAAAGCTCATATCTCAGCGCTCCTTCTTGATAACTGCATTGAGCAGCACATTGATGAGCATAATAAACAGGAACAGCACCAGTCCGATGGAGAACAGTGCCTCCCGCTGCAAGGAGCCAACCGGGGCATAGGACATTTCCGAGGCAATGGCCGTGGTCATAAACCGTACCGAGCCAAGCAGCTTCGGCATATTGGGCACATTGCCGGAGACCATGATGATCGCCATGGCCTCTCCGATGGCTCTGCCCACGCCCAGCACCACTGCGGTTGCAATGCCGCTTTTGGCAGCAGGGACAGTAACCCGGAAGTAGGTTTCCAGCTCTGTGGCACCCAGGGCAAGGGAGGCATCCTCATAGTCCTTGGGCACAGCTCGCAGGGCGGTTTCTGACACATTGATAATGGAGGGAAGAATCATAATGGCCAGCACCACAATGGCTGCCAGCAAGGTTGCACCGGAGGAGAGGTCAAACATTCTTTGGATGGCCGGAACCAGCACAATCATGCCAACCAATCCATACACCACCGAGGGGATGCCTGCCAGCAGCTGCACCGCCGTGCGGATGAGGTCCGCCAGCCGGGGAGGAGCTACCTTCGCAAGAAATACCGCCGTTAAAAGTCCAATGGGCACACCCAGAATCACAGCCCCCGCCGTGCCGCACAGGCTGGTGAGGATGAAGGGAAGGATGCCATAGCTGGGCTCCACCGTAGTGGCGGTGGGCTTCCATACTTTTCCCAGGAAGAAATCGGAAAAGCCGATTTTCCCAATGGCGGGGACACCGGAAAGAATCAGATAGACGCAAATACACAGCACAAACGCAACTGTGACAATACCGCACAAGAAGAACAGCACGTTCATGCTGTTCTCCTTGGCGGCCAGGCGAGCCGACTTTTGTTTCATATCACTTTACGCCTTCGGTTGCGGGCTCCGTTTCGGCCTCCGCTTCGGCCAGGACTGCGGGAACCGCACCAGCCTTGGCAATCAGGTCAGCCGCATCGGCGGACACCATGTAGTCGAAGAAGGCCTTGGCTGCCTCGCTCAGCTGTGCACCCTCCATGGTGACCAGGTTGAAGGGACGCTGCACCACATAGCTGCCATCCAGAACGGTTTCCTCGGTGCAGGCCACACCGCCCACCGTCAGAACCTTGATGCCCTCCTGGCCTTCTACCGCAGACAAAGAAGCATAGCCGATGGCGTTGGAGCTGCTCTTGACAGCGGCAATCACAGCACCGGTGGAGGTCAGTTCCTGAGCCAGCACGCAGGTATCCTTGGTGCCGGTGATGGACTCGAAGCCGTCCCGCGTGCCGGAACCGGCCTCGCGGCCAATGCAGGCGATGTCGCCCTTGCCGCCGAAATCAGCCCAGGAAGTAACCTTGCCGGTGAAGATGTCGGCAATCTGCTCTACCGTCAGGTCATCCACGGGGCAATCCGCATTGACGATGATGGCAATGCCGTCCAGGGCAACGGTGGTAGCAACCAGACCCTTTTCGGTTTCCACATCCTTCAGGGCACGGGAAGCCAGACCGATGTCGCAAGTGCCGTTGGCAGCTGCCTCGATGCCGGTGCCGGATCCGGTGGCATCATAGGTGATGGTCACGCCGTCGTTATCCTCCATGAACTGCTCCGACAGGATGCCGATGACCTTTTCCATGGAAGTGGAGCCGTTGGTGGAAACCGTCCCGCTCAGCCCCTTTGCGCAAGCGCTGACGCTCAGGGACAGGGTCAGTGCTGCTGCAAGTACAGTGCAAAGAATCTTTTTCATTTTGACATTCCTCCAGATTATTTTTTATATTCACCGTTGGGATTTTCGTTTCTCAACTGTGCCTTCATCATACAAAAGCCATGTAAAGTCCACTACCGCAGGAATGTAAGAAGATTGTAAAGTGATGTAAGATTATTTGCATTTTGTAGGGGCGAATAGTATCCGCCCGAACCCCCGGATTTTAGCAAGCACCCGGTTGATTGGTACGCGCCCCGGCGCGAAGCGCCCTCGGCTCTCCCTCTGGGAGAGCTGGCAGCCCGAACGGGCTGACTGAGAGGGTGTCGTGCGTATTTTCGTGGCGTCCCAATATTTCGCAGCGCACCCCCTCAGCTTCGCGCCGGACGTGTGCAAACCGGTTTCTGAGCAGTATCGAACCGGGCGGGTTAGGGCAGTACCGTATTGGTACAATGTTCGCAGCGTCATTGTCCGGCGGTACTGCCGCCAAAGGGATTTTTAATTTTTCATGAAATACACTCAAGTGGGTGGAAATATTCATTCAGCTGTGCTATAATGCAGGTAAGTATACCATACGGAGAGATATGATATGTTGGAATTACTGTCCCCCGCCGGTTCCATGGAAGCGCTGCGGGCTGCTGTACAAAATGGTGCCAACGCCGTCTATTTGGGCATCGGCACCTTCAACGCCCGTCAGGGCGCTAAAAACTTCACCCTGGAAACATTGGGAGAAGCGCTGAAATACTGCCACATCCGGGGGGTGGCTGTCCACCTGACCCTCAACACCCTGGTCTCCGACCGGGAGTTCAAGTCCGTGTCCGACCTCATCCGCAGAACTGCCGAGGCCGGTGTGGATGCCTTTATTGTGCAGGACCTGGGCGTTGCCCAGCTGTGCCGCCAGATTGCGCCGGAGGTTCCGGTGCATGGCTCCACCCAGCTGACAGTGCATTCCCTGCCGGGGGTGATGCTGTGCGCTGCCCTAGGCATGAAGCGGGTGGTGCTCAGCCGGGAGCTGAACCGGGAGGAAATCCGCTACATCTGCAAAAATTCCCCCATTGAAATTGAGATTTTTGGCCATGGTGCCCTGTGTATGTGCTATTCCGGCCAGTGCTATCTGTCCGCCATGATTGGCGGACGCTCCGGCAACCGGGGGCGCTGCGCCCAGCCCTGCCGCCAGAGCTATGGCTATGGCCGCTGGGAAAGCCGCTACCCCCTGAGCCTGAAGGACAACTGCCTGGTTCATTATGTCAAGGAGCTGGAAGAAATGGGCGTTGCCTCCCTGAAGCTGGAAGGTCGCATGAAGCGCCCGGAATATGTGGCCACTGTAACCGGTGTCTACCGCAAGGCCATCGACGAGGGTCAGGTGACCCCGGAGATGATGGACGCACTTTACACCGCCTTCAACCGCCAGGGCTTCACCAACGGCTATTACACCAACCGCATTGACCTGAAAATGTTTGGCACCCGGGAAGATACCCGGGATGACCCCCGCTGGCTGCAACAGGCACGGCAGACCTATGAATCCGGCGAAACCAGCCTGGTAAACATCCAGTTTCAGTGTGCCGTCACCGTGGACGGCTGCTCCCTGGTAGTCATTGACCCGGAGGGTCGCCGGTGCAGCATCAATGGTCCCCGGCCGGAGCTGGCACAGAACGTGCCCCTGTCCGGGCAGGTGCTCAGCCAGTGGCTCTCCAAAACCGGCGGCACCCCTTACCGCTGCACGGAAATCCGCACCCACATCGACCCCGGTCTGACCGTCCCCGCCTCTGCCGTCAACGCCATGCGCCGGGAGGTGCTCAATCAGCTGACGGCCATTCGTGCCAGAGTTGCCGAGCGTACCATCCGTGCCCCCAAGCCCGTGCCCAACTACCGCAGCAGCACCAAGCAGCCCGGCCTGACCATTCAGGTCACCACCCGGGAGCAGCTGACTCAAACACTGGTGAACACCGAAAGCGCCATGCTGTATGTACCCATCAATGTGCTGATGGAGGATGAAGCCCTGTGCCAAGCCCTGGGGCGGCGAGGGCGAGTGGCAGCCGTGCTGCCCAGAATCGTCCACGATGGAGAGCTGCCCAAGCTGCGCGATGCCATGGAAAAGCTTTTGCAGGCAGGCATCCGGGATGTGCTGATTGGAAATTACGGCCTGGTAATTCCCGCCAAGGAAGCCGGAATGCGGATTCACGGTGATTTTTCCTTGAATGTTTACAATTCCGCCACTGCAAACCTCTTGCAGCAGATGGACATTGCCTCCCTGTGCCTCAGCTTTGAAATGACCCTGCCCCAGATTCGGGATGTGAGCAAGGCCATCCCCAGCGAGATTTTTGCCTATGGCCGTCTGCCCCTGATGGTGACGGAGCATTGCCTGATTCGCAACAAAACCGGTGAATGCACCTGCAACGCCGCCCCCACCAAGCTCACCGACCGCACCGGCGCAGATTTTCCCATCATCAAAGACTGTGGAAACTGCCGCAGTGTGCTGCTCAACGGTAAAAAGCTGAACTGGCTTGACCGGCAGAACGACCTGGGGCGGCTGGGGCTGTGGGCGGTACGGCTGTACTTCACCACGGAAAACGCCCGGGAGGTCGAGCGGGTACTGAGTGATTATGTGAATCCCGCGCCTTTCGAGCCTGGCTTCTGCACCAGAGGACTGTATCTGAGAGGACTGGAATAAGGCGGCAGTGCCGCCGGGCAATAACGCTGCGAACCCTGTACCAGTACAGAGTAATGCCCTGACCCGCCTGCTGACGGGGGACACCCAGCCCCTGTAGGGGAGGCTCTTAGCCTCCCGAAGCTCACGCAACGGAGCGGTTCGTTGGATGGTATTCACCAAAAGTTTTTGAGTTCTTGGCTTCCCCCGGGGGGAAGCCAAAGGGTAGCAGCCGGGAGCTGACCCCATTCAACGTTCCGCTCAATTCCATCCGCCAGCGGGAGGCTAAGAGCCTCCCCTACGGGTGCGGTGGGAGCCAAGGGCGCTTTGCGCTGGGGGGATGTCATCTGCCCCTGCAATATTCTGCAAATCTACAATAGAAGGTATTTTACGATGAATCAACTGATTTTGGCCTCCGGGTCACCCCGGCGGCGGGAGCTGCTGGGTTTGTTCGGCATTCCCTTTGCGGTACACGCCGCAGACATTGACGAAACCATGGACCCGGACAAATCTCCCAAAGACGAGGTTGCCCGGGTCAGCCGGTGTAAGGCTGCGGCCATCCGCCGGGAAGAAGGCGACGCGGTCATCGCCGCCGACACCATTGTGGTGTGCCAGGGCAAGGTGCTGGGCAAGCCCCACAGCCGCCAGCAGGCAATTGATATGCTCCGGCTGCTGTCTGGCCGGGAGCATCAGGTGATGACCGGCTGCACTGTGCTCTACGGCGACCGGCAGGAAACCTTTACCGAGGTCACCACCCTTCACTTCCGCCCCCTGAGCCAGCGCGAAATCGAGCGCTATGTGGATTCCGGTGAGCCCATGGACAAGGCCGGTGCCTATGGCATCCAGGGCGGCGCTGCCCTGTTCTGCACCGGGATGGAGGGCGACTACTACAATGTGATGGGGCTTCCCGTGTGCCGTCTGGGCACGGTGCTGCGCAGCCTGGGCATCTGGGAGGAATAATATGCGTCAACTGTTCAACACCAAGCTGAAAATTATTATCATTGTGGCAGTGCTGCTGACGGCGGCTCTGTCCGTGATGGCCGGTCTGACCAACCACAGCATCCCGGAGCTGCTGGTGCAGGGCATTCTTGCCCCTTTTCGGGCGGCGGGCACATCCCTGACCAAAACCGCCGAACGATACTACAGCTATATGTTCCGGTATGAAGCGCTGGAAGCGGAAAACGAAGCGCTGAAAAAGCAGGTGGCCGAACTTCAGGACACCGCCCGAAAGGCCGATGCCACTGAGCGTGAAAACACCCGTCTGCGCAACACCATGAAGCTGCTGGAATCCCACGATACCTATGAAGAAGTGGATGCCTATATCATCGGCTGGAGTTCCACCGACTGGTCCAATACCCTGACCATCAACCGGGGCACCAGTGCCGGCATTACCGAAAACATGGTTGCCATTACCGACAACGGCGAGGTGGTGGGTCTGGTGAGCCAGGTGGGTCCCAACTTCGCCGTGGTAAAAACCGTGCTGGACTCCACGCTGGAAATTTCCGCCACCATTGCCACCTCCGGCTACAACGGCATGGTCAGCGGCGGCTATATTGAGGGCAATGACAAGTACCTGCAAATGGACTATCTCCCCTCCTCCGCCATCATCCGCAACAAAGACCAGGTGGTGACCTCCGGCTCCACCCTGTACCCCCGGGGTCTGATTCTGGGCAGTGTGGTGGATGCCGGCTTCAAGGAGACCGGCGTTGCCAAGTACGCCGTGCTGAAGCCCGCCGCGGAAATCAGCTCTTTGGAGCAGATTTTCATCGTCACCAATTTCCGCACCGAGAGTGAGTGAGGTCACACTAATGGCAAATGAACGTCCATCCCGCCCCCGCAGGAGCAGCTCTGCCAGGCGCTCCGCCCGGGCTCCCGCCCGTCGCGCCCCCGCAAAGCCCAAGCAGCGGCAAAAGCGAGTGCGCCGCACCCTGCCCTATGAATTCAAGCCGGATGCCCGCCGGGTCAGTCCCTTCAAATCCCTGCGCTTCACCCATTTGCAGCGGCTGCAGCTGCTGCGCTGGGTCTGCTATGCGGCCATGTGTATGCTGTGTCTGGTGGTGCAGGACTCCATCATGAGCCGGATTGCCATCTTCGGTGCCACCACTGATTTGGCGGTTTCCGCCATGCTGCTCATTGCCGTGCTGGAGGGCAGTGAGGTGGGAAGCATCTTCATTCTGATTGCTTCCACCGTCTTCTATTTCTCCGGCTCTGCCCCCGGCCCCTACAGCGTGGCAATGCTCACCATTTTGGGCATGGCCGCTTCCCTGCTGCGTCAGGCCGTCTGGACCAGAAGCCGCGGCTCCATCGTGCTGTGCGCCGGGGCTGCCGCATTCCTGTATGAAATCGGGCTGTATGTGGTGGGACTGTTCCTGGGTCTGACCCGCTGGTATCGGTTCCCCCGCTTCTTCTTTATCGGTGTCTTCACCGCACTGATGATTTTCCCGCTTTATCCCATTATCTACCGCATTGGACAAATTGGAGGCTATCAATGGAAAGAATGACCCGTTTTCGGTCGTATGTCCTGCTGGGTCTTTTTGGCTTTGTCATGTTCCTGTATGCAACAAAGCTCTTCTCCCTTCAGATTATCGAGACAAACGGCAACACCGACAACGCAACCACCTATTCCACCATCACCACCGTCCGCGCCGCCCGGGGCGATATTCTGGACCGCAACGGCAACGTCCTGGTTGGCAACCGCGCCAGCTATAACCTGGTGTTCAACCACTATGTTATCAAATCAGCGGACAACCGTAATCAGTACCTCTACGACCTGTTGAAAAAATGTGAGGAGCTGGGTGTGGAGCACAACGACCATTTCCCCGTGTCCAAAACCCGTCCCTTCGTTTATACGCTGGACAGCTACAACACCTCCTGGCAGCGGTATTACCAGAGCTACATGACCGGCTGGGGTCTGGACCCCGACGTAACCGCCCCCCTGCTGGTGGAAAAAATGCGTGCCCGCTATGAAATTCCCGAGGACTGGACGGACGAGGAAGCCCGCGGTGTGATTGGCTTGCGGTATGAGTTTGACCTGCGTGGTCTGACCAACCTGGCCAACTATACCTTCATCGAGGACATTTCCAACGAGAATCTGTCCGCCATTCTGGAGCTGAACACGCCCGGCCTGATGGTGGAAGCCTCCACCGTCCGGGAATATCACACCAAGTACGCCGCCCATATTCTGGGCTACATGGGCAAAATGAACGATGCCGACTGGGCCAAGTATAAAGAACAAGGCTACTCCATGGACGCGCAGGTTGGCCAGGCAGGCTTTGAGCAGGCCTTTGAAGAATACCTCCATGGCATTGACGGCAGCCGTCTGGACGTCGTTTCCAAGGAAGGCGCCATTGTCCGTCAGAGCTATCTGGAGGGCAAAGAGCCGATTGCCGGCAACAACGTGGAAACCACCATTGACATCACCCTGCAAAAAGTTGCCGAGGATTCTCTCACCGAGGTCATGCAGCGGTTGGTTGACCCGGAGCAAAACACCTCCACGGATGCACTGGATGCCGAGGGTGCCGCCGTGGTGGTAATGAAGGTGAAAACCGGTGAGATTCTGGCCTGTGCCAGCTACCCCACCTATGACCTGTCCACCATGAACGAGGATTGGGACGATATCATGGCCGACCCCCTCAAGCCCTTCTTCAACCGCGCCTTCGGCGCTGCCTACGCCCCCGGCTCCACCTTCAAGATGTGTACCCTGGTTTCCGCCATGGAAAACGTTGACAAGGAGGGCAAACGGATTCTTGGCTACATGGAAACCATTCAGGATAAGGGTGTGTTCACTGAGCTGGGCGAAGGCTTTAACCCCAAGTGCTTGCTGTACTCCTCCGTGTATGCCACCCATGGCACCATTGATGCTACCGATGCCCTGAAGGTCTCCTGCAACTATTTCTTCTATATTCTGGGCTACCGCCTCACCTGGCAGATGATGGATGAAACCGCCAAGGGCTTCGGCCTGGGCGAACCAACCGGCATTGAGCTGACCGAAAAAATCGGCTGGCGCTCCAACCCCACCAGTAAAGCGGCCTCCTACACCGGCCCCGATGCCGTGTGGAACGCAGGTGACCGCGTTCTGACCGCCATCGGCCAGTCCGAGAACCGTTATACCCCCTTGCAGCTGTGCGTGTACGCCTGCACCCTGGCAAACCGGGGCACCCGCTACCGCGCCACCTTCCTCAACCGTGTCGCCTCCTCTGACTACCGCACCCTGATCAAGCAGACCGAGCCGGAAGTTGTGAGCAAGATGGACATCTCCTACGACACCTACGAGGTCTACACCACCGGTATGCGGAAGGTCATTACCGACATTGGCGGTACTGCCAATAAGTATTTCGGTGGCCGGGAAGCCACCAAGCCCTTCCCCGTAGCCGTGTGCGCCAAAACCGGTACCGCAGAGCACGCCTCCGGCGGCTCTGACCATGGCGCATTCATCTGCTTTGCGCCCATGGAAGACCCCGAAATCGCCGTTGCAGTTTACGGTGAGAAGGCCGCCCACGGCAGCTGGCTGGCTCCCGTGGCTCAGGACATCCTGGAAGCTTACTTTGAAATGGAAGCCGCCAGCGATGTTTACACTTACGAAAACCAGGTAGGTTAAGAACACGCCCTGGTGCGAAGCGCGATTACACGCCCCGCCCTGTAGGGGTCGACTAGTAGTCGACCCGCCGGTTCCGGGATTGAGCTGTCCGTTGAATGGCAATATGTAAAAACGTTTGAGACTGTAGGGGCGGCTACCAGCCGCCCGCAACACAAAGCGCCCCTTCGGGGTGCTCTGTGCCGGGTCGACTACTAGTCGACCCCTACAGGTGTGTGCGTTCATCCGGGTACTATCGAAAATCCGCGGCGCTTCGCGCCGGACAGCATATCCGCCCCTGCAAGCTCAAAAAACGCCGTGGGAAATTTTCCCACGGCGTTGTTATTCTCTTTATCAGGCGAAAATCTTTTCAACCACTGCGGCCAGCTTGTCCTTCTGTGCCTGGGCTTCTTCCAGATTCTTGCCCAGGGTGGTGAAGTATGCTTTAATCTTCGGCTCGGTGCCGGAGGGGCGAATCACCACCGTGGCACCGCCCTCCAGGGCATACACCAGCACATTGGCGGCGGGCAGACCGGTCTGCTCCGGCTTTTCATAGTCGGTGACATGGGTGACGGCATAGCCCGCAATCTCCTTGGGGGGATTCTGGCGCAGAGCGCGCATAATGTCTGCCATCTTGTCCATGCCGCTGAGGCCGGGGAACTCAAAGGAGTCGGTCTTATTCAGGTAGCGGCCAAACTTCGCGTAAATCGCCTCCAGGCGCTCCTTGATGGAGGAGCCGATGGAGCGATAGTAGGCAGCCATTTCACAAATCAGCATAGAGCCAATGATGGCATCCTTGTCCCGCACATAGGGGCCAGCCAGATAGCCATAGCTCTCCTCGAAGCCGAAGATGAACCGATCCACCTCGCCCGCTGCTTCCAGCCGGGCAATCTGGTCGCCAATCCACTTAAAGCCGGTGAGCACATTGCGCATTTCCACGCCGTAGCTCTTTGCCACCGCATCGGCAAGCGGGGTGGACACCAGGGACTTGACCGCCACAGGATTTTTGGGCATGGTGCCCTTTTCAATCCGTCCGGCGCAGATGTAGTCCAGCAGCAGCACGCCTACCTCATTGCCGCTGACCAGCTGATAGGAGCCGTCGGGGCAGCGAATGGCAATGCCCACCCGGTCTGCATCCGGGTCGGTAGCCAGCATCAGGTCGGCACCGGTTTTTTCAGCCAGTTCCAGACCCAGCCGCAGCGCCTCGAAAATTTCGGGGTTGGGATAGGGGCAGGTGGGGAAATTGCCATCGGGATACTGCTGCTCCGGCACGATGGTAATGTCATCAATGCCGATGTCGTGGAGAATCCGGGTCACCGGCACCAGGCCGGAGCCGTTCAGCGGGGAATAGACCAGCTTCAGACCGGCGGTCTTGCACAGGCCGGGGCGCACGGAGCGCGCCTTGATGGCATCGTACAGTGCCTCCTTGCAGTCGTCACCCACATAGGAAATCAAACCGGAGTCCAGCCCCTCCTGGAAAGAAATCAGCTTTGCACCGGTGAGAATGTCGGTTTTCTGGATTTCATCGTAAATCACGGCGGCGGCATCGTCGGTCACCTGGCAGCCGTCGGGGCCATAGGCCTTGTAGCCATTGTACTTGGCGGGGTTGTGGGAAGCAGTAATCATCACGCCTGCATTGGCATGGTAGTACCGGGTGGCAAAAGACAGGGCGGGCACGGGCATCAGGGCATCATAAATCCGCACCTTCACGCCGTTGGCAGCCAGCACCCGGGCAGCCTCCTTGGCAAACACATCGGAGTTGATGCGGCTGTCGTAGGAAATGGCAACCAACTGATTGCCCCCCTGGGTCTTCACCCAGTTGGCAAGGCCCTGGGTGGCCTGACGCACGGTGTAAATATTCATCCGATTAGAACCGGCACCCAGCACGCCCCGCAAACCGGCAGTACCGAATTTCAGCGCCACCGCAAAGCGCTCTTTGATTTCATTGTCATCACCGGCAATGGCCGCCAGCTCTGCCGTGAGTGCCGGGTCATCCAGCCGGGCTTCCTGCCAGCGTTTATAATCATCCAAATACATCTTTCTTCACCATTCCTTATGTTCAATATTGATTGGTTTTACACAAATTCGCTGAGAATACTATAAAACATTTTTATGGTTTTGTCAATGCTGCCTGTTTTGTTATGCAGGACGATTGCACGCGTTACAAATGTGTGAACACCTCGATAATCGAATACGCCCGTAGGGGTCGCCAATTTGGCGACCCGAGCGGCGAAGCCGCCTTGGCTCCCCTGAAAGGGTGTTGCAGAGCGCAGCGGGTCTTTCAAAATTATGATTGCCAGTGGCAATCATACAACGATTAAAAGCTGGCAGCCCGAACGGGCTGACTGAGAGGGTGTCGTTCGTATATCGTAGCACACCCACATTTACAACGGGGTACACTCCCTCAGCCTCGCTTTGCTCGGCAGCTCCCTCAGAGAGGGAGCCAAGGGTGCTTCGCACCAGGGAACGGCGGGCGGCTAAGAGCCTCCCCTACAGTTGGCGGTGCAAAACCCTGGGGACACACCATTCA
>ERZ1034998.579-NODE-579-length-23493-cov-5.058196_pt1 | contig 23493 bp, 19 predicted proteins | sample MGYA00520621_ERZ1034998 | MGnify/ENA primary metagenome ERZ1034998 (study PRJEB33766, sample SAMN09781748) | gut metagenome | biome: gut microbiome | host: Homo sapiens | place: Madagascar | study: EMG produced TPA metagenomics assembly of the PRJNA485056 data set...
GCATTATGACGGTTACTTTTCAGACGGGTACCTTTTGACACCCGAATCCTATAAAGCAAAAAAATCCCCACATGACCTCTATCATGTGGGGATTCGCTTGTTGATCCATTTGTGTGCAATTCTATGCGTAATAATCGATAGTACTTCCGATCATCCCATAACCGTAGGACTGGCGGTCACTGCCGTACCCGGTCATAATCCCGGAAAACCCGGACGCGATATCGTTCAGCTCGCGATCCGTGCTCTGTGTCTTTGCAAGTCTGGTCGTTGAATCAACCGATGACACGGCTGCATTCGGATAAGATACCGGAGTTACATCTCCAATTCCCGGAAATGCCCCGACACTCTGCGGCTCCTTCAAAGATTCTGTGTATGCAGAAGATACCTCCGAATGATTCTTCACAGAATAATTCATCGGCTGAACGGATGATATGCCGCTATATGCATTTAAAGCGTTGATTGCAAAGCTCATCGAACGTTCCTCCCTTCCAAAAATCAAATCCATCTAACTATTTTTGATTTTAGCACCCTTAAACCGAATGTTCAACAGATATTTATGACTTATCCTCCCGCAGATATGGTTCGAGCATCAAAAGCTCCTCCATGTCGATACAGTTCGGGATCGCATTCTCTGCAACCGCCTTCTTACATTCAGAAAAGTCCATCCAGCGCACGCTGTCAATCTCTTCCTTCTGGACAGAAAACCCGCTCTCCTCCTTATCCAGCCACAGCAGAAACACCTTGCTGAACTGCCTGTCATGGAAAGGCTCTCCGTAAAACTCCTCGTCCAGCAGGATACGGCGCGTTCCGCATTCTATCAGGTCTCCTGACCGCACTTCAAGTCCCAATTCTTCCTTAAGCTCCCGGAGCGCAGACGCGACAAAATCCGCCCCTGCCGGGATGTGCCCGGCGCTTGAGATATCATAGCAGCCCGGATACGAGTCCTTCGTGTCGCAACGCTTCTGCAGAAGGATCTGTACCTTTCCCTCATGCCGCCGCACAATCCAGACATGGGAGGTTCTGTGCCATATACCGTTGCGGTGGGCTTCCTTCCGCTCGACAGTCTGACCTGTCGGCATTCCGTTTTCATCTACAATGTCGAAAATTTCCATGTTGCGATTCCTTCTCTCAGCGCTTACGCGATTTCAGCTCCTGCCGGCATCGGCTTCTCCGGGGTAAGAAGTGCGAGGCTGCCATCCGCATCCTCTGCGCACAATAACATTCCCTCAGATAGAACGCCTGCAAGCTTTGCCGGCTTTAAGTTAACAAGAACCATAACCTTCTTGCCGACCATCTCCTCCGGTGAGTAATACTTGCGGATGCCAGAAACGATCTGCTTTACCTGGCTTCCGATCTTAACCTGGGAGCAGAGCAGCTTCTTGGACTTTTCCACTGCCTCGCAGGCGATGATCTCACCAACCTGGAACTGCAGCTTCTCAAAATCCTCAAAGGTGATCTCAGCCTTTGGCTCAATGTCTACTACGCCCTGTCCGGAAGCATCATCCTTCTGTGGCTGCTCATAGCATGGTGCAGATGCCGGTACTCCACCGGCAAGACGCGCCTGCTCCTTCTCGTACTCTGCCTTCTGTGCTGCCTGAATTGTCTCCACCTTCGGCATTACCTCCTTGGCATCAAGACGGGCAAAAAGGATCTCCGGCTTATCGGTTACGGTCTTTCCACTCTCATAGAGTCCGAACTTGTCCAGATCATCATACGCGCGCAGAGTGGTGTTTAACTGTGCAACGATCTTTTCTGCGGTCTCCGGAAGGAACGGATGTAAAAGGCTTGCTCCGATCGTGATGGATTCGGTCAGATTATATAAAACCTCCGCAAGGCGATCCTGCAGATTCTCATCCTTTGCAAGAACCCAAGGTGTTGTCTCATCGATATATTTGTTGCAGCGGCGGAACAATCCGAATACCTCTGTGATGGCATCTGCCACACGAAGCTTCTCCATCTTTGCAGATACGGTATCGCGGGCTGCGGTTACAACTGCCTTTAAGTCTGCGTCGATCGCAGCCTGTGCATCGTCCTGTGTCACGCCTGTGTGCTTTACGACACCGCCAAAATACTTGTTGCTCATGGAAATCGTACGGTTGACCAGATTGCCGAGAATGTTCGCAAGATCTGAGTTAAAGCGCTCGATTACCAGATCCCATGTGATGATTCCGTCATTCTCATACGGCATTTCATGGAGCACAAAGTAACGGGTTGCATCCACGCCAAACAGATCTACCATGTCATCTGCATAGATCACGTTGCCCTTTGACTTGCTCATCTTCTCTCCGCCCTGCAGCAGCCACGGATGTCCAAATACCTGCTTCGGCAGCGGAAGGTCAAGTGCCATCAAAAAGATCGGCCAGTAAATCGTGTGGAAACGCACGATGTCTTTTCCGATAAGGTGCAGATCCGCAGGCCAGTTTTTCTTGAACAGCTCGCTGGAGCCGTCCGGATCGTAACCGATCTTGGTAATATAGTTCGTAAGGGCATCCAGCCATACATATACGACATGCTTCGGATCAAAGTCTACCGGAATACCCCAGTTGAAGGAGGTACGGGAAACACACAGATCCTGCAGTCCCGGAAGCAGGAAGTTGTTCATCATCTCGTTCTTTCTGGATACCGGCTGGATAAAATCCGGGTGTGTGTTGATATAGTCGATCAGGCGATCCGCATACTTGCTCATCTTGAAGAAGTAAGCCTCCTCCTTTGCCGGCTGTACCTCACGTCCGCAGTCCGGACACTTGCCGTCTACAAGCTGTGACTCTGTCCAGAAGGACTCACACGGGGTACAGTAAAGCCCCTCGTAGGAACCCTTGTAGATATCGCCCTTGTCGTACAGCTTCTTGAAGATCTTCTTTACGCACTGCTCATGGTCTGCATCGGTCGTGCGGACAAAATTGTCGTAGGATGCGTTTACCAGATCCCAGATACGCTTTACCTCTGCTGCGACCTCATCTACATATTCCTTTGGTGTGATCCCGATCGCCTCTGCCTTCTCCTGGATCTTCTGACCGTGCTCATCGGTTCCGGTCTGGAAGTATACATCGTATCCTTCCGCCTTTTTGTATCTTGCGATGGCATCCGCCAGGATGATCTCATAGGTGTTACCGATATGAGGCTTTCCGGACGTATATGCGATCGCGGTTGTCATATAATACTTTCCCTTGTTGTTCATTGTGTTATCCTCCATTTCTTATAAGTGAAGCCAAAATCAAAGAGACTCTTTGTGTGTCTACACGGGCACGCAAATACATCTTCATTTTCCATCCGGGCAGAACCTTTTTGTTATGAAACAAAAAGGCTCGCCTTCGTAAAGAAGACGAGCCATAATCCCGTGATACCACTTCTATTCGCACATATCTTGCGATATATGCCTCCACAGATGCAGATTGCTCTTACATCCTCCACTGTAACGGGTGTTCCCGTCAGAGCTTATCCGTGCCGGTAAAAACGCGGTTCAGTCCTGCCACTCCAAAGCCATGTTCCATCTGCCTGTTCTCTCTCCCTCTCAGCCTGCGCCCATGCTCCGGCGCATAGGAGATTCTCTGTAAAGCTTCCCCAGATGTACTCTCTTTTTCTATGTGTTTTGGTTTATTCTGACCACTAATTTAGCACGGAAAAACACGGATGTCAATGCCACACTTAAAAAACAGGCATGTACACCCTTCCGGGTGCACATGCCCGCCTCGTTATAATTCCTATTCTGTTATTCGATAAGTCCGCTCTCTCTTAAAAGAATCTCAATATCGGTTCCCTTAACCTTCTTTAACACGATCTTGAGCAGCTCCTTCTCCGCGAAGCTAAGCTTTGCCTCACTGATCGGTTTCTTGTCGATTGCGTAGTAGCATGCACGCAGAAGCTCTCTGACATCATACTTGCTGCCCCATACCTCCGGTACGCCACGGTCAATGTCTAACAGCGTGTATACGGACTCCATGCCGGTACGCATAGAATACTCGATCGTGAAGATCGTATCACGCGGTGTCTCGGTAAACTGTCCAAGGAATGCGAAGTTCACAGAGCCTTCCGGAACTACATGCGGACGATCCTCATTCTTTCTCGGCTGGAAGAATGCGTTGATATACGGCATAAAGCAGGTTGTCGTATTGCAAGCCTCTTTTGCAAGTGTATCAATCTCATTTTCCGGTATTCCGATATGGTACAGCCACTCACGGCAGACCTCTTCACCGGTGCAGTCACGTATTGCTTTCTTGACGTAGTTTCCTTCCTTGTTGGTGTTCAGCGCGTACAGCCATACCAGAACCATGTTCTTGTCCTGAGCCTTGAACTGTGGCTGACGGTTGATCGTCCATGACAGATACCAGTTGTCCATGCTGTCTTTTACGGTTACGATACCACCGGTTGTAACCTTGCCTTCACGCGGATCACGTTTGCAGACATTGATGATATGCTGGATAACCTCCTCGTTTGAGGTTGCAACTGTCGCACTCATCCAGTTGGTAGCATCGATATCACTGCAGAATGCATCCGGATTACCAAACTCTCCGTGCGTTGCCTGTGCTGCGATTGCTTTCCACATATCCCATGACTCTCCGCTGCCGTTCTTAAGCTTGGACAGATCCGGTGTATGTGTCTGGTCTCCATAGCAGGAGGAATCGGTGCAGCAGCCGTTTGTGATGAATACCAGATCATCCTCGATCAGATCGATGGACTGCTGGAAGCCGTCCTTTACATAAATGATCTGACGTGCGATCTTCTTATCTCCGACGGTCTCGATAATGACATTCTTTACATCCATGCCGTACTCGATCCTGACACCATGATCCTCAAGGTACTTTACAAGCGGCATGATCAGGCTCTCGTACTGGTTGAACTTGGTAAAGCGGAGTGCACTGAAATCCGGAAGTCCATCGATATGGTGTACATAGCGGCACAGGTAACGCTTCATCTCAAGAGCGCTTGACCAGCGCTGGAATGCAAACATCGTCTGCCAGTACAGCCAGAAATTCGTCTCCCAGAAAGAATCCGGAAGCACATCGGAGATCTTCTTGCCCTCAAGGTCTTTTTCCGGTGTGATGAAAAGCTGTGATAATGCCATTGCAGATGCCTTGTCCAGTCCAAATTTCTTGTCGGTGTGTGCGTCCTCGCCGCGGTTGATGGAAGCACGGCAGAGGGAGTAGTTCGGATCATGCTTGTTCAGCCAGTAATACTCATCAAGTACCGATACTCCCGGATGCTCCAGCGACGGAACATCGCGGAACATATCCCACATAACCTCAAAATGGTTATCCATCTCACGTCCGCCTCTCATAAAGAAGCCCTTGGTAACATCCTTGCGTCCGTCACAGCTTCCGCCTGCCAGCTCCAGCTTCTCCAACAGATGAATGTGCTCTCCCTTCATCTGTCCGTCACGGACAAGGTAAAATGCTGCGGTCAGTCCTGCGAGTCCCGTACCGATGATATATGCTGATTTCTTGTCCACATCCTTTGGTTTTTCCGGATGTGCAAATGATTCGTAAGTTCCTGCTGAATAATACATAATGATTACCTCCCATTTCTTAAAATGTGTTTGGTTGCTTGTCTTTATGCTTTTATTATATGCCCATTTTTTTGCATTTCCATAGACACAAAACGCCCCGTGACAAAATCTTTATCACGGGGCAGTTCATTGTCTAAATTTTTATCATTTTATGGCTTTTGATGTATGATCCGATATTTTAAACCGCTGCAGCGCATTGGAAAAGGAATCCTGCATCAATATCGCAAGATTGTCCACGATCACCTTCGGCTCCTCTCTCATATCGTCCGCGATCCAGTCGAGCATCAGCCCTACAAAGATGTAGGTATAGATCTGTGCTATGAAGTTCTTGTCCTCATCCCGGACGGCTATATCCGCAGACTCCTCCTCAATGACATTCATCAGAAGGTTATCTACAAACGGCTTTAAGTACCTCTCCACCTGTGCACGGTCAACACAGCGGTAAACATTCATGATGAACGGCTTGTTGTCCTGCACCGCCTGAAAGATCTGGAGAAATCCCTCCTGCCAGGTGTCGTGCGTCTTTTTGCCTTCCAGCGCCTTCTTTGCATCCTCCAGACAAGACCACTCCACCAGATCGTAAATATCCTTGAAATGATAATAAAAGGTCATGCGGTTGATCCCGCAGTCCTCGGCAATATCGCTTATGGTAATCTTGGTAAGTGGCTTTTTCAAAAGCAGATTCTTTAGTGATTGCTCCAACGCCCGCTTGGTCACTTCCGACATGGCAGCTCTCCTTTCCAGATCCTCCTCCACAACCTTCGCATTGCCAGCCTTGACATTCATGCAGATTGTCGAGATAATCGTCTATTTTCTATTATAGTACCATTGCCGCGGATTGCAAGAGCCGTTCCGACGTCGGAACGGCTCTTGTGATTCTGTATGTATTTATTTACGGATCTGGAAACCGGATACCATCTCATCAAGTCCCTCTGCGGAAGCAGAAAGCTCTTCACTGGTAGCGGATACCTCTTCGGAAGTAGCGGAGTTGGACTGTACAACGCCATTTACCTGATCTACTGCAGCCGAAATCTGCTTTACCGATTCTGCCTGCTGGTCGGATACCTGACGGATCTTTGCAACTTCAAGTACAACAAGATCGAGCTGCTCGACCATATCGGACATATACTGGGAAGTCTCATCCGCAACGCGGCTTCCGTTCTCAACCTGATTCAGGCTGTTGGTCAGCATGACACGGGTCTCTTCTGCGGAGGAAGCACTCTCCTCTGCAAGAGCTTTGATCTGCTCTGCAACGACTGCAAATCCACGTCCTGCCTCTCCTGCTCTCGCTGCCTCGATGGAAGCATTCAAAGAAAGGAGGTTGGTCTGGCTTGCAATGTTCTCAATCTTGCCGATGACCGCCTGGATCTCATTGGTGGTATCGGAAATGTTGCGCATGGACTCGATCAATTCCTTCATCTTGGCTGTACCGCTGTCTGCCTTGATCGCAACCTGCTTTGCCTGATCATGTACACGGTCGGTAGACTTGGTATTCTCTGCAACATGGTCTGCAACCTCGTTGATGGAAGCGGTAAGCTGCTGAAGTGCTGCTGCCTGATCGGTTGCACCCTCTGCCAGCCCCTGCGCACTCTGTGCAAGCTGATCTGCACCTGCAGATACCTGATCGGATGATTCCTGTACGTTAAAGAGCGTCTCGCTCATTCCGCTCTCAACTGCGCGAAGCTTCTCTAAAAGATGTTCAAAGCTGCCGCGGTAGATTTCCCTGTTCTTGGAATCTGCGGTAAAGTTTCCCTTGGAGAACTCTGTCAGAAGCTGATCCAGATCCTCGACAATTGCCTTTAAAAAGGCTGCTGTATCGTGGAAGCTGGCTGAAAGCATTCCAAGCTCGTCCTTCGCTTCGTAGGTTACTTCAATATCAAGATTTCCCTCTGCCAGAGATTCCGATGCTTCCTTGATCTGCTCAAGCGGCTCCAGAATATTCCGCGTAAGCGCCTTGACAACCATACGGCCGAACATCGGCATCGCAATCGTTCCAACTACCGGAATAATCAGGAATACCGGATGTCCGAATACGATCATCAGTATAGCAAACAGAATGTTGTTGATCACCAATACCAGAAATGCGGCTTTTAAAACTACCGCAAGCTTGTCTGCGATCTTTTTGTCGCGAAAAAAATTACTGTGCATATATCCTTCTCCCTTTTCTTTTGTTACTTTTATACTATGTTTAATTGTACTTCGTACAGCACACGAAAGCAAGTAAAATTTGTTTCATATTCGGGCAATTTCCGTCATTTATGCAGATGAAGCTGCATGAACCTTCATCCGTTCCCAGATCTTATCCGACATTTAGGCAGCGGCATTCCCCTTGGATCGAGCCCGCGCAGATATCATTGCGCCGGCTTTTCTTGACCTTGTACAGGTACTCATCCGCACTATGCAGGAAATCCCAGCTCTTATTCCCCTCCACCGGAACCGACTGGCAGATGCCCTGCGAGATTGTCACAATCGGAAGTACTTTGGAATAAACATGCTCAATGGAGAGTGCCATGATGTTCTCCCGCAGCCTTTGTGCCTGTTTAAGAACCTGTGCTTCCTCCAGCCCCTTGTATATGATGATAAATTCATCACCACCGTATCTCGCGCAGAATACCTGTTCGCTCTGCATCCCCCGGATCAGCTCTGCAACCCTGCAGATGCATTCATCTCCCGCCTGATGCCCGTAATTGTCATTGTACTCCTTGAAATAGTCGATATCGAGTATCTCAACCGAAAGCAGCTTCTGCTCCTCGCGGCACTCGTCCATCATCTGTTGGAAAACGTCTGTCATGCGGTATCTGTTCGCCAGTCCGGTGAGTGCGTCGGTCTCCGACTTTTCGGTCAGCAGGGCGTTCATCTCCTCCACTCTCTGCTTGCTCTCGCGGGCTTTTTCAAGGGAGATCCGAACCTGGATCATATTGGCAATCATCTTCCTGCTCTCCGTGTCCATCCGCTGGCTCAGCTTGAAGTAGCGCGCCGTCGCCCTATGATACTCCTGTTCCTCTCCGGCTGCCACATAATAGCTGATCATAAGCTCCTGCACCTTCCGGTCGAGGTTTAAGAGTCCTGTGCGGGACACGACCGGCTCCAGTTCATTTATGACCTGTAAAAATACATCATACTCTTTAATTTCAAGTGCTAACTCACAGAGGGAATACAGATCATCAAACAGGTCAAGCAGCGGTAACCGCCCCTCTTTAAAGTTGTGTATGATCATCCGGATTGTCTCATCCCTCTTGGCAAAATCGCCCTTTGTGTGGTAGAAACGTGCCTCCATGCAGCCGACATACACCTGATCCATGTGCGTGAAGTATGGGCGGCATTCCCGCTCCAGACGTCCCATATAGTAGGAAGCCTTCTCCATATCGCGCGTCAGCAGGTAACAGGTGACAAGATTGGTATAGATCATGGTCAGCTTGCCCATATGCGGTTTCTTGTCCTCCAGACCGCAATATAGCTTATGCGCTTCCTCCAGATGTGTTTTCGCCTCTGCGTATACACCATTCTGCATATACAGATATCCGAGATTGATATGTATGCTGGAAATGACCGCCTGTGCCCCATGCTCCTTTGCGCATTTTAGCGCTATCAGATAATAATTCACGGCAACCGGAGCCTGCCCTCGGTTGATGGAGGTAATTGCCATCATATTATATGCTCTCGCCAACAGGATCCACTGCTCTGTCTCGGTGAGGTAGGTCACGGACTGCGCCATGCAGGTAAACATCTCTTCCGCTTCATTCAGGATATAGTGTGCCTCCCCCTTATAGAAAAAGGCATAGCCCAGCAAGCCGTTATCCTCCGTCCTGCGTGCATAGTCCTCAAGCACATCGCATAGCTCGATCACATGCCGCAGATCGCCGGAACGGCTCTTTTGTATTTCTTCTTTTAATTTCTCAGCCTGTGCAGAATTGTTGCATATTTCCATTGCAGGTTCCTCATCACTATCGTTAGTCTATCTATATTTTATCATATCTGCCGCTCTATCCAAGCCCCTTTTTTGTTTTTCGATAAGGATTTTTCCAGAGCAAAAAAGCCCCTTGTGGCTCTTTGCGTGCCCATGTGGACACGCAAGTGCATATTCAACTCCGCACAAGCCGCATCCCGGCGGAGCATTTTTCTACAAAAACGGTTCAAGGTCTCCCATGAAGTTCTTTTCCAGCTTGATCAGCTTGTCGCACAGCCGCGTTGTCTTTTCATCCGCATCCCGGTACTCGTTGCGGTATTCGTTCAGTGATTTGATCCCCATGTTGCAGCCATCCGTCAGAATGCTCGCTGCCTGATGCGTATCGCCTTTTACCATCATCTTGATCTGGGCTGTCATCCATGCAAATGCTTTTGCCATCACGCCCGGATCCTGCTCCGGCTCGCCAAGCTCATTGAGAAGCTGATGGATCTCCTCCCCAAGTGCGATATGGTCGTGGTTGTACTTCGCAATGACCTCGCTAAGCTTTGGGTTGTTCACAAACTGCCCGATCTGCTCGATGCTGTCCGTCGCCATTTTGCATCCGGAATCACACTCCTTCAGCAACGATACGGTATCGCCGTTTACTGCCTGTCCACTCATAGTCTGTATCCTCCTTTTTCTGCGGTATTAGTATCTTCGGATTCCCACAAAATATGCTTACGGATTACACGACATACGGTGCAGCGGCATTTATTAAATTATTCGGAAAGCAGCTGCAGCAGATCGTCCTTTGTCATATTGACCACGTTGCCGTTCTCCCCGTTTAGTATCGCGTCGGCAAGATCCGCCTTCTCCTGCTGCATCCGGACGATCTTTTCCTCGATGGAGTCCTTCACGATCAGCTTGTACACAGAGACAACCTTGGTCTGACCGATCCGGTGTGCGCGGTCAGTTGCCTGATTCTGGGCTGCCACATTCCACCACGGATCATAGTGGATGACCACGTCTGCGCCGGTCAGGTTAAGTCCGGTGCCACCTGCCTTGAGCGAGATCAGAAAGACCGGAACCGCGTTTGCATTGAATTCGTTGACCATCTGTATGCGCTTTTCCTTTGGTGTTGCGCCGGTGATCATGTAATAGGAGATTCCCCGGTCTGTCAGATCCTTCGCAAGCAGCTCCAGCATCGTCGTAAACTGGGAGAAAACAAGCATCTTATGCTCGCCCTCGATCGCGCTTTCGATCAGATCCAGACACGCGATCCTTTTTGCGGATTCTCCCTTATAGTTGTCAACCATGAGCGACGGATCACAGCAGATCTGGCGGATGTGCATAAGCTCCGCAAGAATCTGGATCTTGTTCTTCTTGAAGGATTCCTCGTCCTGTGCACCGATCATCTCCTTCATGTGCGCCACCTGTGCGTCATAAAGCTGCTGCTGTGTCTCCTCCATGTGCGCATACTGCAATTCTTCCATCTTTTCCGGAAGGTCTTTTAATACGTCCTTCTTGAGACGGCGCAGAATAAACGGGGAAACCATGCGCTTCAAGCGCTTTGTTGCCGCCTCATCCTTGGACTTGACGATCGGTGTCTCCAATTCCTTCTTGAATACGTCATAGCTGTATAAAAATCCCGGCATCAGATAATCGAAAATGCTCCACAGCTCGCTCAGCCGGTTCTCGATCGGCGTTCCGGTCAGCGCGAAGCGGTGATCTGCCTTGATCACCTTTACCGCTTTGGCAGCAGCCGTCGTGTGCGTCTTGATGTACTGTGCCTCGTCAATGACCTGATACCCGAACTGCATGTCCTCGTATTCTGCAATATCGCGCTTCAAAAGATCGTACGAGGTGATCAGGACGTCATACGGCAGAGGGGCGGTGGCCGGCTGCGCGGAAATTTCTCTCTTTACACGAGTCAGCAATTCTTTGCGCTCGCTCTGCATACCCGCGATCACAAGCGTTCTCATCTCCGGCGCGAATTTGCCAAACTCTGCCTGCCAGTTGTACACAAGGGATGCCGGACAGACAATCAGCGATGGCCGTCCTGCCTCCTGTCTGGTGGCAAGCAGCACACTGATAACCTGTGCCGTTTTTCCAAGTCCCATGTCATCCGCAAGAATGCCCCCGAAGTGGTTCGCCGCAAGGACGCGGAGCCACTTATATCCGTACTTCTGGTAATTGCGCAAAACCTTTTTCAGTTGCTCCGGAAGCTCATAATCGGAATCCCCGACCGTCTTAAATTCCTTGACAAGCGTGCGGAAATAGTGATCCCTGCTCGCATAGATTTCCTGACAGGACTCCAGCATCTTGTCCAGATAGATCGCGCGGTACAGCGGAAGATGCATCTTGCCCTCCGCAAACTCCTTCGGAGAGATGTGCATCGTATCCATCATGGAGCTAAGCTCAGCGATGCTCTCATCCGTTATGTCAACAAAATCGCCGTTTTTCAGGCGGTGGTACTTCTTTTTCCGGCGATAGCTGTTTAAAATGTCGAGCAGATCCTGCGTCGACAGATTATCCGATGAGATCTCAAGATCCATGATCTCGCTCTTCACGGAAACACCGACCGCAATCTTGACATTGCGCCGGATATTGCGGCTCTTGAAGCGGTCCGTGCAGTGTACCTCCCCCAGCTCCATCAGGGCAGAAACGCCTTCATCGAGAATCCTGTATGCTACATCCTCATCGTTCCGGGCGACCAGAAGATCGCTCTCCTCCCCTGCTCCGCGCTCCGGAAAATAGGTTGCTGCCCGCTGTCCGGCCTCTATCTCCCGAAGCCTGTCGCGGAATGCATCCGTTCTTGTATTCTGCTCCCAGAAGTCCAGAACGGAAAAGGTCTGTTCTCCATATCTAGCAACCGGCCGGCAGATCATTCTGTCCTTCTCCGCATCCAGATAGAACAAAAATTCCACCTCGTGCGGCAGGAATTCGTTGACCTCATCCCCGACCTGATCGTCGATCGTTGCACATTCTCGCAAATAGGGCAGAATCCGGTAATAAAACTCCGGAATATTTCTTCTTCCGATGGTCAGGTCGATCTCATTGTGGCGGGCAAGCTTAAACAGCGGCGCAAGCTTCGTCATCGTCTCCTCATCAAGCCTGCAGATCTCATGGTTGTCGTCATCCACAAAATACTTGTACTTAGAGCCGTCCACCAGCACCGGAAGCTCTCCCTCCAAACGGATGGACTGAAGCTGCCGGTTCTCTTTTTCTGTGGATAGTGTAAGCGCGACCGATATACTTCCATGCGTAAGCTGCGTTGCGGTCTCCCTGCCCCCGGCATCCTTGTTGGTAAACGCAATACTCTGTCCCTCGGAAAGGTCAAAGAAATCGTCCAGCCTCGTCCCATACAGGTACAGGAAATTCCCCATGCCCTCCGCTTTTACCTCGGGTGCATACCAGGCCCGTGAATTTGCCTCAAGCTTACGCTTGTGGTCAAGCTCCTGCTTGACTTCGCGTGTGATAAAATCAAGGTAGCGCTCGCCCTCCTCGGAAAATTGTGCCGTAGCAAGATTGATCTGCTTCGACTTGCCGAGCTGGAGCATATCCTTATTCTCATATTTCTGCACAAACTCCTTGATGCTTTTGAGCACATAAAGCTTATCGTCCCCGATCTTGAAGGAAAGCTTAAACTGCTCATCCTCCAGAATTAGGCGGGGCTGCAGCTGCACATTGGCAACGACCTGCCTGACCTGTTCCTTCTTGGCTTCTTCCTTGGCATGCATGGTGCGGAACATATCCAGCATCTGCATACCCATGCGATTCGTCGCGTCCCCGACCGTATGCTCCTTCTGATAATTGTCCATCGCGATCATTAACGCGGCAATATGCTTGCAGGCTGTTTTCTGCTTGTGATATATGTAATAATAATTGCTCTTGTCATAACGGCAGCCGCATCCCGGAACATTGCACTCCATCTGCAGAATCTCCGTGCGGTTCATAAGAAAGCTCAGATTATACAGATATCCGTTCGTCTGGTGGAAGTTTCCCTCCACATGGCACACCTGACTGCTGTCCTCAGCATTGCTCCAATAGCCTGTGGACACCTTCTCTATCGTGATCTGCTTCTTGTCTGCGAGAAGCCGCGCATCATGTACCACGCTCTCAGAGAAAGAGGTATTATTTACGATCGCAGGCATCGAATAATACTGATATCCAGCTTCTTTTCCAGCAAACAGACACGCCTTTTTTTCTGTACTCTGCCCTTTTGGGGTGCTGCTTTGCTGCGGCTGCGCCTGCATCTTCTCCTGCTTTGTCTGTGCAAATTCATGCTTATAGATTCCACTGTTCTTCAGCTCGTAGATTGCCGCTGCCATGTGCTTACAGTAGCTGCCTTCCTCCGCATACGGGCAGTCGCAGGCCATCTCAAATGTGCCCGTCCGTGGTTCAAAATCAAAATCCACATCATAAAAATATTTGCGCCTGTTCTCACTCTCAACCTGAACGTAGGCAGACACCTCACTCTCCTCAAGGATGGTGCATTTACCCCTCATGTAAAGTTCAAGTCCCCGGGTTAAAATCTTATTGGCAAAAAGTTTTTCCCACATAGGTGCTCCTTAGTTGCGTTTTTCATATGAAGTTTGCAAAACGCACCACCAATATCAGTCATTCCCCTTTAAAATAGAAATAGAATGCTCTATCCCTTCTTGAATCGAAAACTGCGCTTTCCACCCTAGTGCCATCAGCTTCTCTCCATCTAGAACCTGTCTCTGTATAGGGCTCTTTTCCATGTTCTCCTCCGGAATCGGTAACTGTATGTGAACTGCACTGCTATTCAATTCCGCACATGTTTCCGCCAAACGCCTTATGGTGATAGTCTCTGTGGATGCAGCATTATAAGCCTGACCACTCTCACCACAAAGCAGTGCTGACAAAATTGCTGATGCGCTATCTGCGATATACATATACGACCGCTCCTGCCTGCCTTCGCTCTTTAAGATGATATCTGCTCCAGATGCGGCACTTCGTATAAACTGCATATGCGCACGATTGTCTGATATCAACGCATTTGGTCCGAATGTATGACACAACCTTATAATAACAATTGACAAATTATATTGCATTCCATAACACGCACATAGATTTTCTGCCACCTGCTTACTCAATGGGTAGCAAGAACGTGGGGACAAAATATCCACCATTCCGCTTTCAGTTTCTTTATGCGCATCAACATCAGTTTCATATTGCCCGTACACCTCTCCAGAAGACACAAAAAGGAAACGCGACGCACCATAATGCTTCGCTGCATCAAGGACATTTTTTGTTCCGGTAATATTTTTTAGTATTGTGCCCGTTGGATCCTCACGAAAAAGAGAAGGATATGAATTGGCAGCCGCATGAACAGCATAGTCTATGCACTCTACTTGTTCTCCAAAATCAAGCGGAGCACAAACATCACCAACTACATAATGCAAATTGGAATCTTCGTTTCCGAATCTTGCCTCCAGCTTATCCCTGTTTCTCGATAAAGCATATACTGTTATTCCAGCTCCCCTTGTCTGATTCAGATAACGCAGAATATCAACGACAAAAGAGCCTACGATTCCCGTGGCTCCCGTAATCAGAATATTTTTCTTATAAAGCTTCTGTACGCCAGCAATTCCCTGGCACGCTCGTTCAACATCTTTTTTGTAGAGAGAATTTTGCAAAAAATCCATTTTGCCCTCACTTTAACCAAGCATCTCTTTTTGCCAGAAGAAGTGCCTTAAATATATCGATATCCTCTATTGTTGTTATTTTAAGATTTTTTTCAGAGCCGGCACAAAAATATACCTTCTCGCCCAATTCAATCATCAAAGTACAGCTCGCAACCGAATTGGTTATTCCTCGCCGCAGTGCCTCTCTATGCGCCCACCCAAGCTTTCCAAGTGTAAATGCCTGTGGTGTCTGTGTTCGTGCCAGAGAATCTCTGTTAATAATCTCTTGGGAACTATTTGGATCTTCTTCTCTTAAAAGCATAGCTTCCGCACAAGGAATCACTGTTATCGCAGAACCCTTTACCCTGCACTGCGCAATGCACCCCGAAATAATTTCCTGAGAGACATTCGGGCGGATTGCATCGTGAATCAGGATAATGTCATTCTCCGAATAATGCTTCTCCAATTCAAATACGCCATTTCGAATAGATTCCTGCCCGTTCTCTCCACCAACAGTAACCCATTTCAGCTTAGTTATATTGAACTGTCTTGCATATGCCCACAGAATCTCCTGCCACCCATCAAGACACACAACAGCTATCTCGTCAATCTCCGGATGCTTTTGAAACGCTTGAAGTGTATATATAATTACGGGCTGGTCATTGATATTCAAAAACTGCTTCGGAATGTCCTGATTCATCCGAACCCCTTTGCCACCGGCAATCAGTAACGCTATGTTCATAACTGTTCTCTCCCTGCATACGCTGCCCAAAAATTATCTTTGTTCACCCAAATATGCTTCCAACTCATTGCGGACATATTCCAATGATAAAAGCTTCTCTTTGACCTGTTCTACATCCAGCAGGGTCGTATTATCCGATGTAAACTCGGTAAGTTTAGCTTTCTCAACCTGCCCCTTTTCAAAATACTGCTCATAGTTCAAATCCCTGTTATCAGCAGGAACTCTGTAAAAATTGCCTAGGTCAAAGGCATGCATACATTCTTCTTTGGTAAGAAGTGTCTCTGACTTTTTTTCTCCATGTCTGGTTCCGATATAATGAATCTCATTCGTATCATGGAACAGTTCCTGTACTGCCTGCGCCAAAGTCCCGATTGTGCAGGCCGGAGCCTTCTGAACCATTATGTCCCCCGGCTGCGCATGCTCAAATGCAAACATAACCAGATCAACAGCCTCGTCAAGACTCATCAGAAAGCGCGTCATATCCGGATCCGTAACCGTGATTGGTTTTCCTTCCTTAATCTGATCGATAAACAGCGGAATTACAGAGCCTCTGGAGCACATAACATTACCATATCTGGTTCCACATATTACGGTGTTCTCCGTAGTTCGCGATTTCGCCACAAAAACTCTCTCCATCATTGCCTTACTGATTCCCATTGCGTTGATCGGATATGCCGCCTTGTCCGTTGACAGGCAGATTACCTTTTTAACACCGGCCTGAATCGCTGCCGTAAGGACATTATCGGTACCGATAACATTCGTTCGAACCGCTTCCATCGGGAAAAATTCGCAGGATGGAACCTGCTTCAAAGCTGCCGCGCTGAAAATATAATCCACTCCGAAAATAGCGTCCTGAACGCTTCGTATGTCACGGACATCCCCTATGTAGAATTTAATTTTAGAGTTATTGTAATGCTTGCGCATATCATCCTGTTTCTTCTCATCACGGGAAAATACACGGATTTCCTTTATATCTGTATCCAAAAATCTCTTCAGTACCGCATTACCAAAAGAACCGGTTCCTCCGGTAATCATCAGTGTCTTCCCTTCAAAAATACTCATCCCTGCTTCCTCCACACCTTATCGTCAATAATCCTTGTATAACTCTGAATGATTCGGATTACCGTAGAAGATACGTTCTCCACCTCGTAATCCGTCACCGGCTCTCCAAAATCACCGAGTTCTGCCATCTTTACTGCCATATCAACCGACTGTAACAGAGACTCTTCTGTAATCCCTCCAATCACGAAAGTTCCTTTATCCAATGCTTCCGGTCTTTCGGTAGAGGTTCTGATACATACAGCCGGGAAATGGCTGACTGCGGTTTCTTCCGGCATGGTTCCGCTATCCGAAACAACACAAAATGCATGCTTCATCAGATGACTATAATCTGTGAAATTAAATGGCGGCATCTTCCTTACAAGTGGGTGGAACTGAAAATTACGCTCCTCCACAAATTTTGCACTTCGCGGATGCAACGAATAAATTACCGGCATCTGATACGTTTCTGCCATCATGTTTACAGCATTCATAAGGCTTTCAAAATGATCTTCCTGGTCGATGTTCTCCTCCCTGTGAGCGGATAAAACAATATACCTTCCGGCTTCTAGTCCAAGTTCCGAAAGCACCCGGCTATGGTCAATTTCTTTCTGATGTGCAACAATTACTTCCTTCATCGGGGAACCCGTGACATAAATATGCTCTTTGCGCACGCCCTCTGCGATCAGATAACGTCTCGCATGCTCTGTATACGGAAGATTCACGTCTGAAATATGGTCTACAATTCTCCGGTTCGTCTCCTCCGGAAGGTTTTCATCAAAGCAGCGATTTCCTGCTTCCATGTGAAAAATCGGCACCTTAAGGCGTTTTGCTGCAATCGCGGAAAGTGCAGAATTGGTATCCCCAAGAATCAAAAGTGCATCCGGTCTTACCTCCTGCATAAGGGAATAGGACTTAGCGATAATATTTCCCATCGTCTCACCGAGATTATCCCCAACAACCCCCAGATAATAATCCGGCCTTCGGATCCCAAGATCCTCATAAAAAATGTCATTCAGCCTTGCATCATAATTCTGTCCCGTATGAACAAAAATATGATCAAAGTATATATCTGCTTTCTTGATAATCTCTGACAGTCGGATCAGCTCCGGTCTCGTTCCGGCAATCGTCATAACCTTAAGCTTTCTCATTCCCTCTACACTCCTTTATATTGCTGATACAGATTCGGATGAGCACTTATCCACTCTCCCATCTCACGGATCATCGTCTCGTAATCCGGGACTTGAAATGGCTGCTCCTTCCTCGTATTAACCAAAGACTTATCACTAACCGTGGATGTTTCTTCCTGTATTAAAATATGATTCTGTCTACAGTATCGATCAAAAAGCTCCAGAAGATTATATTTGCTAATAAACTCATTATTAACCAGATGATACAATCCCGTCTGTGGACTCTCACATTCCTGTGCAACCGCCTTTGCAAGCTGAAGCGTTGTTACACCTGACCAGATCACCTTCTTATATCCACGCACCGTATCATGCTGCATCATGAACCAATGAAATAAGCCGATTCCACCCGATTTCAATTCCGGCCCGATAATTGATGTCCGGATCGTAAGATTTTTGCCATCCAACACCTCACCGAGCATCTTTGATCTTCCATAATACGAGCCTGCATCCGGCAGATCAGTCTCGGTGTAATGTCCTTTCGTTCCTTCAAAAACGCAATCTGTGCTGATATGAATCAGCTTTGTCTTTGAATCCACCAGCTCCTCCGCCAAAAAATGAGGAAGGACGCTGTTTAAATAAATGCCATCCGCCAAATGTGCATCCACATACTTATTCAATACCCCGATGCAATTAACCACATAATCGTAATTATGTGCCCTTAAAGCGCGCCGCACAGCTTCTTTATCCGTTGCATCACCGACAATGGTTTCACATACAGGGCTGTCCTGCCTTGCAAATCCATACACCGTATGCCCCTGTTCTATCAAATACTGCGCAATGATATGACCAGCCATACCATTTACGCCCATGATCAAAAAAGTTTTCATCCTATATACCTCTTGAACCCTCTATTGCATCTGAAATTCTTCCTCTCTTACACATATCATCGACGGAACGATATGATAAGATTCGCAATATATCAATCTAATTTGATATATTGCGAATGGTATTTTACAGACTTTGCAGATACTCCATAAACATCTGCTTATTTTGTCTGGCAGTGGTCGTAGGTCTGCCAAGATCTGCTCTCGATCCGATTGCACATTTGACCTCAATAAATGAAAGTTCCTGCTTCATCTTGGCTTCTTCCAATGCCTGGCGCAGCTCCACCTCGGAAGTTACCGTAATTACATTCGGATACCCGCACCCATCTGCAATCTTCAAAAGATCAATCTTTTTTGCAACCGTAGGCATTCCTCCAACTGTCTCATGCGCCTCATTATTTAACACGATATGTACCAGATTCTCCGGTGCATTGCTTCCAATCACTGCCATTGCTCCCATGTGCATAAGCGCAGCGCCATCCCCATCTATGCACCATACTTTGCAGCTTGGCTTATTAAGTGCAATTCCAAGCGCGATCGAGCTACTATGCCCCATGGAACCAACCGTCAGGAAATCATATTTGTGCGACTGATGATTGCGCTCGCGAATTTCAAAAAGTTCGCGGCTTGCTTTACCGGTCGTTGATACAATAATATCTTCCCCCGCAACAGAAACAATCTCCTCAATGGCTTTTTCACGAATCAAGGTATACGAATTTGAGTATTCTACCTTTTCATCATAAGTCAACGCATTCTTTCTAACGAGGAATGCCACACCATTGCCCTTAGCTAATACCTCTTTCGCTACTTTAATCTCATCTTGCACTTCCTCGACAGATGTGTTCTCTGCAATGATGATTGTATAAAGTCCGATGTCTTTTAGCAGCTGCTCGGAAATTTCGCCTTGGAAAATATGCTGCGGTTCGTCATGCACCCCCGGCTCACCACGCCAGCCCACTACAAAAATGCACGGAATACCATATACTTTCTCATTGAGGAGCGATGCAACCGGATTGACGATATTTCCGATTCCACTGTTCTGCATATAAACAAGCGGTATTTTCCCCGTAGCCAAGTGATAGCCGGCTGCCAGCGCAGTACAGTTTCCCTCATTTGCCGCAATAATATGCTTAGATGAAATTCCAAATGAACCCGCAAGGTAATTGCATAATGCCTTCAACTGGGAATCCGGAACTCCGGTATAAAAATCAACATCAAGTTGTTCTAATAGTTGCTTAACTTGCATCTTTATAGCTCCTCAATCAATGAAATGATCTGTTTTACCGGCATAAGTCTGTCATCGGCCTCTTTTGACCGGTGATACGTCAAAATATCAGTAGCTGTTTTTTCCATTGCCGGATATGCACTTCTGATCAGATGATTGGCATAAATAACGATACTCACGCCATGTTCGATCAGTTCAGCCTCTGTAACATGATTATATGAAGTCGGAACAACCACAAGTGGAATATCCGGATAATTTTCACGAAAGGCATCACAAAAAGCAAAGATTTCTTCCGGGTTTTTATTCCGGCTATGTATCATAATTCCATCTGCTCCAGCTTTTACGTATGCATCAGCTCTATTAAGCGCATCTTTGAGTCCCTTCTCAAGGATAAGGCTTTCAATACGCGCAATGATCATAAAATCATCGGTAAGCTGGACCTTTTTTCCTGCTCTTATTTTCTCACAAAAATGTTCAATCGAGTCCTGCGTCTGCTCAACCTCTGCCCCGAATAAAGAGTTTCGCTTCAACCCATTCTTATCTTCGATAATAACCGCTGACACACCAAGTCTCTCCAAGGTACGAACCGTATATACAAAGTGCTCAATCAATCCACCCGTATCTCCATCGAAAATGATCGGCTTCATAGTCACTTCCATGACATCATTGATCGTTCTGACTCTGGAAGTCAGATCAACAAGCTCTATATCCGGCTTTCCCTTTTCCGTAGAATCACAAAGCGAGCTTAACCACATTGCATCAAACTGATTCAGCTCACCGTTATGTGCTACAACCGTCTTTTCTGCAATCAGTCCAGTAAGACCGCTATGCACCTCCAAAACCTTCACAATCGGGCAAAGCTTTAGAAGCTGCCGCAACCGTTTTCTCCGATATTCCGGCATCGCAAGCTTTTCTTTCATTCTTTTCTCAATTCTTGCGATATTTTCATTGAATGTATATGGCACTTCAATGAGCTGCCCACCTGTACGTTCCAAGAGTTCCAGAACATTCTGGCGGATAATCGTAAGAGGTTCTTCTCTCCAATTATCCCCATGGACGACATAATCCGGTTTTATCGTTTCAAAGATTTCGTCATACATAATCTCAGACTGTACGACTACCTCTTTTATCCCCGGAATCTGTCTAATCATTTCTATACGTTCGTCCAATGTTTTTGAAGGAAAGCGTAAGTACTTGATCATCGCCTCATCCGTTAGGACTCCAACGATCACATCTCCGTACTTTTTACATTCTTCAATTATCTTATAATGACCCTCATGCAATATATCCGTACAAAAACAGGTATATACCGTCTTCATGTGTTCTCTCTCCAAATGTTAATTATCTCTTTCTTTGATCAACTTCTGAATCATTGTGGATGAAACCCCCTGGGTGTATTCAGGCTCGATAATCTGCCCGCCCCACTCAGCAAGGATTCCTATTGCCTTCTCCCTGACATCAGCCAGCGGGCCTTCTCTCCAATCGGTTCCATGTACCATATAATCCGGCTTATATTTGCGTAGATTCTCTTCATAATCTCTGGTTAATTGTGGAACAACCTCATCTACGCCCTTAATATTCTCAATCACGATTTTTCTCTGTTCATATGGCATATAAGGAACTCTTTTATAAGATGCAATAGCCTCATCCGTAAAAAGGCCAACCATTACACGTCCATATTGCGCCGACACTTTGATAATGTTAATATGACCTGGATGTAAAATATCTACCGCCATCGGAACATATACCAATTTTTCTTTTTCCATGTGCTTTACTCCTCTGTAATATACCCAGCTTTTATCAGACGATTTCTGACCAATGTATCATCAAATACATATTCTTTCATTTCTGAATATTCCGGTGTTATCGGTCTTGCCGGTCTACATACATGATTTACGCACCCATCGCATAAAGTGCCTCCAAGATCATTCTCCATGAACCGGCGGCGCATATCCTTCATCTTCTCCCCATACCATCCATCGTGTAGAGAAACTTTATTCAGGTCAGCAACTATAAGCATATTCTCATAATCTGCATTTTCAATCGACAAATAGCCTTCGTATGTTATCGAAATAGCATCAAATGGCAGATTGCATCTCCGCATTACTTCGTGATCGCAGTCACACCGCAATAATGTATCGATCTCCGGCATATATCCGCCTTGGTTATAAACAGTCTTAAAAACAATCTGGTCTGCCATGCCATCGAACACATCAAAATACATGTCCTTCATGCCTTCCGTGTATTTTGTCAAAATCCCAGTAACATAAATCTTATATTGACGACCACATTCTTTCCGATATTGATTTAGATACTGCAAATGCTCCACAACGGTGTCAAAATCGTCTCTGCCGTGAATAAATGCATACATTTTACGTTCAGGTGCATTAATCGAAAACTTTATGCTATCAAGGCCTGCATCTATCACTGCGCGGATCTTTTCAGGAGTTGCAAGTGCTCCGTTAGAGGTCAGATAAACATAGGTGTATCCTATCTCCTTTGCCTTCTTTATGTACTCCGGAAGCTCATTAACTAAAAACGGCTCACCGGTTGCATAAAATCCAACTTCCCTAGTTCCTAAATCATACGCCTGCTGTAAAATATCAAATGCAAATGCCTGATCCATCTTTCCTATTTTACGCTGCATTTTCTGATGCGCACAGAAGATACATTCATGATTGCATGCATTCGACAATTCCATCAAAAAATTCGTCTTCGGAAAAGGCGGCTCCAAGCAATACAGTTCCTCTCGGTTTGCCTTTTTCAATGACACTCTTTCCTGTAAATCCATCTGCTAAACCTCCCTCTTGGAATATTCCATAATCATAGAGACGCACTCTTCTATCGTTAAATTTCCGTCGTTATGTATTATAATATCCGGATTTTTCGGGAACTCAATCTCTACATTTACTCCTGCGACAGCTACATTCTGCCCCTTTTGATATTTCTCATAGAGTCCCTTTTGATTTCGTTTCATTAAGACGTCCATAGGCACATCCAAAAAAATCTCCGTATAAGAGGAATTGTGTTCACGGTTATAATTACGCACATCATCAAACATGGAAATCGTACAACACACAACAACCAGCCCCTGGTCAACAAGCATATTGCAAAGTCTTGCATATTTCATTGCGCGCTCCTTCCGCGCACCTGAAGAATAGTCAATATCCTGCGTGGATTCAAACACTTTCTTCATAATATCGCCGTCGAGAAAGACAATATTTTCATATTTTTCGCTTAGTTTTTGGTACAGTAATTTACCGATTGTTGTTTTTCCGGCACCAGAAAGACCGGTAATCCAATATAGTTGACCTTTTTTCATTGTTTATTAACTCCTGTTACTACCTCGTTTTAGCTTGTCCATAAAAATTTTTTTCCTTGTGCTTTATAAAGCAAATATGAATCCTTAAATTTAGGATGAGTATATATATCAA
>ERZ1034998.585-NODE-585-length-23446-cov-8.122440_pt1 | contig 23446 bp, 20 predicted proteins | sample MGYA00520621_ERZ1034998 | MGnify/ENA primary metagenome ERZ1034998 (study PRJEB33766, sample SAMN09781748) | gut metagenome | biome: gut microbiome | host: Homo sapiens | place: Madagascar | study: EMG produced TPA metagenomics assembly of the PRJNA485056 data set...
ATATTATGGAACACAGCAAGAAATATGCATGGACATGGAAGGTTAAGCCGGAGTGTCTCGACGAGTATGTTAAGATGCACAATAATCCTTGGCCGGAGATTATGGAGGAGCACACTAAGGCAGGTTACCGCAATTACTCAATTTTCCAGAACGGAAATCAGTTCTTCTACTGCTTTGAGTGCGATGATATTAAGTATGCCAACGAGTACATAGCTAAGAGTGAAGCCTGCAATCGTTGGAACGCAATCACATCTAAGATGGTTGAGGGTTCATTTGATTTCAATGAGGCAGAGCCTATTAAGTTCATGCCGGAAGTATTTTACCTTAAGTAATATTGGGGCAGACCTACGAGGCTGTTTAATCCTTGCGGATGGACAGTCTCGCTTTTATATTGTGGAGGACAGATGTATGTGGGCTTATGAAAGTACCTTTTATCAGATATATCCGCTGGGCTTTTGCGGAGCACCGTTTGAGAATGACGGGAAACTTGAACATAGAATTTTGAAGGTTGCAGACTGGATACCTCATATTAAGAAGTTAGGTACGGATGCGGTGTATTTTTCACCGGTTTTTGAATCGGATACACATGGATACAATACAAGAGATTTTAAGAAGATAGATGTAAGACTCGGAACTAACGAGGATTTTAAGGATATATGTGATAAGCTTCATGACAATGGCATCAAGGTTGTGCTCGACGGAGTGTTTAACCATGTTGGACGAGGCTTTTATCAGTTTCAGGATGTTATAAAGAACAGAGAAAATTCACCGTATCTTTCATGGTTTAATATAAATCTCGGCGGCAATTCAGGTTACAATGACGGATTGTGGTACGAGGGCTGGGAGGGAAATTACGACCTTGTGAAGCTTAACTTGCGGAGTGAGGATGTAATAGGACTTATATTCGACGCGGTGAGATACTGGGTTGAGTATTTCGGCATCGACGGAATAAGGCTGGATGTGGCATACTGCCTTGATATGGACTTCTTAAGGAGACTCAGAAGGTTTACCGATGAGCTTGGAAGAGAGTTCGGAAGGGAGATATTTCTTGTCGGAGAGATGCTTCACGGCGATTACAATCGTCTCGTCAATGATGAGATGCTTCATTCAGCCACGAACTATGAGTGCTACAAGGGGCTTTACTCAAGCTTTAACAGCATGAATATGTTCGAGATTAACCATTCGCTCAACAGACAGTTCGGATATGAGAACTGGTGCATCTACAGAGGAAAGCATCTTCTTTCGTTCGTTGATAATCATGATGTGACGAGGGTGGCGAGTATTCTTACCAATAAGAAGCATCTGCCTCTTATATATGCACTTATGTTCGGAATGCCGGGAATACCGTGTGTGTATTACGGAAGCGAATGGGGCGTTGAGGGCAATAAGTCAGATGGAGACCCTGCACTCAGAAGAAACTATGATAAGCCTGAGTGGAATGAACTTACGGAATATATAAGTCGGCTTGAGAGTGCAAAAAAGAACAGTGAGGCACTCAACTACGGAGGTTTTTATTCGGTTCTTCTCACCAATAAGCAGTGTATTTTCGAGAGAAAGAGTGAGCATGAGCGTGTTCTTGTGGCAATCAATGCGGACAGTGAGAGTTTTATGGCACATTTTGATGCACACTGCGGAAGGGCAGTCGACCTTATAAGCGGTGAGGAGCATGATTTCGGTGGAGGAAGCTGCCTGCCGCCGTATTCGGCATACTATTGGAAGTGCGAAGCGTAATAATCAGGAATGAGGATTGATATGAACGGTAATTTTCAGAAGATGAAAAGACTTTTTTTGAGCCAGAGCTATCTTGACGCGTGGGAGTTATATGCGGACACGCTTGAGGATGAGAATGCGTGTCTGTGGGATTATGTTATTCTTACGGCATCCAACGAATTACAGGCGGAGGCGTTCAGAAAGGAGATTGACTGCAGGCTCATAAAAGGAGTTATTCCGACAAAGGTAAAATATGCGGTCATACCTGACCCGGACGGAAAAAGAGTCGGTTCGGGAGGAGCGGCTTTTAATGTGCTGAGATATCTTTTTGAGCAGGAGGGAGAGAACTTCCTTGACAGAAAAATCCTTGTGATTCATTCAGGGGGAGACAGCAAGAGAATTCCACAATACAGCGTGTGCGGAAAGCTTTTTTCTCCTGTGCCGCGGCAGCTTCCTGATGGAAGAATGTCAACATTGTTTGATGAATTTCTCATTGCAATGGCAGGAATACCGGGCAGGATAGAGTCCGGAATGCTGACGCTTTCCGGCGATGTTATGCTGCTTTTTAACGTGCTTCAGCTTGATTTGCAGTACACAGGGGCTGCTGCCATATCAATCAAGGAATCTGTCGATACTGGAAAAGACCACGGAGTATTTTTAAACGACGGAAACGGGTATGTGAAGCGCTTCCTGCACAAGCAGACGAAGGAATCACTCACAAATCTCGGGGCTGTGAATGCACAGGGCAATGTCGACCTTGATACCGGAGCGATAATGTTTGATAAAAATCTTCTTAAAGCTCTGTGGGGACTTATAAGCACAGATGGCATGCTCGACGAGGATAAATTTTCATCATTTGTGAATGAACGCGCAAGAGTGAGCTTTTACGGTGACTTTTTATACCCGCTTGCCAAGGCATCTACACTCGAGGAATTTTATACACAGGCACCGGAAGGCGAATTCAACGATGAACTTTTTGCGTGCAGAACCGGGATATGGGAGGCACTCAACGGTTTTTCGATGAAGCTTCTCTGTCTTGCACCTGCTGAGTTCATTCATTTTGGAACAACAAGGGAGCTGTGGAATCTTGAGACGGATGAATTGGGAAGTTATGAGCATCTTGGGTGGACCAAGCGGGTATGTACGGACTATCAGGGCGGACTGCCGCTCAGCGTAATCAACGGGCACATATCGGATGATGTTCAGGCTGATGGTGCGGCGTACATTGAGAATTCAGTGATTGGCAATGGCACTAAGCTTGGCGCTAATGTGATACTCTCAGGACTCAATATTGCAGATATAAATATACCGTCCGACTGCTGCATGCATAAAGTGAAGCTTTTAAACGGAAAATATGTGGTGAGAGTGTACGGCTGTCTTGACAATCCTAAGGGCAAATATCATGCAGGAGATTCATCGGCGGCGTTCCTTGGAAGTACACTTAGAGATTTCATTGAAGTTATGGGCTTAGATACCACGGATGTGTGGGACAGCGGTGATGAGGCCGACCGGTATCTGTGGAATGCTAAGCTGTATCCGGAGTGCGGGAGCGGGAAAGCCGCTGTTGACACGGCGTGTATGCTTAGACGAATTGCGTCGGGCGAGATTGTTCCCGATGAGAATGTTAAGAGACAGTATAAGGCTTCCGTAAGGTACAGCCTTCAGAGCAGCTTTGCGTATGCGGATGTGGTCGATGCGATAACGGAGAAGTTCGCGCTTGCCGAGATTGTAAAAACATATCGTTTTATCAATATGCTGAAGAACAGGGCAGCAGGAGAGGAAGCACTTGCCGTATATAAGGAATGCAACATGACAAATGAGGAGTTCATGCTTCTCATGACATGTCTTGACAAATGTGAATATTCCGAGAAGATGAGAGCATACCTCGCACTGTCAAAGTACATGAAACAAAAAGGTTTGAAGTATATGTACGAGGGTGAGGAGCTGTCGGCTTATGCCATGGAGAGCAGGTGCTTTGACACACTTTCTAAGGCACTTAAAAATGCGTCAGGCATCAAGGCACAGCCTGTTCGTGCCGTGAGGGATAATGTCACGGTAGAGCTTCCTGTTCGCGTAAATTGGGGCGGCGGCTGGACGGATACACCGCCATACTGCAATGAGAACGGTGGTGTGGTGTTAAATGCTGCAATTCTTATCAACGGAATAAGACCTGTTCAGGTGACGGTAAAGAAGATTGAACATTTATGTATAGAGTTTGAAAGTGAGGACATTGGGGTGAAGGGAAGCACAGAGAGCATCGATGAGGTGCGTGACTGCTGCAACCCGTATGATTATTTTGCGCTTCACAAGGCGGCACTCATCGCTTCCGGAGCTATACCTGCATCGGGGAACATAACTCTTCGGGATGTTCTGGAAAAGATTGGAACAGGTATATATATTTCTACCAAGGTTACAGGTATTCCTAAGGGTTCCGGTCTTGGAACAAGCAGTATCCTTGCCGGTGCGGCGATTAAGGCTTTGTGGGAGTTCACAGGAAGAGAGTACACTGAAAATGAGCTCTACGACACCGTTCTTATAATGGAGCAGCTTATGAGTACCGGGGGCGGCTGGCAGGATCAGGTCGGCGGACTCACGGACGGAATAAAATATATAACAACAGATGCAGGACTTAAGCAGAACATCAGAGTTGAGCATCTTGATATTCCTGATTCGATGAAGGTTGAACTTGACGAGCGCTTCGCCATAATATATACAGGTCAGAGAAGACTTGCAAGAAATCTGCTTCGTGAGGTTGTCGGTAATTATATTAACGGGAGAAAAGAGACAATATATGCGCTCACTGAGATGAAGCGTGTTGCAGCGGGAATGCGTGATTCTCTCATGGAGGGAAGCATGGAGCGGTTTATCTGTGAGATGAATCATCACTGGGAACTCTCTAAGATGCTTGACCATGGAGTGAGCAACACCTGTATAGAACAGATATTTGCAACCTGTGAGGAGCTTATTGACGCTAAGTTCATTGCAGGTGCAGGAGGCGGAGGCTTTCTTCAGGTTATACTGAAAAAGGGTGTGACGAGAAGGCAGCTTGATGAGCACCTTCAGAACGTATTTCAGGGAACCGGGGTTGCGGTGTGGGACTGCAGGTTTGTGTGGTGAAAAAATATATTGACATATTGTTTTGACTGGTATATATTGTGTTTGATAAAACCTAGCAACATACTGGGAAATAGAGCGAGAAGCTGCCCGACATCCGATATACGTTATGGTGTGTTGAAAGCTTTTCAGTACATGGAGGATATTATGAGCAAACCTTTTATTTATATGGATAATGCAGCGACCACGAAGGTTGCACCGCAGGTTCTCGATGCCATGATGCCGTACTTTTCGAAGATTTATGCCAATGGTTCGAGTGTATATCAGTTCGGTCAGACTGCCAAGGAAGCAATAGAGAAGGCGAGGGCACAGGCAGCAACCCTTATCGGTGCTAAGCCGGAGGAAATCTATTTTACGGGAGGCGGAAGCGAGTCTGACAACTGGGCAATCAAGAATGCAGCAGAGGTATATGGCAATAAGGGAAAGCACATCATCACAAGCAATATTGAGCACCATGCCGTTCTTCATACATGTCAGTATCTTGAAAAGCATGGTTTCGAGGTGACATATCTGCCTGTTGATTCTGAGGGAAGAATTACACCTGAGCAGCTTGAGGCAGCCATAAGACCGGATACGATTCTTGTGTCAATAATGGCAGCCAATAATGAGATTGGTACGATTGAGCCGATTAAGGAGTTGGGAAGAGTTGCACATGAGCATGGTGTTCTTTTTCACACTGATGCGGTTCAGGCTTACGGACATATTCCGATTAATGTGGATGAGATGAATATTGATATGTTAAGTTCAAGCGGCCACAAGATTAACGGACCTAAGGGTATCGGTATCATGTATGCAAGAAAGAGCGTTAAGCTTGCTCCGTTCATTCACGGCGGTGCACAGGAGCGCGGTAAGAGAGCCGGAACGCTCAACACTCCGGGCATTGTAGGCTTCGGTGCGGCAGCAGAGCTAGCAGGTGAGAAGATGGAGGAGAGAAAGAAGATTCTTGACGGACTTCGTGAGCATCTTATTGAGCGCGTTTTAAAAGAGATTCCATACAGCCGCTTAAATGGTGCGAGATATGACAGACTTCCTAACAATGCACATTTCTGCTTCCGTTTTATCGAGGGTGAGTCCATGCTCATCATGCTTGATATGAACGGAGTGTGTGGCTCAAGCGGTTCTGCATGCACATCGGGTTCGCTTGACCCTTCACATGTCCTGCTTGCAATCGGGCTTCCTCATGAGATTGCACATGGTTCATTGAGACTTACACTATCAGAGGATATAACCATGGAGCAGATTGACTATACGGTGGACAAGTTAAAGGAAATTGTTGCGAGACTTCGTGAGATGTCACCGCTCTATGAAGATTTCGTAAAGAACGGTGAAAATAAGTAAAAGCATTGAGTGGTGGAATCACGAAGTGTTATGATGTTATATTGAATGCAGAATAAGCAATCCCCCGCTTCAAGTGTGCAGAGCACTAAGCGGTGGGTAAGGGGGATGCTTATGTCAGTGGGAGTTAAAAGCTCCCACTGACAGTTCGCAAAGCGACTGCATTCATGAGAAAGTAGCGAAAGCGGATTGCGAATGTCCGCTTTACTTATCAGGAGGAATTTATATATGTACAGTGAAAAGGTTATGGATCATTTTCAGCATCCAAGAAATATGGGAGAGATTGAGAATGCCAGTGGTGTGGGCACGGTCGGCAATGCCAAGTGCGGAGACATCATGAGAATATATCTTGATATTGATGAGGATACCAAGATTATCAAGGATTGCAAGTTCAAGACCTTCGGGTGCGGTGCAGCGGTTGCGACAAGCAGCATGGCTACGGAGCTTGTTATAGGTAAGACAATCTATGAGGCTATGGAGGTAACGAACAAGGCGGTTATGGAAGCTCTCGACGGACTTCCGCCTGTCAAGATTCACTGCTCGCTTTTAGCAGAGGAGTCTATACATGCTGCACTCTGGGATTACTGCCAGAAGCACAATATTGAGATTCCGGGACTCAAGGAGCCTAAGAAGGACGTTCACGACGGCGAGGAAGAGCAGGAACAGTAAAAAATCTTTGCATATAGCACTTTGTTGTGATAAAATGTAACTATTATCAGATTGTGTTGTGATTTTACAGACAATTACATCATAATCTGTAATAGTTACTTTTTTTGAGGAGGAAAAATAAATGGGTAGACCAGGAACTGGAGGAGGACACAGCGTCAGCCACAGTGGAGGAGGACATTCGGTTTCAAGAAGCGGCGGAGGACATAGAGTAGGAGGCAGCAGCTCGTCAAGACCGATGGGCGGTGGAGGCTTCGGAGGAGGCAGACCGTCGGGCGGACATTACGGAGCACCGCCACCACCACCTAGACATCATAGTGCACCACCTCCACCACCAAGACACTATGGAGCACCACCACCACCACACAGAGGAGGTTATTACGAGAGGGCTCCAAGACGGAGAGGCGGATGCGTTTCAGAGATTCTTTCATGGTTTATTGCTTTTCTTATAATTATCATTGCACTGGGCTTTTATATGGCTCCGAGAGGAGGCGGAAGCACCGGAAGCGTACCGTCAAGCAGCTATAACCGTGAGAAGCTCAACACCGGCAACGGATATATAAATGACTGCATATATGACGAGCTCGGATGGTTCGAAAATGAGAGCAGGACGGAGAGCAGACTTAAGGACTTCTACAATGAGACAGGTGTACAGCCATATATTGTTTTACTTGATTATGATACATACAGTGGAAAAGGCACATCTGATGATGATAAGTATAACTATGCATTAGACTATTATGAGAACAATATTACAAACGAATCGACCTTCCTTTATGTATATTTTGCAGAGCAATATGAGGATGAGTACAGTGATCCGGGATATATGTGTTATATCAACGGAACACAGGTAAGTTCTGTTATGGATTCTGAGGCGGTGGATATATTCTGGGCATATCTTGACAAGTACTGGTCGGACAGCAGCTTGTCAACTGATGATTTATTTGTCAAGACTTTCGATTCCACCGCAAACCGTATCATGACTAAGACAACAACCTCCAACGATGTCAAGAAGTATGCTCTCATCGCTGTGGCAGCAGGAGTTGTCATATTCGGTGTTGTCAAGGTTGTAAAGCTTAAGCACAAGAGAGCCAAGGAGGAGGCAGAGGAGACAGAGCGTATCCTCAACACACCTATGGAGAACCTTGTCGATGAAGAGCTTAAGAAGACGGCGGCTAAATATGACGAGCAGAAGTAGAAATGGTGTTGTAAGTAAAAAAATACCCTTGATATTTTTATCTTAATCATGTAACATATACATAGAATCACGACTGGCGGAAAGCGGAGGTCGATTAATGTATTGATTTTCGTGGCAGGATTACCTGCAGGGAGTGATTGGTTAAGACATGCCGACCGCCTGGGCGATGCTTATTATAGTACGCTCAGGCGGTCTTTTTGTATTTTGGAACAAAGATATCGTCTGGCAGGAGAATGGGAGGAATGACAATGGAAATGTTATCACTTAATGAAGAGCTTAAGAAGAATGCCTATCCGGGAAGAGGAATCGTAATCGGCAAATCTCCTGATGGAAAGTATGCTGTCACAGCGTATTTTATCATGGGAAGAAGCAACAACAGCAGGAACAGAGTGTTTGTTGAGGACGGGGAGGGAATACGCACACAGGCATTTGACCCGTCAAAGCTTGAGGATCCGAGTCTTATTATCTATGCGCCTGTGCGTGTGCTCGGCAACAAGACAATCGTTACCAACGGAGATCAGACAGATACCATATATGACGGAATGGACAGGCAGCTCACATTCGAGCAGTCTCTAAGATGCAGAGAGTTCGAGCCGGATGGTCCTAACTATACACCGAGAATTTCGGGAATCATGCACATCGAGGGTGGCAGATACAACTATGCGATGTCTATTTTGAAGAGCAGCAACGGCAACCCTGATGCATGTAACAGATATACTTTTGCTTATGAGAACCCGGTTGCGGGCGAGGGACATTTCATCCACACATATATGCACGACGGCAATCCGCTTCCGAGCTTTGAGGGCGAGCCTAAGTGGGTTAAGATTGAGGGCGATATTGATTCATTTGGAAATATGCTCTGGGAAAATCTCAATGAGGACAACAAGGTATCGCTTTTTGTCAGATACATTGATATTGAGACAGGAAAGTACGAGAGCAGAATATACAATAAGAACGTGTAGAGGAGAATGAAGATGAACGAGATTCAGTTAAAGTACGGATGTAATCCTAATCAGAAGCCATCAAGAATATATATGGAGGACGGAAGTGAGCTTCCTGTTACCGTGTTAAACGGCAGACCGGGCTATATCAATTTCCTTGATGCATTAAACGGATGGCAGCTTGTAAGTGAGCTTAAGAGAGCAACAGGGCTTCCTGCCGCAACATCCTTCAAGCATGTGTCTCCTGCGGGTGCGGCTGTAGGACTTCCGCTTGATGAGACACTTGCTAAGATTTACTGGGTTGATGACCTTGGAGAGTTAAGCCCGCTCGCATGTGCTTATGCAAGAGCAAGAGGTGCGGACAGAATGTCATCCTTTGGTGACTTTATTGCACTCTCAGATATATGTGATAAGGATACTGCAAGGCTTATTAAGAGAGAGGTGTCAGACGGTGTCATCGCTCCGGGTTACACTGAGGAGGCACTCGAGATGCTCCGCGCAAAGAAGAAGGGTACATACAATGTAATTCAGATTGATCCTTCGTATGTTCCTGCTCCGATTGAGAAGAAGCAGGTTTTCGGAATTACATTTGAGCAGGGAAGAAATGAGTTAAATTGTAATGATGAGCTTCTCTCAAATATTGTTACCAGGAACAAGAATATACCTGAGAAGGCAATGATAGATATGAAGATTGCACTCATCGTTCTCAAGTACACACAGTCTAACTCAGTATGCTACGTTAAGGGCGGACAGGCAATCGGTATCGGAGCAGGACAGCAGTCAAGAATCCACTGCACAAGACTTGCAGGTCAGAAGGCTGATAACTGGTTCCTTCGCCAGTCACCGCAGGTTCTCGGACTTCAGTTCATTGATAAGCTTGGCAGACCTGACAGAGACAATGCGATTGACCTCTATATAGGTGACGAGTACATGGATTTACTTGCAGATGGTGCATGGGAGAAGGTATTTAAGGTTAAGCCTCCGGTATTTACGGCGGAGGAGAAGAGAGCATGGCTTGATAAGAACACTGATGTTATATGTGGTTCTGACGCATTCTTCCCATTCTCGGACAATATAGAGCGTGCCCACAAGAGCGGTGTGAAATATATAGCGCAGCCGGGCGGTTCGGTGAGAGATGATGCAGTAATTGAGTGTGCTGACAAGTACGATATGGTTATGGCATTTACGGGAATACGTCTCTTCCATCACTAAGATAATAATCACTAAAGATTAATGCATAAATATATAATTAACACAATTCAATAAGGTTGAATAAAGGCACTGCGTATGTTAAAATAATAACAAGTATGCGGTGCCTTTTTGCACCCGGATAAATGGGAGGTACTATGGTAAAAAAATATGTATATGGAAAACCATTTGAGACTTATGCTGTGATATGCGATGAGAATATTGTCATGGCTTCGGAGCAGGATAAGAATGCGCTGTTTGCGATTGCGGAGGCAGGAGAAGCCTTGGAGCCTTATGGCGGTATAAGCTGGGACAGACCGGATGACGGCAGTGAAGGGGTGGCGATGAAGTACAGCCATACAATGGAACCGGATGACCTTGTGTACGGACTTGGCGAGAACGTGCGTGGCATCAACAAGCGCGGATGGATATATGAGAGCAAGTGCAGCGATGACCCTAATCATAATGAGTCGAAGCGTTCTCTTTACGGCGCACATAATTTTATCATTGTTGCGGATTCGAAAAATCCTGAGAAGTCGTACGGACTTTTTATTGACTATCCTGGAAGAATTATATTTGATATAGGTTATCTTGACAAGAATGAGCTTGCGGTTACGGTATGCAATGAGAATTTTGCAGTCTATATTATGACACCTGAGAATGGGGATTCGTTTTTGTATTCGATTGTAAGGCAGTTCAGACATATTATAGGAAGGAGCTATATTCCTCCGAGATGGGCGTTCGGATATCAGCAGTGCCGCTGGAGCTATATGAGTGAGACGGAAGTGGAGGAGGTTGTAGATAATTACAGAGAGAGAAATATTCCTATAGATGCGGTTTATCTTGATATTGATTACATGGAGAGATACAAGGATTTTACGATTAACAGGGAGACATTTCCTGATTTCTCCGATTTTGTAAAAAAGATGCAGGATAAGCATATTCATCTGGTTCCGATTATCGATGCGGGTGTCAAGATTGAGGACGGATATCCGACTTATGAGGAGGGAAAGGAGAAGGGATATTTTTGTAAGGAAGCTGACGGTGAAGATTTTGTTGTCGGAGTGTGGCCGGGAAGAGTACATTTTCCGGATGTACTCAATGCCGAGGCGAGAAAGTGGTTCGGAAGCGGGTATAAGGTGCTTTTGGATGCGGGAATAGACGGATTCTGGAATGATATGAATGAGCCTGCAATTTTCTATTCGGAGAAGCATCTTAAGGAAGTGTTTGAAAAAATTGACGAGTATAAGGGAAAAAATCTTGATATACAGAGCTTCTTTGATTTCAAGGGAATTGTGGAGGGCTTATCAAATAATCTCGGAGACTATGAAAGATTTTATCATAGAGCCACACAGCCTGACGGGGAGATAATTGTAAGACATGACCATGTTCATAATCTGTATGGCTATAATATGACAAGAGCCGCGTCTGAGAGCTTTAAGGAGCTTGCACCAAATAAAGATATTCTTATGTTTTCGAGGGCGTCATATATAGGAATGCACAGATACGGCGGAATATGGATGGGGGACAATCATTCGTGGTGGAGCCACATTCTTCTATGTCTTAAGATGCTTCCGTCGCTCAATATGTGTGGATTTATGTATGTCGGAGCTGATATAGGAGGCTTTAACGACAATGCCACAGAGGAACTTGTGATGCGATGGGTCGGACTGGGCGTGTTTGTTCCGCTCATGAGAAATCATGCGGCGGCAGGAACAAGGTATCAGGAGTTATACAGGTTTACCGACACTGATGCGTTCAGGAATATTATCAATATACGTTATGCACTTATACCGTATCTGTGGGATACATACAACAAGGCTGTTGCTGATGATACTCTCATGTATAAGCCGCTGGGCTTTGAACATCCCGGAGACAGAGTGGCGGCTGCGACGGAAGACCAGCTCTATGTCGGGGATGATATCATGATATGTCCTGTGTACACACAGAATGCCATCGGAAGATATGTGTACCTTCCTGAGCCGATGACAATGGTAAGGATGAAATCCGATGAGGATTATGAGCTTGAGAAATATGATGCAGGTCATTATTTCGTTGAGATACCTGCTGAGGAGATTGTGTTTTTCATAAGAAACGGGCATAAGATACCGCTGTACAGGAGTGCACAGTATGCGGATGCGGTGTTTGAGAATGAGTGCGTGTGGATTGGCGAGTGATTATATAATGGGATGTAAAAAGGAGAGGTTATGAACAAAACTGTTTTATGGGATGATGGATGGTGCTTTAAAAAGACTTCACTTGGGGTTACGCTTGATGAGGCACTTGACGAAAAATTCAATGCGGTGGATATACCTCACGATTGGTTGATTTATGATACCAATAATCTGTATGAGAGCAGCATAGGCTGGTATAAAAAGAAATTCTCAGTGTCAAAGGAGGAGCTTTGCAAGAAACTTATTGTGCGATTTGGGGCAGTGTACATGGATTCGACTGTGTATGTCAACGGAAGAGCGGTATGTGAGTGGAAGTACGGTTATTCGACATTTGATGCCGACATCACGGAATATGTGCATGAGGGTGATAACGAGATTGTTGTGAAGGCTGTATATCAGTGCCCTAACACCAGATGGTATTCGGGAGCGGGAATAATAAGGGATGTGTACTTTATGACACTTGAACCGCTTCATGTGGTGCCGGACGGAACATATGTCAGAGTCAGAAAAAATGATGACGGAACATGGCATGTAAAATGTAGTGTGGAGATAGAAAATTCAGGACATGACATAAGCGCAGGGGATGTACAGGCAGGCCTTACACTCAGCCACGCCGGAAGCAGTGTATTCACATTCGGACGGATGGCAGGAAGTGAAGCTGCTGTATTTGAAAGCGGAGCAAAAGGGAGCGTGGAGCTTGAAATTACGATTGACAAGCCGCTTATCTGGGATATTGATGAGCCGAATCTGTATGAGTGCAGTGTCAGCTTAAAGTATAAGGATGAGGTACAGCATGAAGAAAGTCAGAAGATAGGTTTTTGTACTAAGGAGTATTCGCCGGAGAACGGATTTATTCTCAACGGGCGAAAGGTAAGGCTCAACGGTGTGTGTGAGCATCACGACAACGGTTGCCTCGGAGCTGCATTCAATGTCAATGCGTTCAGGCGTAAGCTTAACAAGCTCAGGAAGATGGGTGTAAATGCCGTTCGTACCTCTCACAATATGCCTGCCAAGGAAGTGTTGGAGCTTGCGGATGAGATGGGCTTTTTGGTTGACTGCGAAGCGTTCGATATGTGGGAGCTTCCTAAGACGGAATTTGACTATGCAAGGTTTTTTGTCGACTGGGCGGACAAGGATGTGGCAAGCTGGATTCGACGGGACAGAAACCACGTCTCTGTAATCATGTGGAGCATTGGAAATGAGATATACGATACACATCGCGATGAGCATGGTCAGGAGATTACAAGAAGGCTTACCGGGTATGTCAGAGAACATGACCCTGAGTGCAATGCACCCGTTACTATAGGCTCTAATTATATGCCGTGGGAGAACGCACAGAAATGTGCTGATATTGTAAAGCTTGCGGGATACAATTATGCCGAGAAATACTATGAGCAGCATCATAAAGAGCATCCGGACTGGATAATATACGGAAGTGAGACGGCGTCGACACTTCAGAGCCGCGGTATATATAAGTTCCCTTACGAGCAGAGGATACTCTGCGATGACGACGAGCAGTGCTCATCGCTTGGCAACTGTTCGACCAACTGGGGAGCTAAAAATACCGAGTATTGCATAACTATGGACAGGGATGCTAACTACTCAATGGGACAGTTTATATGGACGGGATTTGACTATATAGGAGAGCCTACGCCGTATCAGACGAAGAATTCGTATTTCGGTCAGCTTGACACGGCAGGCTTTGAGAAGGATACATACTATATATATCAGGCAGAATGGACGGATTACAAAAAGGCACCGATGGTTCATGTGTTCCCATATTGGGATTTTTCAGAGGGCGAGGTTGTTGATGTGCGTGTGGCATCAAATGCACCTAAGGTTGAATTATTCCTGAACGGACGCTCTCTTGGAACGTATGATATTGACCACGAGCATGGTAAAGAACTTCTCGCCCATTACAAGGTTGAATACGAGCCCGGAGTTGTCGAGGCTGTGGCTTACGATGAGAGCGGCAGTGTGATTGCAAGGGATGTAAAGAAGAGCTTTTCGGATGCGGTGAAGCTTATCGTGACACCTGAGTGTACAAGTATTAAGGCTGACGGAAGAGAACTTGTGTATGTTGACATAAGTGCTGTGGATAAGGACGGAAATCCTGTTGAGAATGCCAACAACCGCGTGCATGTGAAAGTGAGCGGAGCGGGCAGGCTTGTAGGAATGGATAACGGAGACAGTACCGATTTTGACCAATACAAGACGGACAGCAGAAGAATGTTCTCCGGAAAGCTTCTTGCTGTTATCGCAGCTAAGACCGAGCCGGGTGAGATTAAGCTTGAGGTGAGTGCAGAGGGAATGGACACTGTGGCTGTATCCATGGAAGCATTGGCCTGCGGAAAGATGACAGGTGTGAGTGCAGGAGAGAACATCAGCGCGATGGATGAGGCTGATGCGGATATCGAGATACCTGTGCGTAACATCCGCATGAAGGTAAAGGGAAGCCGTGTGCTCTCACCGGATAATACGCATGTGGAGATTGAGGCGGAGCTTCTTCCGCACAATGCGACATATAAAGAGCTTATATGGAAGGTAACGAATGACGCCGGTGTTGAGTCTAACGGTGCAGTGATTGAGGATGGGGAAGTCTCCGAGGTTCCGTATATTGTAAAGAAGGTGCTCAAAGCAGTCGGTGACGGAAAACACAATGTGCGCTGCTGTACCAGGAACGGAAGAGAGAAAATAAGTCTCATTTCGCAGATAAGCCTTACAGCGGAAGGTCTCGGAATGGCTGAGTTTAATCCGTATGAGTTTGTATACGGCACTCTGTACACTTCAGCGGAGGTTGAGCCTGCGGTCGGACAGGACAGAGGCATTGTTCCTAAAGGTGGAACCTATATAGCATTTGAGAAGGTCAACTTCGGTAAGAACGGTTCCGATGAGATTACACTTCCTGTGTACGAGTTAAACAATAAGCCGTTCCCTATACAGATATGGAAGGGAATACCGGGACAGGATGGAGCGGAGCTTGTCGACACGGTTATATATGACCTGCCTTCGATCTGGGCGACATATCAGGAAAAGACTTACAAGCTTCCTGAGCGTTTTAAGGGTGTGTGCACGGTAAGCTTTGTGGCTGACCATGACATAAATATAAAAGGATTCAGCTTTAAGAAATATGAGCGTGCTTATGACATTAACTACGCGGTTGACAATGATGGCATATACGGTGATACCTATACATTAGGAGCTGATTCCATAACAAGTATCGGGAATAATGTTGCACTCACATACAATGACATGAATTTCACGCACGGTATGCATAAGATTACAATCTGCGGTCGTTCGGTGCTTGAAAAGAACACGATTCATGTCCGCTTTGCAAATGAAGAGGGAACGGAGAACAGAATAGCAGAGTTCATCATGCCTCATACGGTTGAGAGCGGAGATGGGTATGTGGAGCAGAGTTTTGAACTTGAGGACATTGAGGGAAGCTATTCGGTTAATCTTGTATTCCTTCCGGGATGTAACTTTGACCTTAAGTGGTTCAGATTTGAATAGCGGAATGCAAACAGAGAAAGGACTGCCTGAATTGGCAGTCCTTTTTTTCGAAGCCTTTTTGTGTAACAGGAACGAGGTATCCTGTTACGATTCAGGTGTCAAAACATCCTGATTTATTTTAAAAGTGTATAGTATGTTATATTTATGCATATCAGCTCCGTTGTACGAAGCAAGTTGTTCTAAGGACTCTGAGAAATGTTTATTATTTATACGCCAACGAAGCAAAGCATACTTCCATGTATGCATTGCTTCTAAAGCGGCATCCATGCCGCTTTTGGCTATGGAGAGAACAGAGTCCTAAGAACATCTAAGCTTCTCACAAAAGTCGTGATATGTATAAATATAACATGCTATACACAATTAAGTTTATAGAACATGTTTTGACACCTGAATCCTGTTACACAAAAAAGACACCGGAAATTCCGATGTCTATTCGTCGGCGTGACAGGATTCGAACCTGCGACTTCTACGTCCCGAACGTAGCGCTCTACCAAGCTGAGCCACACGCCGCTGATAGATATGCTAACACAGAACAGGAAAAATTTCAACTTGTTTTTGAAAAAAATACACAATATATTTTACAAAAAATACTAAAAACATATTGACATCTGAACATATATGAATATAATGAAGATATGAACAGATGAACAAATACTAATATGTTGCATCTGTGAAGGGTTCCGCATAGGATAAGGATTGTGATTGGAGGTGACTTATATGGCGGATAATGCAGGAGATCAGAATGAATTTCTCGCAGCTCACGAGGATGTGGTAAGGAGGGTGTTAGAGCAGCAGCCAGCCGAAGAGTATCTGTATGATCTTGCAGAGTTATTTAAAGTGTTTGGAGATTCCACCAGAATAAGAATACTGTATGCTCTGTTTGAAAGTGAGTTATGTGTGAACGATATAGCACAGCTTTTGAATCTCGGACAGTCGGCAGTCAGCCACCAGCTCAAGATTCTCAAGGATGCGAAGCTTGTGAGGTTTCGCAGGGAGGGTAAGATTATATTTTATGCCCTTGATGATGACCATGTCAGAAATATGCTGAGCATGGGAATGGAACATGTTGAAGAATAAAATAATTTAATAATTTCAAGGAGGATTTTATCATGAAGAAGACATACAACGTAGAGGTTGATTGCCCTAACTGTGCAGCTAAGATGGAGGAGGCAGTTAAGAACACTAATGGAGTTAAGGATGCTTCATTAAGCTTTATGACACTTAAGCTCAAGGTTGAATTTGAGGATGGTGCCGATGTTGATGCGGTTATGAAGGAAGCCTACACTAACTGCAAGAAGGTTGAAGATGACTGCGTGATTGAGCTTTAATGGTATGCTGTCGATGCTCTGCATCGGCAGCAGATTTTTCATTATGGTAAAGGGAGGCATTTATGAATAAGAAACAGAAGACGATATTATATCGTATTATTATTTCTGCTGTTCTCGTTGTGGTTGTTTCCATACTTGATGCCCTGTTGGATTTGAATGTGTGGATTAGTGCCGTGTTATATCTGATTCCCTATTTTGTGATCGGATATGATATACTTAAGAAGGCGGGAAAGGGAATTTTAAAAAGACAGATTTTTGATGAGAATTTCCTTATGGCGGTTGCGACGGTAGGCGCGATTGCAATCGGAGAGTTCCGCGAGGGTGTTGCGGTTATGCTCTTCTACCAGATTGGAGAACTTTTCCAGAGTGTTGCAGTCGGAAAGAGCAGAAAAAACATTGCGGCACTCATGGATATCAGACCGGATTATGCGAATATAGTTGTCGACGGGCAGTTGCAGAAGGTTGATCCGGATGAGGTCGAGATTGGAACAACCATAGTGGTCAATCCGGGTGAGAAGGTTCCTATTGACGGTGTGATAATTGATGGAAATACATCGCTTAATACGAGTGCACTCACGGGTGAAAGTGTCCCGAGAGATGCAGTATGCGGCGATGAGGTTATAAGCGGATGTATCAATCTTACGGGAACAATTCACATTCGCACAACTAAGGAGTTCGGCGACTCAACGGTATCTAAGATACTGGATCTCGTGGAGAATTCAAGTCTTAAGAAGTCACGTTCGGAGAATTTTATCACAAAGTTTGCAAAATATTATACACCGGCAGTGTGCTACAGTGCACTTGCACTTGCGATTATACCGCCTGTGATTAATCTTATAATGGGTAATCCTGCAGCATGGCTGACCTGGATTATAAGGGCACTTTCATTCCTCGTTGTAAGCTGTCCTTGTGCACTTGTAATTTCCATTCCGTTAAGCTTCTTTGGCGGAATAGGATGTGCTTCAACGAACGGAATACTCGTCAAGGGTTCTAACTACCTTGAAGCACTTGCAGATACAAAGTACATTGTATTTGATAAGACAGGAACACTCACCAAGGGTGTGTTTGAGGTTACGGGAAATTATCCTGAGAATGGTTTTACACCGGATGAACTTTTATACTATGCAGCTTATGCCGAGAGCGGTTCAAGCCACCCTATAAGCATAAGTCTTAAGAAAGCTTATGATAAGAAGCTTGAGCTTGAGCGTGTAACCGGAATAGAAGAAGTTGCCGGTCATGGTGTTACAGCGGTCGTCGACGGAAGAAAGACCGCAGCCGGAAATGTCAAGCTTATGAAGAAGGTCGGTGCCGCCGTTACATCGGAGCATGATGACGGAACTGCCGTATATGTAGCGATTGACGGTGTATATGCCGGCTGCATCACTATATCAGATGTTGTCAAGCCGACATCTAAGGAAGCTATATCAGGTCTTAAGTCAGCAGGAATCAGGACTGTAATGCTCACGGGAGATACAGCTAAGACAGCACAGCTCGTCGGAACAGAGCTTGGTATTGACGAGATTCACAGTGAGCTTCTTCCGGCAGATAAGGTGGCACAGGTTGAAAGACTTCTCGGTGAGAAGCGGGCTAAGGAGAAGCTGGCATTTGTCGGCGATGGCATCAATGATGCACCCGTCCTTTCAAGAGCGGATATTGGTGTTGCGATGGGAGCACTTGGTTCTGATGCGGCTATTGAGGCAGCAGATGTGGTTCTCATGGATGATGACCCTGCCAAGCTTGCACTTGCAATGAGAATATCGACAAAGACACTTAAAATAGTCAGACAGAATATTGCGTTTGCACTTGCCGTCAAGTTCGCATGTCTTATCCTTGTGGCACTCGGAATTGCCAATATGTGGGTTGCAATATTTGCGGATGTCGGTGTTATGGTTCTCGCGGTTCTTAACGCTACGAGAGCACTCAGGATAAAGTAATAAAAACGTTAAAAAAAAGAATATTTGATTTTGTTCCCCCGCAAGGTGCTGACTTGCGGGGGATTTTTATTTCTTAATCGGATTTTAATCTTAAAATCTTACAAAGCCCGCAAAATAAAGCTTGTGAATGATATAGTACGACATAGGTACGACAAGTAAATAAGCAAACAGTAGCTTTAATAAGTCTCTTTAAATTAAATTCATGTGGATTCAAGTAAATAATTGGTACTGGAGGACATTTTTCTGAAAGAAGAATGTCTTTTTGCTATGGTCATTTTAAATATGGAGGATGAACACATGAATGGTACAGCGGTAGAGGCAAAGAACACGGAAAGCAGACAGAAAATTAATTTTATTAGTAAATCACATGAGAAGTTTTTTTATGAGAAGCTCTCACAGGTACGATACCAGGATGAATACCACATTGCGCTGGTATATTGTCTGGGAATATGTGCAGACACAAGACAACATATTGACAGAATTTATGATTTTAAATCAGGACTTGTTAAGCCGGAATGCTTACGGGATGGCTGGATAACAAGCGCAAGTGCCAGAGTTGTGAGGATGGCATTTAATCTTTATTGCGGTGGCACACCAAGTGTTAAAACAGCAAAAAGGAAAATTGAAGAATGTGAGCAGTATTCAGTTGACACATTATTTTGTTGCTGCTATGCTCCGTTTTTTTGGCAGGCAATACAGCTTCGTTATCCGGAGTATGTAAATTATAACATGGAATTATACACTATGCTGGGAGGGCGTGACTGATGTTGAAGGTACGATTGATGGGTACGAAAGAAGACATTGTAAAGTTCTGGAAATTTTTACAGAATGCGCCTGAGCTTAATGTGATAGATATATCAGATATTTTTACCAATAGCGGAACGGAAAGATATTATAGATGTTACACGAAAGTTGAATTTAAAAATATGGTAATAACTCATGTTACCGGAAAGCAGGTGCCAGATGAAAGACATTGAGAAAAGAGATGTAAGGATAACGTGCAGAATTACCAAAAGCGCAGAGGCTATGATTAACTTTTATGAAGGTGAGAGCTTCAGCGATAAAATATGTAACATGGCAAAGACAATGCAGGACATGACTCGACACGGAATTTTGGAGGATAGGTTAAAACTTATGGATGAGATTAAGCAGCTTGATGAGACAATGACACTTATGAATAAAGCATATAATAATATGCTTGAAATGAATCGCCGCTATACAGAGGAACTGCTCGAGAAGGACAGAAAGATAATTAATATGAATGTCCGTGACAGTGGTTTTCTTCCAAATGACAATATTATTAACAATATGCTGAAGCTGAATCAGCTTACAGGCCATGAGAACACGGTTAAGGATGTATATGATCTGTATACTACAAATGATTACGGAACAGACGACATCAAGGAATGTGTAGAGCTGCTTGCAGAGGAATTTAAGAAACAGGAACTGGAAACGGCAATCGAAACTGTAAATATTGAGGGGTGAACGGCATGGGTGAAGATGTTAAATTTGATTATTACTATGGGCTTGAGGCAGAACAGTTCTCGTTTATACGGGTTCCTAAATTGCTGATAAAAGATAAGAGATTTAAAGGGCTTAGCAGTGATGCTAAGCTCCTCTACGGATTAATGCTTGACAGAATGGCATTATCTCAAAAAAATGAGTGGTTTGATGCTGAAAACAGGGCATACATATATTACACTATTGATGAGATTATGGACGATTTAGGCTGTGCACGAGCAACCTGTATTAAGATTGTCGCGGAACTTGACAGCAAGAAAGGCATAGGCTTAATCGAGAAAAAAAGGCAGGGACTTGGAAAGCCGGATATAATATACGTCAAAAATTTTGTTATATCAGATAACGAAAATCCGGATAAAAAGCCAAAAGATGCAGATGTTTTAACAGAAGTACAAAATTTAGACTTCCTGAAGTATAACAAGACTTCCGGAAGTTCAAAAAATGAACTTCAAGAAATCAAAACAGCAGATTCCTTGAAGTCTGAAAAACAAATTTCCGGAAGTTCAAAAAATAAACTTCAGGAAATTCAGAATTTGAATGCTAATAATACTGATATAAATAATACTGATATAAATAATACTAATCCATCTATCAATCTATCAGATTGTGCTAATCATAATAAGACGTTGGATCGTGACGCACAGATTGATAGGATTGACAATCAGGACGCAGCAGCATATATAGATTTAATCAACCGGAATGTCAGATATGATTATCACATGATGCACGATAATGAACCTGACAAGGCATTGTTTGGCGAACTCTATGAGCTGATCTGTGATGTCGTATGTGTGAGACGAAAAACATTGACGATTGGGCGTGAGGTATACCCGTATGAACTTGTTAAGTCAAAATTTTTAAAGCTCACAGATGCGCATTTGGAGTATGTAATTAGCGCAATGCAAAATACGGCTACTAAAATAACAAATATAAAATCATATATGCTGACTGTATTATATAATGCTCCAAACGCTATGACACACTATTATCAGCAAAAAGCTCAGTATGACATGGATAGTGGGTGGAGCAAAGCAATATAATGCAGCCAAATTTTAAATCGACAGAATTATACTAGACTATGTATATCAGCACAAATGCAACCAATATCGGAATGAGGTACTGAAGGGCATTCTTCAAAGGTGTACATTTTATCTTTTTTAATAAAAGAGGCATAATTACCGAACCAAAAGTGCTTAAAATAAAAAGTGCAAAATTAATGTTTTTGTCTTTCATAATGAAATCCTCCGTGATATAATTAAATTAATAGTTTGAGGCGGATGCGCCTCACTGGTATATGTATAAAAGCTGTAAAAAGGTCCCTGTTTTTTGTCATAGGGAACTAACTTTTTTACTCTTACGGAGAATATGAAAGAAAAAATAAAAATGTTTTAGGGAGGATATAATTTATGACAGATTATGAAGTAGTAAAAGAGATTGAAGTGTTAAGAGAATTTGCAGCGGGAATATGCGCTGACTTGATTAGATATAAAGAAAATAATGAGAATGATAAATTAGTGGATGTAATTTCAGATGAAGTTCGAGAATTATATAATGGTGTGTATGAGATTAATACGCTGAAGGAGGCGTATATTGTCAGAGGAAAATTGCAGATGGTCAATGAGTCTTTAAAAAGAATTTTAGCAACCGGGAGGTAGATGAATGGCTGATTTTGCAGAATACACACAAGATGAATTTGAGTGTCGGTATCAGAAAATTAAGCAGATTGCACTAGAGAAAAAGGAAGCGGTTGCTAAACCAAGTGCAGTATTGCTGGGAGGGCAACCTGGAGCTGGAAAATCCAGTATGATAAAATATTTTGACAATCTGTTCACAAAACAGTCGGCTATAGTTGTTTCAGGGGACGACTTTAGAAAGTTACACCCCCATTTCAATAAGCTTTATGCAGAGTATGGCGACGGCTATGTGAATCACACTCAGAAATTTTCATCGCAGGTTACAGAGAGGCTTATTGATGAGCTGTCACGAGAGAAATATAATCTGATTATTGAAGGAACGCTTAGAACGTCTGCGGTGCCGCTTATGACGGCTGAACTGTTAAAGAGCAGAGGATATCATGTGGAGCTTGCTGTTATGGCTGTGCCTCCGATACTGTCATATGTTGGTACGATTGAACGGTATGAGAGAATGAAAGAAATTGGTACTACACCAAGAATGACAACAAAGATGCAGCATGATAATACTGTCAATTCTATAGTTAATAGTATTAGGGATGTGTATGCTACCGGTGTGTTTGACGATATTTTGCTGTATACCAGAAAGTCGGAATGTTTGTACTGCAGAAAAAATACACCTGAAGTAAATCCGGGAGACATTCTTGTTCGTGAACATGGAAGGAATATAACATCGGAGGAAAGTAATTATCTTGACAATGTGATTGAATACATTGAGAAAAGATGGGAATGCAACCCTGATAAGTCGATTGATAATGAACAATTGATTTGTGAAATGCGTTCACAGGTAGCACAGGCACAGTTTAAGGCGGAATTGTGTGAAAATGGATTCAGACCTACAGATGAAGTGATGACATGCATGAATACGCTTGTGCAAAATACTGGGAGACTGTGGAAGCTGGAAGAAATAGCTGAAGCGTATAAATCCGGAGAAGAAGTGGATTATGAAATAAAAAATATAGGCAGACAGTTGGAAAACCAGCAGGTAATACGTGACATGGAAATACAGCCTGAATTATAAATAATGATGGGGAATATTTATAGAAAATAAGGTGATATTTTAAACCTCAAAAAGTAGACAAAATGCTGATTTTGTCTACTTTTTGTACGACATTATTGTACAGGAAAGAAAG